>Ga0214474_1001589_pt1 | contig 10441 bp, 5 predicted proteins | sample RVTome_2_FD_187335 | JGI IMG/M metagenome (GOLD analysis project Ga0214474, IMG submission 187335) | Soil microbial communities from uranium-contaminated site in the Upper Colorado River Basin, Wyoming, United States - RVT95D214 HiSeq ...
CTTCATTTTTACGGAATGCTCAAAGCCGGCACAATTGTTAATGCCGGATATGAATTTCTGGAAAACTATATTCCCAATTTGGAAAAAGTTCAGCCCAAGGAGATTCAAAGAGTTGCCAAAAAATACCTCTACAAAGCTCCATATCTTGCTACAGTGAATGCTCCTCTTTCGAATGAAGAAAAAAAAGAAGAAACCAAGACAACCAGCTCATACAGAAGAGAGGTATTACCCAATGGCTTGACCGTAATTGTGAAAAGTAATCCCGATTCAAAAGTGTTAGCCATGAATGTATTGGGGAAAAATCGCTCTATTATGGAGCCAGAAGGAAAAGAGGGGATTGTTGATTTTGTCAATCGTATGCTTCTGAAAGGAACCAAAAATAGAACGGCCGAAGAGTTATCCAACGATTTGGCTTTAGTGGGAGCACAGATAACCAATGTGGATAATCCTTATATACCTTATGATGACCGTTACACCACCAAAAGCTTTACCTTCTTCCGTTTTGAAACCATAGACGAGTATGCGGATAAGGGGATTGATATCTTGGCTGATATCATAAAAAACTCTAACTTTCCGCAAGACCAGATAGAAAAGGTCAAAGCGGAGATGATGGGGATTTTGGGAATGCAGGGCGGTAGCACTTATCAGACTGCCAGAGACCTGTTTTATGCTGAACTTTTCAAAGGGCATCCTTTCTCTAAGACCATAAATGGAAACAGGAGAAGCATTGGTGGAATAACACAGGAGGATTTAATTCAATTCTATAAGAAATTTTATTCTCCGAATAACATAATTATTACTGCTGCTACAAGTTTGCCTGTAGATGAGATGATGAATAAAATCAAACTTTATTTCGGAGATATGCCAAAAGTCGATTTCGCCTTTCCGGATATTCCTCTTCCGAGCAAGCCAACTTCCCCTTCCAAAGTTGAGAAGAAAATGGAAAAGGAGCAAGTTTATATATATCTGGGTTCTCTTCTGCCTGGAATAGAAAGCCAGGATATGCCGGCAATAGAGGTTACCAATGAAATCCTTTCATCTCGATTAGCCCAGGAGCTCAGGGAAAAGCAGGGTTTGGCTTATTCAGTGGGCTCATCCACCAATTTTGAGAAAGGCTTTGGTTGGTTTGTGGCTTCTATTGGAACCCGACCGCAAAATCGCGAAATCGCTCTGAATGGGATTTTAGAGGAGATGAAAAAAATTAAAAGGGAGTTGCCCAGTTCAGAGGAGTTGGAAAAAGCCAAAAATTCAATTTGGGGAAGCCTTCTTATGGGACGCCTCTCCCGCATAAACCAAGCCCATTATATGGGAGTATATGAATTCGAGGGGTTGGGTTATGATTATGACGAGAAATATATCAAGCAAATAAGAGAGGTTACTGCGGAAGAGATTAAACAAGCGGCGATAAAATATTTGGACACTGAAAATTATGTTTTGGCTGTGGTGGGGAAGATCTGAAGATATGGATATACCTTATGTAAGAGGTGTTTATTTTCGTTTGTCATTCCTGTGCTATGAAACGTTATGGTTTATAGCGGCGCAAACAGGAATCCATTGATTTTTTTGTGAATCCATATGGAGTGCATTGACCATGTCAATGCTGCATCCATTTGGATGCACTCCAAAAAAGATGTTTTATATTCGTAGGGGCGGGAATTCATCCCACCCCGATTTTTCATAGGCGACCCATATGGGTCGCCTTCATATCTAATTCATTGTAGTTGCCCAATTTATTGGGCGAATCTTGAATTTACGTAGGGGTAGAGTTCATATCTACCCTTGCTTTTCGGGCGAAGTCAAGCTTCGCCCCTACGCGAACATAAAATAATCGTAGCTGACATTCCCGGAATGTCCGCTACGTTATTCTGCATTATTGTAGGGGTCGGATTCCCTGGCCATGGAGGTCGAGCGGGAAGAGACGGGCAGGCATCCGACCCGTCGGGCTTGATGAATCCCTGGTCGGGCGGGCAAGCCACTACGAATTCTCTAAACTTTATACCCGAACTTTTCTCTTAACCTCTTTGCCACCAAAGGGGGAACGAACTTGCTGGTATCCCCATTCCACTTGGCAATATCTTTTATTAAAGTGGAGTTGAGATAGCTATACTTCTCACTCGGCATCAGAAAGACTGTTTCAGCTTTGGGGGCTATTTTTCTGTTAGTCAGAGCCAATTGAAACTCGTAATCGAAATCTGACACTGCCCTCACTCCTCTAATTATCGCCACCGCTTTTAACTCTTTGGTTAGGTCCGCCAAAAGCCCGGAAAATGGCACTACCTGTACTCGACGTAGATTTCCAACTGAAGCCTTAACCATCTCCAATCTTTCTTTCTTGGAGAAAAGTGGCTTCTTGGTTGGATTTTCAGCAATGGCGATGGTGAGTTCGTCAAAGATATTCAGAGCTCTTTTTATCAAATCGAGATGTCCATTGGTCATAGGGTCAAATGTGCCGGGATAGACAGCTCTTCTCATATTTTCCTCCGAGTGTTATCTTTTCTTGGATAATATGCTAACTATGGTATCTCCAAATTTTCTTCGCCTCAGCTCAACCAAATCAGAAGAATCCAAATTCAGCTCCTCTTTTTTATGATGCTCTATTATCACCAAAGCATTAACGCCTAAAATACCTGTTTCTTTCAGATAATCTATAACTCCTTGAGCATAACCCAAAAGATAAGGTGGGTCAGCAAAGACTATCTCAAATTTTCTTCCTTCTCGAGCCAATTTTTGAAGTGCTTTTCTATAATCCAGTTTCAATATCTCGGCACAAGAAAGACACTCCAAATCTCCCAAATTTCTTTGGATGATCTTGGTGCTTTGGGCTGAGAAATCAACGAAAGTAATTGAAATAGCACCTCTGGAGATGGCTTCTATGCCCAAATTTCCGGTTCCGGCGAAAAGGTCCAGGACTCTTTTTCCTTCCAGCTCTCCTTTGAGTATGTTGAAAATCGATTCCTTCACCCTATCTGCTGTTGGTCTAAAGTTCGCCTTGGAGGAAACGAATAATCTCCTGCTTTTCAATTTTCCACCAACTATTCTCAAGAACTCCAACTCCTATTTAACTTCAACGTAACCTCTTATCTTCTCTAGGGTCTTTTCCCCAATTCCGTTGACTTTCAAAAGATCATCTACCTGTTTGAATTTTCCATTTTTCTCTCGGTATTCGATAATCTTCTTGCTTAAGGTCGGACCAATATAAGGCAAGAGATCAAGTTCCGCCCAGCTGGTTGTATTCAAATCCACCTTTTCCGTGGGAGCAGGTGAGGCTATTTTAGACTGCGTATGTTGAATGGTCTTGGTTGTTTTTTCTTGTCCCCGTTCTGCCTTAGATTCCCTGAAGATTATCTCCATCGGAAAATTGGCGTGGTATTTTTTATATATGGCAATTCCGCTGCCAACCAGCAAAAGAACGAGAAGAACTAACAATCCTCTCATTTCAGCCAAATTGAAATCCCACCATTTCATGTTAGCCTTAATGATATAGAACCTCTATTAATAGTTTGCCAATTTTCTCTAAACTTTCTGAACTGCATTTGTCCGGTGTGTCGGAAAGGGTGTGCCAGTAAGAATAGTCGAAATCAATAACATCAATACAGGGTACTCCTGCGCTGATCAATGGAAGGTGATCATCTATAAGTGTATGTTTGACTGAGCTACCAAAACATTGGTAGTTGAGTTTTCTGGCTCTGGACCAGACCAAATCCACTACTTTCGGTGCATAAGCGACAGAATATCCTTCTGGATAGATATTCAAGTTTTTATCCCCTATCATATCTAAAATAATGCCAAATTGGGGACGATAATCTCCCAAGTTCTTTGCAAAATACTTCGAGCCCAGACAAAAGTCATCACTTCCCTCTTTTCCCATATCCTCCCCATCAAGGAGGACAATATCGACTCCGTACTTGGGCTTGGATTTGGATAGAACGTTTGCCATCTCCAAGAGCACTGCCACGCCCGAAGCACCATCATTCGCCCCCGGAATTGGCTTATCTCTTAAACTGGAGTCAAGTTCTTTATCCGCAGAAGGGCGGGTGTCCCAATGCGCGCCGAGCAAAACCCTTTTGGTCTCCTCTGGATAAAAGGAGGCAATGATATTGGTCAAATTCAAATCCGAATTGTTCAGGGAATCGTGATAGACGAAATTCTGCATTCTTACTAAATTAGTGCCTTGGCTTAGCTTGTCAAGCAAATAGTTCTTGGTTTTCGAATGGTTGATGGAGCCCGGATTTCTTGGACCAAATTCACACTGTTCCAATAAATATTGGAAAGCCCTATCCCTGTCAAAAGACGGAAGGTGGACTGACGAACAGCATAGAAAAAAGGTCAAAAGAAAAAGGGTTATTCTCTTAGTGTTTAGCATAAGATTAGAACCTTATCTCAAACCAAATTCCCAGCTGCCGGGTATGGGATTTTATCTTGGTTATCTTGTCGTTGCTATCCATCCATGTCCCGGACAAACCCGCCTGAACTTGCGAAGACAGATTATATCCTGCCCTGGGGCTTATGTTAAGCTCTGTCCTATGCTGTATGAGGTTGGATGGATTATCTTCGGTTGATTTCTTTTGTTTATGCGTCCTATAACTAATATCCAAAGACAGGCTCAGGTTGCTCTCAAATTTTATCTTCTTGAGCAAGGGGAATTTAATTCCCTGCGGTGCTCTGAAGGAATAGCTGTTATTTAGTATAACGGTTTGGTCGGAGTCAACTGTAGTTGTGCGGTTTCCACCCTGAAAACCTAAATCCTCATTTTTGTTTTGGCTTTTATCAATCCCCAAATTGGTCCTGATTCCGTTCTTCCATACCAGGGAGAAGGAGGCTAAGGGATTGAATGAGATTAAAGTGTTTTTGCTTTTTGTTGCGTCAACTAACTTATCCTTGGTGGTTCCAACTTTCCTGGAATATCCAAACCTGAATCCCAGACTGCTAACGTATTTATTGAGGAATTTGAACTTATTAATATTGTTCCAACCAAAAGATAACTCCGGAAAGGTCTTACTCCTGTTTTCAGTATGGGCGTTGGGGTTGCGAGTATCTGTAATTGTTTCAGAGTAACTTATATCGAGGTTGGTACTAAGGATAGCTATGCCACTTCTCAAGCTGTAATTATCTCTTGTGGTCAGGGCATCGTTGATCGTTCCTGAGGTGGTAGGTTTCATTCCCACGCCAGGGTCATCTGTGAAACCGAGCTGATATCTAAAGGAGGGTCTATCCAAAAGACCACTTCGGGTAAAGCTCTTGTTTCTGCTGACTGAACCCTGTAAGGGGTTGATTCTCTTGGACAAAAAACCGATCCTTTTTCTTATCCAACTCAATGGACCGCTTTTAGTTTCTTTCTTATCAGCTGATGTGCTTTTCGGCTTGTCTTCCAAAGACACCTTTTCCAAGAGCTTCTGCCATCTGAGAGTGAAGCTAGCTGATTTCGTGTTGTCATTTGTAACCGACCTGGTACCATCCGTAAACTGCAGGGGGTCACAATTTTCGTTGTAGTTGGAGTTGAACGAAAAACGATGGTCCAAGAAGGAGAAGATCCTAGGCGTATAGCTGGCGGTGTAACTTTTTCTGTTGGTTCTCTCAATTCCCAATCTCATCTTGCTGGGATTGAGGGAAAATTTTATCTGGTTACCATCTCTGATATCCCGATTGGTCCTCCAGGTATAGCCAAGAGGTAAGTTGCTAAAGGGAGAAAAAGCCAAGTTCATCCCGCCATCGAAGTCTCTAGTATATACCGAAGTGGGGCTTCCGAAATCATTTAATGAATACGATTTCAATCTATTCACCCTTCCATCGAAATTCAAAGCGGTGGGAAGATAATAGAATTTCGTTTGGGACAACTTATTCAACAGAAAAACCTTCTTGCTCCAGGTTAAAGGGCTAAAGGAAAGCTTACTTGGCGGAGCAAGGTCGTACCCCCCAGTAACCTGATAATTAGACGAATTGGAAACCGGAGTAGCCGGAGACCTACCTTTTTGCTTACTATATGACATCCTGGTGGAGATGCGATTCAAAGTCCAGTTAGTAATCCAGTTTTTTGTATTCTTCTTAAAACTGGGACTAAAACTAAAAGCCTCGTTAACTGATTCGGTTTTCTCCTGGTCTCTCTGTTCAACTGGAAGCACGATATCAGAGCCTACTTTCAGCCTCGGAACCGATAGATTCTTAGACCAGCTATAGGAAAAGGGCAAGTCAAGTCCCCAACTCGGCGGTAGAAACTTCTCTAAGTTTATGCTGGTGCCGAAAGATGTTCCGGTACTATTCACCCCCGACCCGCGATTTGTTCTGAGGTCATGAAACTCGCTATCTGTTTTGTTTAAACTGAGACTGACGCTTAATAAGTCAGCGAAATTAAAAGACGCGGAACTTCTTATTGCCCATCCCGGATTCTTTCTAACATCTGCCACTCTTAACTCATCTACCCAAACCTCACCCGATTTTACTTCTGCGGATAAAGTATCGTTCTCCACACCCATACTGAACCAGTCGACTTGCGAAAGAGTGGGTTTTCCTCTTATCCTGTAGTGTTCCTGGGTGATATCATACCCTTCTGAATCTGGAGGCTCTTCCAGCATATAACTCTTTATTCTGGTTACCTCTTCGAAGTTGATCGCAACGTAATTGCGCTCATCCCACCCGGGATAAAGATTAGTATGATATTCGTAATAATTGACTGAATCAGTTCCTATTCTAAAGAAGAATTCAAGTCCAGCAGTATCACTCGGAGCATGAATATCTGGACCATGAACGTACATCTTTATGTCTTTATAATTGGTGTAATCTTCTACTTGGTAAAGAGTTCGATATGCCGCTCCATAATATCCGGGCTTTAAGTTCTCGTATTTTAAGACCAGGGATTGTTCCTTTTGTCTCACTCCGGTGTTCTTATCCTCCTCTCCGGCTACCCCCGGAGGAGAACTATATTCTGGATTCTCGTGAGTGTTTATTACAAAGATTTTAAAGCTTCCTCCGCCCTCAACTGGTAAAGAGTCAATTGGAGAAGTCCCTGAACTCTTCCATCTATTACCTACCAGCTGGAATGAGGCTATCCGGATTGAATCACAATCCTCCACCCAGACCCTGGCGAATCTGATATCGCTCCAGCCAGGAGCCCCTACTGTATCATAATTACCTTCTCCCTTAAGAGGAATTCTGTAGAGTTTCCAGTTTTGTCCTGAAACCTCAACCGGAGCATCACTTACCAAATCAATGCTGAATTCAAAATAATTATTACTCACATCTGGAACATCATTACGGTTTAAGTCCTCGGTATCAGGATATCTTCCTCTGTCCGGATCACTGGCATTTCCCTGAGTGCCATTTATCTGACTGTAATTATTCTTGTCAACGTTCGGGTCGTAGGACCAATTGTCACCACTCGGATCACTCAAGGACGTATCATATTTTGACCTCTCCTCATCATCCCACCAATGGTCCAGCCCTTTATCCTCATCATCTTGCAGGATTCCATCTTTGAAACCATTTCTGGTTGAATCCTCAGTATCTAAGACGCCATTATTATCAATATCTTCATTCACCTGACCTAGGTCTATATGAATCTTGCCTTTATCGCCGTTCAGCCAAATTTCCAAAAATTCGGTCTTGCTTTGGTCGTAACTCCCTTTGGGTAGTGCTCGCATTATTCCATTCCACACATTGACATTTGGTACAAAAGAAGTATCAGCTGGGATATGCGGGGAGGAACTATCGAGTTTCAAAACCAAGATATGGGTCTTTTGGTCTTCAGCCGTGGTTTCCATTGCGGGCCAGATATCCTTGACATAATAGCCATCATAAGGATTATACCAAATCATTCTTCCTCTTTGAATGAGGTCTCTTCCAGTTGGCATACTGGAGAGAGTCCATGTCCCTCTGCGAATCCCCAAGTCAGTATATTCCAGGGAACCCTCGAAATCGTCTATGAACGCATCGTTCTTGATATTGGGATTGGGTAAGCTCTGGGCAATTTCAGCCGAGAATGTTAAGTTTGAAGGGGCATCAGTTTCAACTAAAGGGAGAGCATCGGCCAGTTTAGTCATTACCAAAGGAGATGAGTTGAATTGGAGATTGCCATCCCAAATGAAATTCCTTGTTGGCTCCTGCCCAACTCTGGGTCTGTCTTCACCTGTTTTCTCGCTTTTATACAAAGCCGAAAGCCCCATTTTCAAATTTCCCATATCGTAGTTGGTGTTTAGTCCAAAAAGAGTCTTTTTCTCTAACATAAACAGGGGCGCATATTCATAATCAATGGTTAGATTAGCAGTTGGATCCAAGACCTTGTCGTTGGTGAAAGTTATCTGCCCTATCTCATAGATTATGTTGTAATCAACGCCGCGAGTCAGACGCTCTCCATTCAGGGTAACGATTTCCGAGCCTTCGATTATGCTGGTCCGACCTAAAGAGTACTGGGTGCTGCGGCTGGCGCTTTTGGTATAAATGTAGTATTGGGAAGCATCCATCCTATCGTTGTTGTTACTGTTATCGTATATCGACGGGACCTTTACGCTTAGACCCTCATAGGCAAAAGGTTTCTTCATCGGAAAAATCAGTAAACCTTCATGGAAATTAATTTTTGTATCGACTATATCAACTGACCTATCCGGGATGGGTTCACCTTTCAGGTTCAGACTATCCAAACCCAGTATGGTAATGTATGCACCGCTGGAATCGTAATCTTTATCAGCTTCTATATCTGTCCCACTTCCCTTATAAATTCTTAGCTCGAAACCTTCCTTATCGATATCTCTTCCTCTTAAATCATACACGTTTTTCCATTCATACGCCCAGGTGATAAATGAGGGCTTGGGATATTCGGCTTTAATCAACTTCAATGTGTCGGTGATATCATTGCCTATCTTGGTTGCAAGATGCCCTACTTCTATTATCGAGCCGGGATAGCCGGCTGGTATCTTCTTGTAACGAATAGCGACAATGGCTGCTTCCTCGCGACGGGGATTGAATTTGATCCAGAAATTGGTACTATCTTGAGTTATGCCCCAGCGGTAAGTGGAGTCAGGAACTAAATGAAATCTTCTGTTATAGGCCTCACCTGGGTATTCACTTGTATCCCGGGGGTTCACGCAAGCATACCCAAACAGATCAGTACCTCCAGAACCTGTGGTATTCTCGAAAACCACCAAAGAGGTATCAATGATTGAATCCCCTTTATTGAAATCATTTACCGTATGACTCGTATCCAGGTCCTTGGAGTGACCTAAATAGAAATAAGTCCAGCGCAGAAATTCGTAATCCCGGATAAACTGCGGAGTTACCTGGGCACCTGCCTGGAAGATTGCTTTTTCAGTTGAGCCTTTTTCCTGGCTTGCCACCACAGTCATATCCAGCCCACCAACCTGTGCTGTAGCCTTTGCTCCAAAAAGCCCTTTTATGGTTCCGCTATAACCTGCCAAACCCGGAATCGACCAGCTGGTATTGCCTAACTCAATGCTTTTGATAACCTCGTCCTCTTCCCCGTTATATCTAAGCTGGATATTGTTCTCCAAATCGGTCATCCTCTTGCTGTCCTGGTCAACCTTGACTGTAATCTTACTGCCGATTGTTCCGGTGATGGTGAATCTGGAGTCCTGTTCCATTTCTAAAGAGGGGAACTTGGATTGTCGGGAAGTAGCGGTATTGGTGAAGCCATCCTGCCACTGGCTACGACCAGCAAAGCTTATTCGCTTATATCCGTTCACTTTCAATCCTGGACCACCTTCACCTACTATCTTGGATATGGCTTTAGGGAACTTGACCGGTATTTCAAATCCCAGAAGGTCTTTTTTGCCACCTTGTTCACTGACCTCCATCGTTTTCCCTTGTTCACCAAGCCAAAGTTTCTGGGTTTCTGAAGCGCTAACCTGTGAAACATAGTCTGGCAAATCCAAGACCAAATCTTGACCGATTTCGTAATTACCCGCTTTGGTGGATAATTCCACCCAGCCCAAATCATAATCAATCTTAACTTCCTTTTGGAGTTGCAGTTTTCTTTCGAGAAGGGGGGCAGTGGGAAAAGCCATAGAAAGACCTTTCTTTTGGGCTAAATCGGACCGATAAAAAGTCTCGGGGTAAGATAGATTCAGATTGAAGTCTAAACCTTGGGCGTAAACAGGTGTGGGAATGTGAAACAACAAAACCGCCAAGCTCAAAACAAGGAGAACCATTTTGGCGGTGACTGGCTTCTGCTCCGAAGAATACATAACTCTACCTCATAAATTAGAAAGCATTAGATATATTCTATATTAACCTCCTTTTTGAGAAGTTTCAAGTTACCCCAAAAAGACGACCTCTTCCTCCAATTTTATCTTGAACCTTTCCTTGACTCTTCTTTTTAATATATCGGCTAAAGATTTCACATCTTTTGCTCTGGCTTTGCCTAAATTAACCACTATGTTGGCGTGCTTATCATAAATAGCAGCGTCGCCTACACATAAATTCTTAGCGCCAACCT
>Ga0214474_1001590_pt1 | contig 10439 bp, 9 predicted proteins | sample RVTome_2_FD_187335 | JGI IMG/M metagenome (GOLD analysis project Ga0214474, IMG submission 187335) | Soil microbial communities from uranium-contaminated site in the Upper Colorado River Basin, Wyoming, United States - RVT95D214 HiSeq ...
GCCCACCCCTGCGAGCTGTGCAAGATCCAGGGCGACGTTATGGGTTGCGAACTGCAGCATTCGGATGGGGGCGTTAACCTTGCGGTTGATAGCGATCAGGGAAACCACAACGATCGCCCCGAGCACGACCAGCAGGCCTATGCTCACATTTAAATACAATTTGCCCCGTTTCGTCATCTTCTCTAATGTCGATTTCGTTCGGAAATCCTGCATTTGCATAAATTGGTCAACCGGTGTCATAACCCTGGCCTTTTCGATATGATAATTGTTGTCATGCAGCAACCGGATAGCCAGGGCCTGGTCTGGTTTGCCCTCTTTCCTAGACTTTCCAGTAGTTTCGTCATACTGGCCCTTCATTGCAAGAAAGGCATTGCTCTCGATTTTCACGAGGGCCTCCGCTATGTTATTTGCTTCATCGATTTTGGCGAACTCATCATCGGTGAACCCGGCCTTTTTCATAAGTTCCCTCAATGAGACGGCTGGACCTAAGGGCTCAGATGACATACCGCCTACTATTACGAAGTCCCAATAGACCCAGTGATAGTGCTCTGGACGTGGCTTTGTGCCGTCTCTTATTCCCAGCACATCGTTATAATATTCTAAATACGTGGGATTACCGGTGGCCGCGTAGCTGCGCGCAAAGCGGGTCGCATCATCCGAGCTTTGACGAAGCCCATTGGATAGCAAATAGGATTGCAGACGAAGCTCTTGACTGCGCTTCACCTCTTCCTGATTACGGTTCAACAGCGTAGACATCACGCCAAGGGCAATGAGGAGGATAAAAAATGCGCCGTATAGAACCCAGAAGAATTTTCTAATTGTCATGACTAACTCCTTTCACTCCAGCAGCAGGAAAGCACGGCCTTAGGACGTAGACGAATGTGGCATCGTGTGACCGGGATGTCACCCCACATGGGCATTGGACAGGGGACCTTGGTGAGACGGGGTTTGGCTCGCGTAGTCCCATCTTTTAGTGGAGGTCTTTGGCCAACGAAAAACACTCGCATGAACATCATTCTCCCTCGCAAACAATAATGTGTGGGTCAGCAAGCAGAGATCCCAAATCGAGGACCATCATCATGTCGGGTGTGATGCCCCGCACATGGGCTTGCACCTTGGACGAAACAGTGGGAGGCGTTGGATTCAGCTCATCCAATCGAAGGCGGCGCACCTTGTCTAGATCATCGGTAAGCAGTGTCAGCTCCATCTCCTGATGGCTGCCGAGATGGTTGTCCCTTACCAGGAGAAGATGAGCTTTTTCGGAGAGCGGGCGGGGGGGTAGCCCCCAAAGGATGGTTAGATCCATGATGGAGTAGATCCGGCTGCGGAGGTTTACGATACCCACGATGAAGTCGGGCGCACACGGCACGCGTGACCAGTGATGTATGCTCAGAGGCTGAATCTCATAGACCCCTTCCGTCGGTATCCCTATATACTCTGTTCCCAGATGAAATGTTAACACTTCCAGCGTTTCTCCACTGGCCTCCTTCTTTTCGGGCAGCCTAGCCAGTGACCGCGCGCGCTCTTCAAGGATACTCTGCACATCCCGTGGTCTTGTAAGATCGGACTTTGGATCTTTAAGTTGCTTTTGATGTGTCATGACCTACCTCTCAACATCACTGTCGGTTGTATAGTACGGCTGCGTGGGACGACCTGGGCCATGGTCAACAACTGCCCTGCAGTCAAATCGTCTGAGCCTGGTAAAACCGAATCGGGTGAAAGTTTGGAAGCCAGGTGAACGGCCAGAGTGCGATGCCGTTCAGCTTCGATTGGGTTGCCGGTCCGCTGGCAGAGATGAAACAGCCCGAAATGGGCCAAAATGAAATTGGGATCCAGGTAGATCGCTTTTTTCAGCCGATTCATGGCTTCCTGGAACTCCCCTTGTACTTCATCGATGAGGGCTAACGTATAGTGCACTTCACTTCGCAACGGATCATGATCGAGTGCCTGCTCGGCCCATTTCCGGGCTTCGTTGAGCCGCCCAATATTGGCCTCCAGACAGGCCATCCGGTATTGTGCCGCAATGGGGTCGGTTTCTTTTGCCAAGCAAGCAAGAAAGCACTGGCGGGCTTCATCATAACGGTGCTGCTTCATGAATATTTCGCCTTGCTGATAGAGGTCGGCACATTCAGCAGTGCCAAGCCCTGCTTTTGAAGGTGGGGTAATGAGGTGCTGCTCAGGATCGACTTCCGTTTTCGTTGTCAAAGCATCACGCTTGGGAAGTTCGACCTTCCAGAGGTCATCAGTGGAACGATGGAGGGATGTTGCAATGGGCTTACCGAAAGGCGGTGATTGCAGAACCGTGGCTGAGGGATTACCCCTCGGTGCAGGAGTCGTCAGGAGTCCTTGATGGTTTGAAGGCGTTATTGGGGGTAAGTCTGGCTGAAGACGGGTCACACTGCGGTCAATCTGCTCAGGAGGCGTGGTCCATAAACTTGGAAATTCAGAAATATCAGAGACCTTTTGGTAAACGATGGCTCCGTGAAAATTGAACGACTGAAACCTGCTGTAAATCTCAAGATGGGTTTCGCTCGGCCCAACAATCAGCCAGCCGCTATTCGAGAGACATTGATAGAATCGGTTTGCGATGTCTTGAATCAGGGGGGCGGGAAGGTAGATGCTCACGTTCCGACAAAGGATCAGGTCGAGGTTGCTTGTCTGGTTGGTAGGTGAAGGATAGTTGTCTTCGGCTAGGTTGTGATAGGCAAAGGTCACCATCTCCCGCACGTCAGATGCCAGTGTGAAGACATCGCCGTCCGAAGTAAAGTAGGTTGAAGTAAATATCGAGTCGGTTTCGCGAAAGGACCAGGCGCGGTAGCGTCCGGTAGCAGCGTGTAAAAGAGCTTGGCGGTTGATATCGGTCGCCAGGATCAGGATTTTCCATTGGTCGATATCGGAGAGAATTTGACGGAGCAGGATGGCAAGGGTGTAAGCTTCCTCCCCTGTGGCGCAACCGGCGCTCCACAAGCGCAAGGTGCGGTCGGTCTTGTGGCGGGCAATCAGGTCCAGTAGAATCTTGTGGCGAAGCGCTTCCATGTGATCCGGATCCCGGAAAAAATAGGTTTCTCCAACGGTCACTTTTTTGATTAGATCATTCCAGATCTCGCTGTCTGTTGGAGCGCCTTCAAGAAATGATATAAGTTGATTTAAGTCCGAACATTCCAGACATTCAGCGCTTCCCATTAAAGCTTGGGCCAGAGTCGTTCGCCGGCTCTCTCCGACTCGAATGCCTGTGCGCGCCTGAATCAGTTCATAAGCCCGCAGATAGTCTTTGTCATTGAAGGAATACTTTTTTTTCATTGAGTCAACCCTGTTCGAGAGGGCGGTGTTTTAACCTCATCCTTTCTGCTATGAATTGCTTTATTTATTTCATCCCCGCTATCAGCGGCAGTCCTTTCTATTGGGGGAACCCATCGATTATTTTCCTGCCATTGTCCGGCAACAGCCGGAAGGCGTCGAGGATCAATATCAACATCTCATCCTGCTGGACGGCTGCCGCCAGGAGGCGAGATTGCGATACAGAGGCTGGGGGAGACTGAATTTGTGTTGATGCTAATTCCAGGATGTTCAGCACTTCATCCACAACGACTCCCATGGTTTGACCCTGTATCTGAATGATTAAAAGAAGGTCCTCTAATTCAGGCGGCTTGTTCGTTTGCCCCAAAAGCTGTCTCAAGTTGATCACTGGCAGCATTTGCCCGGCCATATTGATAATGCCCAGCACCGAATTGGGCGTGTCGGGAATAGGGGTGACCGCTACCATACGTATGGCTCGGACCACATACTCAAGAAGAAGAGCATAATGTTGCTTATTAATCCTGAAAATCACATAGTAACGAGACTGACTTTCTGATTGGAAAGGTTTGGTCACTTTTTGTGGTGATAAGGTTGCAAGGTCCATGTTCGCTTCACTCCCATTCAGTGTTCATATCTCCATTAGGGAATATCTAACGGAAACTATGATTGAATGACTCTCCCCCTTCTGCCGGACGTTCCTCACTCCCACCCGACACACCATCCGTATCCAAGAGAGGCAATTTAAAAAAAAAGGTTGAGCCTTTTCCAACTTCGCTTTCAACTCCAATTTCACCTTGATGGCCTTCTACGATTTTCTTTACTATGGCCAGCCCGAGACCAGTGCTTTTTTCACCCGCTGTTGGCTTTGTGCTTGTTTTTTGAAATGCCTTGAAAACATGAGGCAATTCATCCTGGGGAATCCCTTGGCCCTGGTCAATCACATTGGTGACCACGAATGCCTTCTCCTTAAGCACCTCGATCGTGATCGTCGTATGGGGGTGGGAATATTTGATTGCATTGCTTATTAAATTGTTCAGGACTTGTTCTATCTTATTCTGATCAAAACCGATTGGAGGGATTTCATCCGAAAGCACTAAATCCATTGAAATGCTTTTCTCAGTCGCGAAGAATCTATTAAATTCGATCGTCTTTTCTAAAAAGTTCGGATAATTGTTCTTCGTTATCTCCAATTCCAATTTGCCTGCTTCAATCTTTGATATATCTAACAAATTATTCAAAAGTTCGAGCATGAATTTGCTTGTATCATGGATCTTTCTCAAAAATTCCTGCTGTTTTTCCGATAGATTTTCGCTTGAATATCTTGAAAGGATTAAGGAGGCATTCTGTATGACGGCAATTGGGTTTCGCAAATCATGAGCTGCCATTCCCAAGAACTCATTCTTCTGATTGTTGAGCTCTCGCAACTGATCGTTGGACTGTCGCAGCGCCTCCTCAGCTAATTTGCGTTGGGTGATGTCATGAATGATGGAATAGAGCAGTTGTTTGCCACGAATGAAAAGCGGACCGATGTAGACTTCGACGTCGCGGACCTGACCATTCGCCAGCCGATGCTGACAGTAAAAGTGGTTGTGCTGCTCGGTCAGGGCTCGCTGCATCTCGGTCTTGACTTCCTCTGCTGCCAAGGTGTTAATGTCCGTCATCTTTAGCTTGAGCATCTTTTCGTAGGTGTAACCGTAGAAAATGCACGCACCCAAATTGGCATCCACAATGGCTACTGTTTCCGGATCAATCATGAGCATGGCGGCCTGATTCTTCTTAAACAGGCTGTGATACCGTGCCTCGCTTTCCTCCAATTCTTTCTCAGTCTTCTTGCGTGCGGAAATGTCCTGTATCATTCCGATCAGACGAATTGACTTTCCTGGTCCACCGATCATGAAATTCCCCCGGTCGTGCAACCAACGATAGGTGCCGTCCTTTTGGCGAACCCGGTATTGTGCGTCATAGGGTGTCAAATATTTCTCCGCAATCTTTAACATTCGAAGGACCTTACCCCTGTCCTCGGAATGGATCATCTCTTCCCATTGGACCATTCCGCCCTGCATCTCGTCCGGGGAGTATCCCAATACCTGCTCGAGGCGAGCGCCCCAAAAAATGTCACCTGTGCCGAAATCGTATTCATAGACGAGCTGTCCAGAGGCTGCAATTAGCAACTCATAGCGGCTTTTCCAGACATCGATTTGCTCTTCGGCTTTTTTGCTCTCGGTGATATCACGATCAATGATAAGATCAGTTGTAGTGGCTAAGATTTCGTTCATACTATCTTTTTACGTTTCCGTTACCTTTAAAAACCGGTTCAACTCGGAAAGGGGCACCCTCCAGCCGTGTCCAGCCTTGACGGCCTTGATCCTTCCAAGGCGGATATACCTTAGATAGGTGGGCTTGGAAATTCTCAGATATTGGGTAGCCTCATCTGTTTTTAAGACTACGTTTTTGTCCGTTAGTAGCATTGTCTTGACCGGTCTTTTCTGTTTTTTATCGGTAGATGCAAAATGAATACCAAAGACAAAATATCAGCAATTATTTTAATAAGTGGCTGAATTATAAGGATAGTTTAAATATTAGCAGCAATTGGAGGGGTGCAAAACATTCTTAGAAAGGAGCGACTTTTTGCCAAAATTTGTAAAAATATTGTACACAAATAATGCTTGGGCAGTTCCCAGGAGGAAATGATTTGAAACACTCAGAAACTCGCAACAAAATGAGTGTAAAGACTCAAGACAGGCTTACAAAATCACAAACCAGAATAAAAGGGATATTAGAATTCGGTAAATTCCAAAAGAGATGAAGGTGTGGTTTTTTATGAAATGGATCAGCCATTTGATGCTCAAGAGAGCAACGATAAAAGACGAGATAAATCCCACAAGAAGCAAATTGAAATCCTCCAATGTGAATTGCCCACTACTCTTCATCAGATCCAGGCCTGTAGCGGCAACCATTGTAGGCACTGACAGGAGAAAAGAAAACTCGACGATGGTCTTCCTTTTGATTCCAAGAATCAAACCTCCAATGATGGTGGCAGCTGAACGAGAGACTCCTGGAATCATGGAAACCGTCTGACAAAGACCGATTATGAATGATTTTGAGTAAGAGATGTCAGAAAGTTCCCCTGATGCGCTTTCCTTCTCCCGATGCCACAACTCAAAAAGGACCAAGAAGATACCTCCGATTAAAAGGGAATAAAGGACAACGGTGTTATTTCCGAGGAGTACTCTTTTAATAATCTTGTAGAAAATAAACCCGATAATTGCTGTGGGAATAAATGCCGTAATGACCCTTTTCAAAATTTCAAAATTTACCAGCAGCGCTCGCCAGTATAGAACCACAACTGATAGGATAGCTCCAAGCTGAATAGCAATCTCAAAGCTTTTCTGGAAGTCTGTCTGTTTGAGATGAAGGAGGTAACTGGCGAGTATGAGGTGGCCTGTTGAGGATATAGGGAGAAATTCCGAAACCCCTTCGATGATTCCCAGAATGAGAGTGTGAAAATAAGTCATACCTTTATGTTACGAAACGATTTATCCTTTCGCAAGAGATCTTCGACCATAAAGAAATGAGGGGGACGTAGGGGTAAATGGAAATTACTTTTTCCCATCCATCCTACTCCGTCATCTCCCCAGGTCTCGCCATCCGGTTCACCGATATCGTCGTCATCCCCGGAAACTGCGCCATCTCGCTTGCTTTAGCATGGCCCCAATTTACCCCTTTCCTTGCCCTATGTCAAGTATTATGGTTATTTATATTTCCCTTTGCACCAACGTCCCTATCTGGTGTTATCTATCTAACGTATGATAATATCTGGGCACGTTCTGTATGAACGTCCCCCTTTCCTTAATGTCACTTTTTCCTGATGGGCCTGATGGCATCTTAAAGTTCAATATAAAATTAAAAGAGACCCCAAAAATAAATCTGAGGTCTCTTTCCTATTGGGTCAACCAACCTTTTATCTTAGCCCAATACTACTACGTTCGTTGCCTGTAGCCCCTTCGGCCCCTTGGAAGTCTCGAACTCTACCTCGTCGCCTTCATTAAGGGACTTAAATCCGTCCCTCTTAATGGCGGAGAAGTGAACGAATACATCGTCCCCGTCGTCTCTGGAAATAAATCCGAAACCCTTCTGCTCGTTGAACCATTTTACATGACCTTTGGCCATTACAACTCACCTCCTTTCATCTCTGGATTTCAGTAAGTTGCAATAGCCTTTGGTCCTAACTAAAAAAGGCCACAAAAGTTTTAGAAGCACTTTTGTGACCTTGTTCGATCCAAACGATTACTTCTTACAACCTACACGAAACTATTATCACCCCTTATTTTCCTAAAGTCAAGCGTTTAACCAAAATATTTAATTAGAGTCTGTCCATAAACAGCCTTTTCCGTCATGCCGGACTTGATCCGGCATCCAGACGTCGTCCCGACGAAAGTCGGGAACCATCTCAAAGACTGGGTCCCGGTTTTCACCGGGAACCCTGGATTCCGGCTTTCGCCGGAATGACGATTCTGATTAAGACGGCAATTTATAAACAGACTCTAATTAGACAGTATTGGAGTAAGATTTTCCGAAGAATGTGTCTAATCAATTATGGACTCCTCAGTAACATAGAAACCTATAAAAAGATAAAGTCTTTCAATAGATAGACGAGGATGCGACTTGAAAAGGTTGGTTAAGGAAAAGGAGGAAAATTTTGAATGGCATCGATAAGAAAAAGGTCAAAGATCCAATCCCGCTCTTCCCTCTCCCAAGCTTATGAACTGACAAAGAGGGCCTCTCGTTTGGGGTTCGATTGGCCAGATATCGGAGGAGTTTTGGAAAAAATGGACGAAGAGATTGGGGAGCTCAGAGAAGCCCTCTCGCTCCAGGATCGTAAAAAGATTCGTGAAGAGCTCGGAGACCTTCTCTTTGTTATGGTGAACATTGCCCGGTTTCTCCGAATCCATCCTGAGCAGGCACTAGGAAAAACCGTAGAGAAATTTCGTTTACGATTTCGCTACATTGAAACATCGCTTCAAAAAGAAGGAAGATCGCTTCGCCACTCTGATATCATTGAGATGGATCGATTATGGGAAGAATCAAAAAGAAAGAAAACCAAATGAAATTTAGGAATTCAGGGATTGAGGAATTAAGAGATTGAAAGAAAATTTTAAAATAATTCCTAAATTTCCTAAATTTCCTAAATAAAAAATTCCGCTACGTTGATATTGTATTCGTTCGGGTTGAGGGTCTTTACGATCGTTCGTTTGAACTCACCGGTCGTTTCATCCTTTGCTTTAAGGTCCACCACCTCCCCTTTCCGATACCCTCCCTCACTGAAGTACACGAGGCAGATCTTCGGCCGATCGATCAGTTCAACATCCTCTTGAATCTGCGTGACAACCCCCATTTCATTGGTACTTAATAAAACCAGTGTTCCAAGAGGAAAGATTCCAATCATGTTGATAAAGACCTTGACCAAGGCAGGGTCAAAGTCCTTGCCGCTCCGCTCCAGCATGATCCCCAGTATCTTTTCTGAAACATAGGGAAATTGATTATACACCCTTGGTCTCACCAAAGCATCATAAAAATCGGCCAGAGTGATAATTCTACTAAAGAGTGAAATTTTTTTCTTTCTAGTGAGCTTTGGGTAGCCTGTCAAATCGTATTTGAGGTGGTGTTCGAAGGCAGCAGTTATCATCCGGGTAGAAAGGTCACCCCACTCCTTCATCCTCATCACGATCTCTGCCCCGATGACCGGATGGGATTGTATCACCGCCCATTCTTCCGGGGATAGCTTTCCGGTTTTGTTAATTATCTCTTTTGGGATCTGTGTCTTTCCAAGGTCATGAAAGAGGCCTGCCATTCCCAGATGGGAGAGATGTTTTTTGGGAATCCCGACCCTCTGCCCTAAGGCAATCGCATAGATGGCCACATTGACAGAATGGTTAAAGGTGTATTCATCATAGTTCTTAATGACGGCCAGTCCCAATAAAGCCGACTCATCCTGCATAATGGCATTGACCGCGTTTTGCATGAGGCGCTTGGCTTTTCGGACATTGAGCACCTTTTGGCTGTTCGTACTCTCTACCACCTCTTTCACCAAACCGACAGTCCTGAAATAGACCTCTTTGGAATATTGCTTCTGATCTTCAGAATCGACATAGATCTCTTCATCCTTGAAAAACTCCAATTTCCCAACGGTGATTTGTTCGATGTCTCGATATTCCAACTGTGTCTTCACGTAGAGGTAATTGCTCTCGTTGTTTTCCTCCAGTCCCGAGAGAAGATAGACGAGATCTTTGAGTTGCTCTGCATTCACCTCGTCCGTAAACTCCAGCTCTCCGATCCATCGCTTTCTCATCTCCTGCCAAAAAGCCTTGAATATGCGGTATTTGTCGGCCCCCACCTGGATTCTGAAATTGTTGAAGAAGAAATTGTCCCGAACGATCTTCAAGAAAAGACTGCCTTCTGATCGGATGATGCTATTCACCACCTGGAGACACTCTTGGGTAAGGCGATCAATAACGACATTCTTCCGGTCATAAACAATTGTCCCTCTGAGGAGGCGATACAACTTCAACACAAACTCCGTCCCCAGCAGCGTTGGCCGATGCTCATGGTTAAGTCCGGTTTTTTCCTCTGGCACCAGTTCCATAACCCCGTTAGAAAGCCCTGCCATTATGGCGGGGATGGTATAGATAAGGCCCCAATTCCTCACAGAAAGAGCGGGACAAAAAGCCCCGTCCTTTCTAATCGGGGGCACTCCTTAGATAGATTGACCTCTCATGGCCTTTAAACATGCCTCCCGAATAGCTTCATCCTTTGATTCCTTTCCAAACGCCAGGATAGCCTTTGCCTCCGAAGTTCCAATCATGACAAGTGCATTGGCTGCTCCGATACGAATTTCATCCGTCTTCCCCCGACCAAACCAGCTCTTCTTCTCCAGTAGTTGCTGGAGGACAGGAATCGGTTCATTGGAGCCCACCATTCCGATCGCATCGAAGAAGGCTTTAATCTCTGCCGGTTCCTTTTTTGGGAATTCCTTTGATTGGACGACTTCTAAAAGGGAAGGCAGACCCGCCTTTTTCCCAACCTTCCCAAGATTGAGGGCTGCCATAGCCCGAATTCGCACATCTAAATCTGTTAAGGCCTTT
>Ga0214474_1001591_pt1 | contig 10432 bp, 9 predicted proteins | sample RVTome_2_FD_187335 | JGI IMG/M metagenome (GOLD analysis project Ga0214474, IMG submission 187335) | Soil microbial communities from uranium-contaminated site in the Upper Colorado River Basin, Wyoming, United States - RVT95D214 HiSeq ...
CAGTTTTCCTCGGTGTTATAAACTGGAACAATGATACTAACCTTCGGCTTGTATTGAAGAGCCTCTGCCTTATCTTTTTTTTCTCCTTCGCTATCTTCTAAGCCTTTTTGGGCAAGGAGATAGCATCTATATTGATATCTTAACCGCAGTCTCAGTACAAGCGCGGCAAATAATCCCCGCGGCCCTCGTTGCCATAAAATCCTCGGAGCCTTTATTATCAGGGTCGGCGATAGAATAGCATCAAAGATACTACCGATAAAGAATCTTATTTTCTGCATTCATGAAAGGCCTTCCCCCCGGCAGTACAATAATAGAAACTTATGGCCAGGAAAATTGTAAGTGCGATTCAAGGCTTTGCTTTCCTTACCCCATCTTTACTATCGGTCATTTAAACATCCTGCTGGCAAACCCTGTTTCCTTTCTTTCTAATGACTATGGTAAAACCATTGCCAACCTTATCATCCACATCCTGAACTTCTGCGATCTCCCATTTCACCTGCAATGTATCAATCATCCAGTTTACCAGCGCTAAAATGTCTTCCGTAATCCAGCAATGATCATGTCCCGTGGGGTTTTTATGGAACGCTTTGTTGTTGTTGAGGAAATCTTCTATCAGATGCTGTAAAGAAGTACGAGCTTTATGTTTATCGAAGGTTCTTTCCCTATGAGGTACAATCATAAATATTATCCCGTCCGGCCTTATGAGCCGATCCCATTCTAACAGGGCTTTTATCGGGTTCGGGAAATGCTCCAGCACGTGAGAGCTGACCACAAAATCCTGGCTCCCGTCTGGCAATGGTATATTGTCACCGTGGGCAATAATATCTACTTTCATTGCGCTGCCGCAGCGCCGTATTTCCTCCTTTTTGAACTCTGTCCCCATAGAATCGGTGAAATCCACATTCAAGGTGTTCAGTCCAAAAGGGTTATGAGCTGCCCCGCCTATCTCCAGCCCCTTGCCGACACAGTATTTGTGAGCCAGGGCAGATTCCGGTAAAATGTTGGGGTGCTCTGCAAATTTTTTGGCGAGGAGATATACTGTATATTGATTCCGTAGCTTAAGCTTACTTGCTATCTTGGCAACTAATGCGCTCGGCCCTTGTTGGAGTAGAATCCTCAGAGCCTTTCTTATAGCGCCCAACGATAGAATAGCCTTAAAGATAGCACTGACAAGGGGTCTTATCATTCTGATAAAGGATCTTACTTTCTCATTACTGAAGGTACTTTGTCCCTCACCCTGTAGCACGCTGCTAGAACCTTCCAGCCACGAGAAAGGAGTCGCGAATGACTTTATCTTTTCTTCATACTCATACATTATCTCGTAGGGCCGCTCTCGTGGCAGGGTCTTTTCGTTCAGATAAATAGAATTGTTTGCCCTCCTATATTCTACCCTGTCCGCCAGTCTAATTTCCGGAGCTCGGTAGCTCAAGAAAGGTTTCAGAGCAGTCGCATATTTCTCAGCCACTATCTGCCTGTTATGAGAGGTCTGGATTAATTCGTAGGCATTGCTGAGTATCTTAAACCTAAGCTCCGAGTCTTTCAACAACCTTACTATAGCATCTCTCCATGCTCCAACCTCGTTATCAACAAGTAAACCCGTAATGCCATCTTGGATGATGTTGGTATAAGGCTCTAATTTGGAATATATCCCTGCACATCCCATCGATGTATACTCAAGAAGCTTATTATAAAATTTGTACGCCGTAAATTCGTTGTCAAGCTGGGGTGCAAGTCCTATATCCCAATTCAGCCGTGACGCAAGATCAAGGTAATCATAATAATTTGCAATATAAGAGGTATATTTAGCTCTATCCTTTAATTTGTCGATGAAATTTGGTTTGGGGCCTACTATATGAATGTTGCAATGAATGCCATTACCCACAATAACCTCTAGAACTGGTCCCAGGAAGGAGTTGAGCATGTGAATATTATCGGCTCCGCCCGCATATCCTATAATCGGAACATCATGGCTTTTTCTACGGGGAGGCTTAAGTTTTCCCGGTCCAAATCCCACTGGCAGTACCTTAACTTCTTTGCCGTGTAGCGCCGAAATCTTAGCCGCCAGCTTAGAGTTTGGCGAAAAGAAGGAATCTGTCATGTTGAATAGCCTGTCTATATTTTCTTTTGTCTCAGGCCTCGAATAATAGCTGTATGTTAATGAATAGCTCGGTATACTGAGAAGATCATCATCCCAATAGCCCAGCACCATCCTCTGTAGTTTCTTAGCAGTATCGGCTGCCCATACGCTCTGCACGCTAGCACCTCTGGCGATAAAAACAATATCACACCACGCGATATCAGCTAATGATAAAAGCCCCTCATCTTTATAATTTATCTCACAAAGTCCCTGCTTTTGAAGATGTGTCAGGGGTATGATAGCGCCGAGTTCCACAGATGGTATTCTGGCACCACAGGTTACCAAAATCCTTGATGGCCTATCTCCCATTTTTTTATTCCCACAAAAGTCCGTGTCAGAAAAAGACAGGTGTCCCATCACGTAATATTGTCTTCCTGTTTTATACCTTCAATATACTTTGACTAGATTCTCTTGAAATGCTCATAAGATGAAGTCTTCCATCATCTCCACCTGAGGAAAAACCGCATCGTCGGTACAGGCTTATGGCAATGGTATTATCCTTAAAAACCTCCAGATATATCCGTTTTATTTCGAGTGGGTTAAAAGCCCACGTTATTAAGAGCTCTGTGGCACGCCGAGCTAGCCCTTTTCCCCTTGCTTCATTATCTCCTATCATCAACCGGCCATATTCAGCCTCATGATTTTCCAGGTCTATATTATAGAGCGATACCTGTCCTACGGGCCTGTTAAGTTTTTCTCTCTCCTCTATAATAAAAACAAAATCATTGTTCTTTGTGAGGTATTCTTCCCACCAGGACAAATGCCGCTCCCAGCTGATGATATCAGATTTAATGAAATGACGCCGTATGTCTTCTCTATTGCGCCACGTTAGCGTAATAGTCAGGTCCTCAGCACTTATAAGTCTAAGGCTGACTCCAACACCTGCAAGCGGAGCTAGCGACGCCTTTATGTTCGCCAAATTAATATAATTATTCGCCATTAAATCTTTTTTTTTGATTCAAAGTGATGCTAATAGAATAGGTTGGTTCAGGGTATTTCGTAATGTTAATCTTTTCAATTTTATTATTTACCCGCTCATATATAAAAGTTAAAAATTTTGGCAAGGAATATTGGTTATTATAGAAGGGACCACCATATGAAGTATCTTCAAGGACTATCCTGTCCTCCGGTCCTTGAGTAAACCAGCTACTTATTAGTAATTTTCCACTGGTGATACGGATTAGCTCTCTTAAGGCTTCAGCATAATTGGGCAGGTGCTGAAGAACTTGAATACAGATTATATTTGGTTGCGATTTCTCAGGAAATGGCAACTTAAAAATGTCTAAATAAATAAATTTTGCATTTGGATAACGGTTAACGGCTATATCTAGCATCTTATGGCTAATATCACCGCCGATATACGTTTGTGGTGTCACGACACGAAGCTTAATCAATTCCTCATAGATTAAACCACTCCCACATCCTACCTCTAATAGAGAGATTCTTTTACCAAATTCGTCTTTGATATCTGATACGAGACGTTTGCGCCATTTTTTCTCGTATGTACTATTAATCCAATAGCAATCAATAGCTTTTGCTGTTTCTCTTTTATCCCAATTTTGCCATTTGCGCTCCCGCATAATCTATTCCCTATTTGCGAGTATGTTTAATAACCAACTCAGCTACTTTATCCACGTCATCTTTCGTCATGCGAAGGTGAAGGGGAAGGGACAGCAACCTTTCGCTGATCTCGTGCGCATGAGGACAAGTACCACGAGCATATCGATACATTGAATATGTGGTATTGTCCCGATAATGGACGCCTGGATAGACTCCGTTTTCATTTAGGGCCGATATAAGCTTATCGCGGTTATCCACAAGGATCTGAAACAGATGACGGGAAGATTCACAAGCTGGTGCAGCAGGAACCATTTGAATAGTATTACATCCAGTAAGAACTGAAGTATAACGGTCTGCAAGGTACCTTCTATATTCATTGCCGCGGTCAAGATATCTTAATTGCACGAGACCTATAGCGGCCATGATGGAATTGCCGTGATATTTAAATCCTATATCTTCCACATCATACATCCATTTATTATGAGTTCCAATGCTCACTGTTCTAGTATAGGTATCTTTATCTATTCCTAGCCAGCTAAGCTTTCTAACAAACGCATCATCCTCCGTCGATGAAAAACAGATCATGCCACTATCCGCAGTAGGTAAATTCTTTACAGCATGAAAACTAAAAATAGCAACAGCTGCTTCTTTGCCTACCTGTTGTCCATCTATTTTTGTTCCTGACATATGCGCAGCATCTAGTATTAAAACTAATTGTTGCTGATTACAAATCTCTACAATTTTTTCATATTGCCCTATATTGCCACCCAGTCCTACAAACATTACCGCACGTGTCTTTTTACTCATTTTTTTTATTACATCGTCAGGATCTAAACAGGCATAGCGATCAATATCGGCAAAGACCGGCTTCAACTTTTCATAAAGTATCACATGATTAGTAGATATAAAAGTTATTGGCGTAGTAATAATTTCATCATATTCTTTCCAATGCAAACGTTTCTTAAGAACATTTACGGCAAGATGTAACCCAGCTGTACCTGAGTTAACAAAATGTGCGCAAGGAAGATTAGAATATTTCTTCCAAGCTTCCTCAAAGGCTATTGTTTTGAACCCGAGTCCTGGCCACCCCTTTTCGAGACACTCCCTTATTTCTTGCAAGCACTCATCCACGTGAAAAGAAGGAACAAATAATTGTATTTCCATTGATAGCTCCAACAAAACAGGTTGAACCAGATTACTTTATCAAATCGGGTGATTTTATAAAAAAGTTATATATACCATATACGACTTACACGTATAATACATCCGCCACGACCGCTCGAGGATTTTCTCGAGCTCAGGATCTTGCGATGTACCTTGCTGATCACCTCTTCGATCAGTTTTGGTTTCCCTTATACGTACTTTAGACATTTGCCTCACCAAATAAAATGTATCTTAGAACATTCAAAAGCTGTCCATGGTTTGATCATCTCGGCTAGAGATTAGAACATTGGTTTTTTCTCTCTCTGGTTTTTAAACATTTGCCGAAAGGGAATATTCATAAAGGGCAGAAATATTAAACCGAGAACAATATTGACGCCGACACCGGTGAAATAGTAAACCATCGCAAACGCGAAGGCTTCGTTTTTGCCGACTCCGTAAAAAGACAAGGCAACGATACAGGCAAATTGAAAATTGCCGATCAACCCCGGAGCAGCCGGCAGACTGATCCCCAGGGCAGTTATGGTTGTAACAGCAATGGCTGCCAGGATACCTAGGGGCAATTTATAAAAGGAAAAAAGGAGATATACAGCCAGCGTCGAGAGGAGCCAAACGAGAAAAGACAACAAAAAAACTTTAGTAAATTTGCTTATACTTGCAATAACGCGAAATCCAGCGGCGATATTTTCAATAGATGTCTCGAACCCTTTTGCCACCCTCCGGGGAAACCGTTTTGTTATAGGAAAAAGAAATTTCTTTATCTTTTCAGGGAATAGCATGAACAGAATGATGAACAGGAAGGTGAGGAGTATGATGCCCAGAAGGGCGGCTCCGCTCCCGGCGATCCAATTGGGAAGAGAGACCTGAAAAAGGATAACAGAGAGAAAGAAGAGCAGCACCAAGAGATCCATGGTCCTTTCGATGAGAATCGTTGCAATCCCGGAACCAAGCGGAACCGATTCTTTAACGTTTATCAAATAAGGGCGCACTATCTCCCCCAAACGCATCGGGGCGACGATAATCGCCAGAAAGCCAACGGATGTAATGGGGAAAAGAGCGCGTTGGTTAATGGCCTTGATGGGGGAAAGGAGGACCCCCCAGCGAAGCGAGCGAATGATTTGTGTTAAAATGAAAACCGCAGCGACCGGCAGGAGAAATTCGTAACTTTTATTGCGCAGTTCAGCAAGAACCTCTTTTAGATCTACTCCCCTAAGGGTAAGATACAAAAAAACCGCGCTAACTGCAATTCCGATTAATAGTTTTTTGATCATAGTATGAGGCGTATTTTTTTCTAAGAGACCCCTGTCCTTGAATCATGTTTATGACTTTCGGGTAGAATCTTCAGAAGATCATTTATGATTTTGGTCTACTTTTCATTCCATTCATCATTCTTTTCCATCGGACAAAGGTTGCCGAATCCTGAACCGCGCCGTCTTGGGGATTCCCCGATCCCGGCCAATAGATGGCGAGCATCAAAAGGAAATAACTTTTGACCACATTGCTGAAGGAACGAAAGGATATTGCTTTTGATGTTCCCGTATCTCGTTTCCTGATAGAATATGGGACTTCGGCAAAGAGATAACCCTTGCGGATCATCTTGACTAATATTTCAGCTTGATATAGAAATCCTTTGCTCTGCAAATGCATGCCGTCAAGAATGGATTTTCGATAGATGACCGTGCCATTGGTGTAATTTAGATTCATCCAAAAAGACAAGTTAATAATAATCAGAAAAAGAGAGGAGAGAAACTCACGAAATTTTCCCCGGCCTCCCCGGTTGTAAACAAAGGGAACCACAATATCGACATGCTGGAGAAGATCAATATAACGGAGAGCCTCGTAAGGAATGTTTTCATTATCTCCCGAAAACATGGTGACAATATTTCCTTGGGCAGATTGCACCCCATCCCAAAATGAGGCCCCAATTCCCTCCGGTTTCTCATGCTTCAGCATCTGAACACGGGGGTCTTGGGCCATCATCTTCTGAATCAAGGCCTCCGTATGATCGGTGCTGCCGTCATTGACAGCGATGATCTCTCCCTTAATGTTCAAATCCCCGAAGGCTTTCAACGTAGCCTGTATTGCCGGTACTATATTTCTCTCTTCATTCAAGGCCGGCATGATTACGCTCAAAAATAATTTTTCCATTATCGTTTCGTTAGGATGTTGGCTGCGGAGTGCAGGTAGTCATTTTCTATACCCGAATGTATCCCGCCTTTTTATCTTGAATCCACTCTTCGACCATTTGGTCAAAATCGACATTTTGGACAGCGTAGGGATCATATATTCTTAAACCGATTAACTCCATAATTTTTTTATCATCCTCGTCACAACAGTGGGAATATCCTAAAAATCGGAAATAGTTATTCACTCCGGTGGCAATAAATTTCACATTCAAATTCTGAATCACCACATCATTGCGCACTTGCTCAAGGGCCCGAAAAGCTAGAAAATTCACGATGGAATACACAACGGGAATTAAACCCGCCATGGCCATTCCGGCAGCAATCCCAACCGTTCCCTGTTCCATGATACCCATATTGATGAATCGATCGGGAAATTGTTCTTTAAACTTATCCGCAACCCCGAATCCCATATCACAAACAAGAAGGATTATCCGTTTGTCCTTTTGAGCATAGGGAAGAATTTTATCAACAATGACCTTTCGAAAAAACCCTACTTCTTGATTATTCATATCGCGTGCCTTTTTTTAATTCTTCTTCCGTGGGAATACGAAAATGAAATTTAGGAACATTTTCCATGCAGAGCACCCCATATCCTTTGATCGTATTGGCGATGATCACCTGGGGCGCCGAAAGGCTTTGTAGGTTATTCAACCACTCTCCCATCACGGCAAGGATATCTTCCATGTGATGTCCATTGCAGGTCTTGACCAGAAATCCAAAGGCTCCCATCTTCTTTTGCAAATCGTTCTTGCGGTTTGGAGTTAAGATATTGTTCAGGAAATCCATTGCCTGAAGTCTATTGTGATCAATGACCACAGTCAAATTAGAGAGCTGATGTTTCACTGCAAATTGAATTGCTTCCCAATTCGAACCTTCCTGCATTTCTCCATCCCCGACAATACAGTAGGTTCGATATTTTTTATTTTGAAATTTTGCTCCAAAAGCTGTGCCCACTGCAATGGGAAGGCCATGCCCCAGAGAGCCACAACCGGCCTCTAGCCCTTGATTCGTCTGTCGTTCCATACACCCGGTTAAACAACTTCCCTTATAGAAATTTTCCCAGTTTTCTCTCGGGATAAAACCTAAATCACTGAGGATCACATAGAGCGCATAACAGCCATGCGCTTTGGAGAAAATCAGACGATCTCTTCCTTCCCATTCGGGATCAGGAGATAGGTTCATGATGCGGTAGTAAAGGGCAGTTAAAATATCGACGCTGGAAAGGGAAGGCGCAATATGGCCCGCTCCGTTTTTTACCGCAATTTCCACCAAATCCTTGCGAATTTGGTTTGCCTTTTGAACGAGTTGCTTATTGGTTAATTTTCGAAGTCTTTTCATAACAATAACCGACAGCCGACTGAAATTGTGACGATTCTAAAGTCGATTATAAAATTTCTTAATTCGATCGATTACATAATTGAGTTGGTCTTTTCCCAAATACTGATGGATCGGCAAACTCAATATTTCTTCGGCCTGTTTTTCGCATACGGGAAAATCTCCCTTCTTGTAGCCCAATGCCTGACAAGGTTTTTGCAGGTGGATCGGAATCGGGTAATGAATCTTGCTCTCGACCCCATTCTCTTCCAAATAACGAATTAATTCGGCTCTTTTCTGGACCCGAATGATATAGGTATGAAAAACCTGATCCACTTCTTCCCGACGCGGGGGAATGGTTACAAAGCCATCTAGGTCTTTCAGCCCCTGGTCATAAATCTGAGCATTTTTCTGCCGCTTTTCTTTTATCGCCTTGAGATTCCGCATCCCGTATTCAGCAACAACGGCCTGAATGGTATCCAAACGGCTGTTATACCCAAAAAATTCGATTTCATCCCTGCTTTTCAGGCCATGGTTCCGCAAGAACTTGACTTTCTCGTTGATTGCTTGGGATTGGGTTGTAAGGACCCCGCCATCGCCGCAGATGTTTAAGTTCTTCAGCGGGTGAAGACTAAAACAGCCTGCATCGCTAAAAGACCCCACCCGCTTGCCGTTGATTGAAGCCATGACCGCCTGAGCAGCGTCCTCGATTATGTGCAGGCCTTTCTTTTTCGCGATCTCCGTGATCTTTACCATGTCGGCCGGATTCCCAGTTAAATGGACAGGTAAAATGGCCTTGGTTCGTGGAGTGATCGCCTCTTCAATCCGGTTTACATCCATGTTGTAGTCCGCGGCAACATCAACGAATACCGGTCGGGCACCTGCGGCGATAATCGCCCCGGCTGTTGAGACAAAGCTATTCGGTACAGTTATGACCTCATCTCCAGGACCAATGTTCAAAGCTTTTAAAGCGAGGAAGATTGCGTCGGTGCCTGAATTCAATCCAAGGGCGTAAGGTGTCCCGCAAAGATCGGCAAATTTAGACTCAAACCGCTCTACTTCGGGACCCTGAATGAACTGACAGGTTTCAAAAATCTTTTTGATTTCCCGCCAGAGAGCTTCATCTTTAAACTGCCTTGGAAGATCAAGATATTTTACTTTCATGCCGCCCATATTTTTTGTAAAATTCTTTCATTTTACCGATCATGTAATGAACCTGTTCTTCTTTTAAGTGTTGATGAACCGGTAACGTAATGATCGACTTTGCTTGGGCCTCGGTAACGGGGAAATCCCCTTCCTGATATCCAAGGTGGGATGAACAACGCTGCAGGTGCAATGGAATCGGATAGTGGACCTTTGCTTCGATGCCGTTTTGATTCAGGAAGTTCAAGAGTTTGTCACGATCTTTGGCCTTAATCATATATAAATGATGAACATAGCGTTTATTCGGGCGCCGCTTGGGAACCGTAATCCACTCAGAAAGTTCCTCCAGAGCGGAATCGAATTCTTGAGCCCATTTGATTCGAGTTTCAGTGATCCAGTGAATATCTTTGATCAGGTGATTCCCGACAACTGCCTGGACCGAATCCAACCGGCTGTTGTAACCGAAAAAGTCCACCTCGTCTCGATTTCGCAAGCCGTGGTTGCGCAACAAGACCAAGCGATCCCGAATCGCTTCGGAATTCGTAATAATAATTCCCGAATCTCCCCAAACATTCAGGTTCTTCAGGGGATGGAGGCTAAAGCCTCCCGTGGCCCCAAAAGTACCGGCGCATTTACCAATTAAGGAGGCACTGATGGCCTGACAGGCATCCTCGATGACTGGAACTCCATGTTTATCGGCAATCGCCATAATCTGATCCATATCCGCAGGAACTCCGGCATAGTGAACGGGCATGATGGCTTTGGTTCTGGAGGTAATGGCCTTCCCGATCAGGTCCGGGTTGAGCACGTACTCATCCGTGACGTCCACGAATACAGGTCGGGCTCCGGAGGCAACAATCGCTCCCACCGTGGCAATAAAAGTATTGGGGGTAGTGATCACTTCATCACCAAGACCGACGCCAATGACTTT
>Ga0214474_1001595_pt1 | contig 10412 bp, 12 predicted proteins | sample RVTome_2_FD_187335 | JGI IMG/M metagenome (GOLD analysis project Ga0214474, IMG submission 187335) | Soil microbial communities from uranium-contaminated site in the Upper Colorado River Basin, Wyoming, United States - RVT95D214 HiSeq ...
TTCTCGAGGACGTTCTTCCCCATGGCCTCCATCCCGTAGTGGGTCTATAACTATAAGAAAAAAGTGAGGGGGAGTCAAGGCTTCTTAACGGCGCCCCCTTCTTCTTGATTTTCGCTCTCAATCGGGCTAGTATACGCGAAGCGGGGTGAACGTTATGGCCACGGTGATCAAGGGGATCGATTGGGAAACCTTTCAACAACTGCGGGGGAGCGAAAAGAAAGAATACTTCACGCGGGATGAAGGCATCTTCCACATCATTATGTCCCAGCAGTTTGACCGCAAGTTCCTTGACGACATATGCGAACTGACCACCAAGATCAGGGGGATCTCCAAGGGGAACAAGGGGATCTTGTTCCTCCAGTCCCTCCTGCAAGGGAAACGGGCGATGCTCTATTTCGTCCAACCCTCCACGCGGACCTTCCTCTCCTTCATGGCCGCCTGCCAGGTCCTGGGTATGCAGTGCTCGGAGGTACGGGATACCGCCACCTCCTCGGAGATGAAGGGGGAATCGCAAGAGGATACGGTCCGAACCTTCAGCAGCTATGTGGACCTGATCGTGATGCGCCATCCCCAGCCGGGGTTCGCCGAGCGGATCGCGTTTCTCCTGAATCAGATCAGCAGGCCGGTACCGGTCATCAACGCCGGTTCGGGGAAGGATCAGCACCCCACCCAGGCCCTCTTGGATATTTACACGCTCCATCGCTCCTTCGAGAACTATGGCGGGATCGACGGCAAGAGAATCGCCTTTGTCGGTGATCTGAAGAGGGGCAGGACGGTGAGATCCCTGGCATATCTCTTAAGGAACTATTCGGACGTCAAACTCTACTTCGTCGCCCCCCGGGAGTTGCAGATGGAGGAGGACCTTAAAGGATACCTCCAGGAACAACAGGTACAGTTTGAGGAAAGGGATAACCTCAAGGAGGTCATCCCCTCCTTGGATGCCGTCTACATGACCAGGATCCAGGATGAATATGACGAGGCGGGAGAATCGAAGCGGATAGACTACTCCGCGTACTACTTTAAAAAAGAATACTTGAAGATCCTCCCTCCCAATGCCATCATCATGCACCCCCTGCCCAGGCGAGACGAGTTGCCCCGCGTGATAGATGCGGATACGCGGGCCATATACTGGCGTCAGGTGCGCAACGGGATGTGGGTCAGGGTAAGCCTCATCGCCACGCTCTTTCGCAAGGACAAGGATATCAAAGCGTATTAGCGGATAAGGCTGCCGATCCTCGTCCAACGAACCTTTGACACAAGAGAGGAAGCCCGCCAGTCCCACGACCAATACATGATAAAGGCCTTTCCCAATACATCATCGAGAGGTACATACCCCCAATAACGGCTGTCTTCGCTGTTGTCCCTGTTATCCCCCATAACAAAGAGCGAGTTCTGAGGGATCATTTTCGGCCCATAGGTATCACGGCCTGAGGGTCCCCACGAGTTGAAAACCCCCCAAGGGTCTTCAATGAGACGATCGTTGATATAGATCTTTCGCTCCCTGATCTCCACCTTTTCCCCCGAAAGCCCAATGACCCGCTTGATGTAGTCCTTACTTCGATCGTTGGGGAAGATAAAGACGATGACATCCCCCCGCCGTGGCTTGGAAAATGAGAATACCTTTTTGCCGATCACGGGGATCCTGGTGCCATAGAGAAACTTGTTTACCAGGATATGATCACCGACCAGGAGGGTGGGCTCCATGGAACTGGAAGGGATCTTGAAGGCCTGGACCACGAAGCTCCTGACAAAGAGGGCAATGGCCAACGCGATGATGAGGGTCTCTGCGTATTCCCTCACCTTGCTCTTTTTCTTTACCGCAGACATCCGTTTACTACCTCCTTTCACCTGACTTGTAAGAGGGCCAAGAAGGCCTTTTGGGGGAGATCTACCCTCCCCACCCGCTTCATCCGCTTCTTCCCCTCCCGCTGTCTCTCCAACAATTTGTTCTTTCTGGTGACATCACCCCATAGCACGTGGCAGTTACCTGCGTGCGCAACGGGGGGATTTTCCCCTGGCGATAACCCTACCCCCGGCAGCTGCCTGGATCACCACCTCGAACATCTGTCAAGGGCGCGCTGATGGAAAGGTTTCGTATCCGCGAAAGATCTCCGCTCATGGTCCCGATACCACCTTGGTCCCTTCGATGTTTTCCTCAACAGTGATCCTTTTCTGGGCCGCCTGGGCCTCCTCAAGCGTTGCATATCCCCCCAGCCTCACCCTGTACCACAAGCCCATCCCCTGTATCTGCACGGGGACTACTTGGATTGGATACCCCCTTTTTGCCAATCTGCCCTTCAGCCCTTCGGCTGGTGCCTCCTCCTTGAACGAGGCAACTTGGACAAAGTAGAGATCCTTGGGGGCAGGGGTCTTCTTAGTCTCCTCAACCTTCGCGGTCTTTGGTGGAGTTGCCTTTGTCTCCCCCTTTTTCTCCGTTACGTTCGACTGCTCCTTCTTTTCCGTCGCCCCCTTTTGGGTCTCTTTCCCCGCCCCCTCTTTTCGCGTGAGGGTCTCATAAAAGGTAAACCGCATCTTGTCATCTTTTTTCTCGGGAGGAGGAGATGACTTGTCTTTTTCGCTTTTACTCGTGCTCTCCTTAGTAGTGGTGGCCATCGGCGCGGTCACCCCCTCGGCAATACGCACCCGCTCCCGCTCGATTTGTATCCCCACCTTGACCCCTGCGATGAAGATCGCGAAGGCGAAGATCATCCCCCCCATAATGGCGAAGAGCCTCTTGAGCTGACTGCGTTTTTGCCCCCTGGGGACAGATTCTTTGTAGTCTCTCATCACATCTCCGCCGGGGCGGCTATGCCCAACAACCCCAATGAACTGCGCACAACCCCCTGAATGATCTTAACCAAGAGGAACCGCGCCTTCGTCATCTCTGTGTCATCTGAGATGATTCGATGTTTGTTGTAGTAGCTGTGGAAGATCCCTGCCAAGTCCTGTAGGTAAGAGGTCAAGCGGTGGGGCTCCAAGGCGAGGGCCATGCCCTCCACGAACTCGGGGAAGATGGCTACCCGTTTAGCCAACAACCTTTCCTCGGGCAGGCGAAGCAAGGTAATATCCACATCTTCAAAGGTCGGCACCTTTACGCCCTTCTCCGCTGCCTTCTTAAAGATACTCGTCACCCTCGCGTGGACGTATTGCACATAGTAGACGGGATTCTCCGTCCCCTCCTTCTTGGCCAGCTCCAAGTCAAAGTCCAGAGGGGAGTCGGCCCTGCGCAGCAGGAAAAAATAGCGGCAGGCATCCACCCCCACCTCCTTTATGACATCCTTCAAGGAGGTGAATTCCCCTGTCCGGGTGGACATGCTCACCTGTTTTTTATCCCTCAACAGGTTGACCAACTGTACGAGGATAACCTTGAAAACGGACCTGTCCAACCCAAGGGCCTGGATGGCAGCCTCCATGCGGGGGATATAACCATGGTGGTCGGCCCCCCAAATATCTATCAAGAGATCATAACCGCGATCATACTTGTCTTTGTGATAGGCGATGTCCGAGGCGAAATAGGTTGTCGCTTCGTTGCCCCTGATCACCACCCTATCCTTTTCTTCGCCAAAGAGGGTGCTCTTAAACCAGAGGGCCCCTTCATTTTCATACAGGTACCCTTTGCCTCGCAATTCCTCCAAGAGCCGAGGGACCAACCCGCTCGTATATAAGTCCGTCTCGCAATACCATCTATCAAAGCGGACCCGGAACCGTTCCAGATCGTTTTTGATCCACCCCAGGATAACCTCGGCAGCCTTGTGAGCAATGGAGTCAATGGCTTCTTCTTCCGAGGCACGGAGATATTTATCCCCTTCTTCCTTTTTAAAGTTGCGGGCGACCTCCCTTATGTATGCGCCCTGGTACCCATCGGGTGGAAAAGCGACCTCTCTTCCCGATTCCTCTAAATATCTACTGTACACGGACTGCCCCAGGACGTGCATCTGCGTGCCTCTATCGTTGACATAATATTCCCGTTCCACCTGGTACCCGACCTTCTCCAGGAGGTTGGCCAGGGAGTCCCCAAAGGCGGCGATCCTCCCGTGTCCGATGTGCAGGGGACCCGTGGGGTTGGCACTGAGAAATTCTACCAATGCCCGCTTCCCTTTGCCCAACTCCCCTTCGCCATACCGCTCCCCCTGCCGATCCGCCTCTCTCAAGAAATAGTGCCAATAAGCCTCCTTGAGAAAGAAATTTATGAAGCCGGGGCCGGCCACCTCTACCCGCTCGATGATCCCCTCTGCGTCTTCTATAAACCTGACGACGGTCTCGGCAATCGCCCGGGGAGCCTGCTTGGTGTGGGAGGCCATTGACATGGCAATAGTGGTGGCGTAATCGCCATGCCTCTCGTCCCTGGGGTACTCCACGATGAGGGGTGGCAGCGCGCCCTCGGCCAACTCGCCCCGCTCCTGCCCCCTTGTAATGGCCCGCATGATGATCTCGTTCAATCCCTTTTTCACATCACTCCTGCTGCGCCAGGAGAGGATAAGCCTCCGGCCTTCGATCTTTTAAGAAGGGCCATTCCTTGCGCACCCTCGATATCTCATCGAGGGCAATCTCTACGAGGAAGATCCCCTCCTGGAGGCCTGTCGGTTCATCGACGAGGTCTCCCTCCGGAGAGATGCAAAAGCTCATGCCGTAGAAATCCTGTTTTGGCTCGTTGCCTACCCTGTTTACCCGCATGATGAAGAGCCCGTTGACGATGGCGTTAGCTGCTAACACCTTGAGCCAGCGCTGTTGGGAGGCGAAGGCGGCGGCGGTGGGAGCAAAGACGACCTGGGCTCCCTGTAGGGCCAACATTCTGGTCCCCTCAGGGAAAAAATTATCCCAACATATCTGCACACCGATCTTCACAAGGCCCAGATCGAACACCGGAAACCCCTTGTCACCAGGAGAGAAATAACTACGCTCCTCCCAGAGGGGGATTTGGGGAATGTGGATCTTCCGATAGGTGCCTGCGACCTCCCCTTGCTGATCGATTATGGCAGCCGTGTTAAAGTACCGATCACCCGCCCTCTCGAAAAAAGGGCAGATCAGGGCGATCCCTCTCCTCTTGGCCAAGTTCTTCATGGTTGCCACCAGGGGACCATCCAGATCCTCAGCTAAGAGGAAATTATCCTCATGGATATCTCTGGGGAACCAGTGGGTGTTGAATAACTCCTGAAAGCAGATTATCTGGGCGCCTTTTTCAGCTGCGAGCTCTCCCATCCGTAAGGCCTTTCGGACATTATCATCCTTGTCCTCCCGGCAAACCATCTGTATTCCGGCGATCTTAATCCCCATAAACCTCTCCGATCCAGAGAATGGAACACGTTACATCAAATATCCCGCCGTTGTCAAATGCCCATCCGGCACTATCTGCGATCGATGGCTTCCCGGGAAAGTTCTCCTTGACATCATCCCCAAAGAGGTTTATAAAAGGAAACTTCTGAGAAGGGAGAACGAATGTCCAGGGTCTGCGAGATATGCGGCAAAGGTCCCATCAGGGGACACAATGTCAGCCACGCCAACAATAGGACCAAAAGGGTTTGGCTCCCAAACCTGCAAAGGGTACGAATCCTCCATGAAGGAAAGGTAGCCAGAATGAGGGTGTGTACCAAGTGCATCAAGGCGGGACGGGTCGTCAAGGCCCCACGGGTCCCTGCCACCCCCTAATCCGCTCTACCTTCAAAACCCCCGCTATCTTCTGCAAGGCATTGATCACCTTCGTGAGATGCTTTAAATCCCCAATCTCAATATCAAAGGTGCTTTCGGCATTGCCGTCATCGGTGGTCTTGATATGGGCCCCGGTGATGTTGACCCCGTTGCCGGAGATAGAGGAGCTGATGGCGGCCAGCATCCCCTTTTTGTCGGCAGAGTAGATCCGAATCCTCGTGGGGAAGGTAGAATCCCCATCGAGCGCCCACCGCGCTTCGATGCGCCTCTTTGAGTCGGCAGTAAGGGCATTTATGCAATCCGTCGTGTGGATGGTCACACCTCTGCCCCTCGTGATAAAGCCGACAATTTTGTCCCCCGGCAGGGGGTTGCAACAGCCGGCAAAACTCATGAGGACATTATCTATCCCGTCGATCTTGACAAAACCCTTCGGCCGACTGGTCATCCTTTTGATGACTTTTCCCAGCCTTCCTTCATCCTCTTTTTTCTCATCCATCCTGAGCTTTTCAGGGGCGAGGCGTCCGATCACCTGCTGAGCGGTGATCTTTCCATAGCCGATGGCGGCCAAGAGATCATCACCGCTGGTGAGGCTGAATTCGTGGGCTACCTTCTCCACAGCCCCCGACTTCCAAAACGTGGAGAATTTCAAATCGAATTTCTTAAAATCCCGCTCGCACACATCTTTCCCCAGGGCAATGCTCTTTTCCCTCTGCTGGGCCTTTATCCATTGGAGGATCTTGGTCTTCGCCCGTGAGGTCCTCACAAATTTCAGCCAATCCCGGCTGGGGTGGTGTTTTGCCGAGGTGGCGATTTCTATTGTGTCCCCGTTTTTAAGCTGATAATGGAGGGGCACAAGACGACCATTCACCTTCGCCCTCACGCATTGATGCCCGACGTCGGTATGAATCCCGTAGGCGAAATCAACGGGTGTGGCACCGGCGGGGAATTCCTTCACCTCCCCATTCGGGGTGAACACATAGACCTCGGTGGGGAAGAGATCCACCTTTACCGTCTGGAGGAACTCCCGGTTGTCCTCCAGATCCGTCTGCCATTCGAGCAGTTGCCGCAACCAGGAGAACCGTTTCGCGTCTTCCTCGGCAATCTTCCCATTCTCCTTATATTTCCAGTGTGCGGCGATCCCTTCTTCCGATATCCGGTGCATCTCTTGGCTCCTGATCTGAATCTCTATCCTCTCGCCATGGGGGCCGATGACCGTGGTATGGAGGGATTGGTACATATTACCCTTGGGAAGGGCTATGTAGTCCTTAAATTTCCCCGGGACCGGGGGCCAGAGGGAGTGAATGATTCCCAAGCTCTCATAACACTCCTTGACAGTCCCCACGATAATCCTGAAGGCGGTGATGTCGTATACCTCATGAAACTCGACCCCCTGACGCCTCATCTTCTGGTAGATGCTGGAGAGCTGTTTGACCCTCCCGCTTACCTCTCCCTGTATGCCGAATTCATTGAGTTTCTGTGTGATGATCCCTCTTACCTTATCCACATACCTCTCCCGCTCCTTCTTGGTTTTGGCCACCTTCTGGGAGAGCTCCTTATAAGCCTGTGGTTCTAGGTAACGGAAGGCTAACTCCTCCAATTCCGTCTTGATCCAGTCAATGCCGAGGCGGTTGGCAATAGGGGCATAGATTTCCAGGGTCTCTTCGGCGATATCCCGTTGCTTCTGGGGATCGAGAAAGTGGAGGGTACGCATGTTATGAAGTCTGTCGGCAAGCTTGATGAGAATTACCTTGATGTCCTTGACCATGGCCAAGATCATCTTGCGGAAATTCTCAGCCTGCTGTTCTTCGCGGGACTGAAGACTTATCTGGCTGATCTTGGTCACCCCATCTACCAAGTGGGCGATCTCGTCGCCGAAATGCTCCTTGACTTCCTCTAAGGTGGCCAGGGTGTCCTCGATAGTATCGTGGAGCAGACCCGTTGCGACGGTGGCCACATCGAGCTTCATCTTGGTCAAGATCCCTGCCACCTCCAGCGGATGGATGAGATAGGGCTCTCCTGAACGGCGTACCTGCCCTTGGTGGACCTTGGCCGAGAAGACATAGGCCTTCTCCAAGAGCCCGAGGTCTGCCGATGCATTATAGGATTCGACCTGTTCCGCTATCTCGTTAAATCTAAGCATTTGTACATATATTATATGCTTTGCCATATGAAAGGGCAAGACTCCCGCTAGGCCATCCATACCCCGGGGCTGCACACGACGTTGCTATTACCTGAACGCCAACGGTATAAATAATAATAGTAGATAACGTATCTGAAAGGGGGCCATCGTGGCATGCATGGTCATTCGCCCGTCACACTCCTCATGGGGTACAGTGAGAAAGCACAAGAAGAAGATAAAATAAAAAAGGAGGGACTGAATCTCTATTATTCAACTCCATCCATTAAACCATTTCTCTCAGGGCAGCCTTCAAGGCACCTGTCCTTCAAAGTCATCTAATGCTACTATAGCCACCAACAATAGTTGCGAGAATCATGAGTTGGATTATCGCCTGATGCAAATATTGTTCAGTGGGCGCACGACAGTACATTCGATTCCCATGAAGACCTAGAGGAGACAGGGGATGGTAGAGATCAAGACGAAGGAGGTTTTAACGCTGGTGATCAGCATACTGGTATGTCAAGGTGCAGGCATCATAGGTTCACTCTTCACGAGGCCATCCATTCCAATCTGGTATGCGACGCTTGAAAAACCACCCTTTACCCCGCCCCAATGGGTATTTGCACCCGCTTGGATCATGCTCTTTACGCTCATGGGGATAGCCCTCTTCCTCGTGTGGCGCACAGGCTTCACTGAGAGACATAAAAGGATAGCCATCGGTATCTTTGGAACACAGCTGTTCTTAAATATCTTGCGGTCTGCGCTATTCTTCGGTCTCAGATCGCCCCAGGCAGGACTTATTGACATTGCCGTGCTCTTGATTGCCATCGTGATCACGATCTTTTTACTCTTTAAAATATCGAAGATGTCCAGCTTGCTGCTCTTGCCTTACATGCTGTGGGTAAGTTTCGCAATGGTTCTGAACTTTTCTATCTTGAGGATGAATCCTTGAGACTGTGGAGCATACATCCACAATACCTCGATCGGATGGGCCTCGTGGCTTTGTGGAGAGAATCTCTCCTGGCGCAGAAGGTTTTAAGGGGAGATACAAAGGGCTACAGAAATCATCCTCAACTGAAGCGATTCAGAAATCACCCTCGCCCTCTGAAAGCAATCGCCCAGTATCTGATAGAGGTATGGGAAGAGGGCCGAAGGAGAGGGTATAAGTTCAACCAAGAAAAGATCAGCGAAGGAGTAACAAGAAAAGTAGAGAAGATCCCTGTAACCAAAGGTCAGCTCAGACATGAATTAAACTGGCTTGGTAGCAAGCTGCAGAGACGCGATCATGCCCGATATCAACAGTTGTCCTCTCTTAACGAAATTGAATGTCACCCAAGCTTTGAACTTGTGGAAGGGGATAGCGCGGAGGGGGAACAGGCAAGAGCAGCTAACTCCTATACAAACACTAACGTTACCTGCACGTCAAGATAAAGGGCATCCTGAGGCTTACAACTGCCTGACCACCTATCCCGTGTAGGCTTGGAGCTAAAAAAGGGATTGACTCACCGGCGTAAATATGTTAAGGCAAAACATCTAATTCTGATTGTTGAGACCCAAATAAGGTTTAGAAGGTTATTTACCGAAATAGAAGTCCTCTGGAGAGGAGGCAGCCTAAAGCAAGTTAGGATCAAACAGTTCAAGGGTGTATGAGATCATTGTAGTCGCTTCCATACAAACAGATGGCTTCAAAAACGCCTAAAAATGAGACAAAATGAGCGTTTTATGAGGTTAGCGTTGTGTTGCTTCGTGTGTGCGGTTCTGTTCTCTGCGCAGGTTGCCTTTGCGGCTGATGAAGTGGCCCTTGTGGGAATCATAACCGAGCAGGGAATAGTGACTTACGATGGCCAGGTGTACGCTGTCGTTGAAAACAATATGGGAAAGGAGGTAATGCGGCTTATCAATAGAAAGGTAGAGATAATAGGCAAAATCGTAGAAAGGGGTGATGGGAAAAAAGTTATTGAAATAAGCAATTATGGGATATCCGAGTAACTATCATAAAACTATAAAAAAAGAAAGAGGAGGTAACAAGTTATGAAAAAGATCATGGCCGTAGCACTTGCACTATTCGTTTTTGCAGCATTCAGCTTTGTAGCCGGTTGTAAGAAGGCTGAAGAGCCCACAACTCCTGCCGAGCCCACTACACCGGCACCGGCAGAACCAGCACCTGCAAAGTAGTGCGTATAACAACGCCATGAAGGCGTTACCTATAAACGGCTAGGTACCTTCATGGCGTTGTTTTTTTATTGAGCCGTCTATCAGCGGCTGGGGCATATAAACCATGGGTAACGCGTGAATTCCTTGTACCCCATTCTTTTATACACAGGCTCACCATATTGGCTGGCCTGCAAGACAACACAGCGAGCGCCGAGCTTGAAAGCGGCGTTTCCCGCTGCACGGGTGCAGCGCCCTGCCAGGCCCATGCCGCGTGCAGCTTCTACCGTCCCCACATAATAGATCCCTCCGATGCCATGACTTAAAAGCGCCAAGGCGCAGGACGCCGGTTTATCATCCAGGTATGCCACAACAGGATACAGATGAGGCACGAGCAAGGCACCTGGATCGCTAAAGACGCTCCTGCCCACATCCTCAGGCAATCCCAGCGTGATAAAACTGCGCGCTGCTACCTCGGCAAAGTCATCTGCCATCG
>Ga0214474_1001598_pt1 | contig 10398 bp, 9 predicted proteins | sample RVTome_2_FD_187335 | JGI IMG/M metagenome (GOLD analysis project Ga0214474, IMG submission 187335) | Soil microbial communities from uranium-contaminated site in the Upper Colorado River Basin, Wyoming, United States - RVT95D214 HiSeq ...
TAGCTGCCATCAACAAGCAGCGGTGGCAGCTCTTAAGTGTCAATGTTTCCTGTCTCATCTGTCTTTAAAATAGCGGTTGCAGTTTTTAACCGATTAAGGTGAAGATATAATGAAAATGTAAGGAGGTGTGAATTGAGCTGGACAAAGGAAGATTTGCAGCAGTTGGTAAAAAACAAACTGGCTGACCGACTATTCATAGTAGTGTCCAACAGAGAGCCTTATATTCATATCTTATCCGGTGATGAGTTTCGATGCATTGTTCCAGCTAGCGGCCTAACTGTAGCTCTGGATCCGGTGATGCGAGCTTGTGGCGGCATATGGGTTGCCCATGGTAGTGGCAGTGCTGATAGAGAGACAGTCGATGATAAAAACCGCGTATCAGTTCCTCCAGATGAGCCTAGCTATACATTGAGGCGGGTGTGGTTAACTAAAGAGGAGGAGGAAGGCTATTACCTGGGATTTTCCAACGAAGCCTTGTGGCCGCTGTGTCATATTGCCTATACGCCGCCGAATTTCGATGAAGCCCATTGGAACACTTATAAAAGTGTAAACCAGATTTTTGCTAACGCTGTACTTGAGGAAATCGGTGACAGGCAGGCGTTTGTTTTTATTCAGGACTATCATCTGGTGCTCTTGTCTCGATTGATTAAAGCCAAGAATCCTAAAACAATTACGGCACAGTTCTGGCATATTCCGTGGCCCAATCCTGAGGCGTTTCGTATTTGCCCCTGGGGGGAAGAAATATTGGATGGTTTACTGGGCAATGACTTACTTGGTTTCCACATAAAGTATCATTGTGATAACTTCCTGGAAACAGTTGGGCGGATGCTGGAAGTCAGGGTTGACTGTGAGAGGTCGGTGGTGAGTCGTGGTGGCAGAACTACCCTGGTTCATCCCTTTCCCATCAGTGTTGACTTTAATCGAATAGAACAGGATGCCGCTGAGACGGAAGTCACTGAAAAAATGGAAGAAATTCGCCATAGATGGCAGTTAAGTGGGGAGTTCATTGGAATCGGAATGGACAGGTTAGATTATACGAAAGGAATACCGCATAGATTCAGGGCTTTGGATAAGTTCCTAGCCAAATATCCAGAATATCAGGGGCGTGTGGTTTTCTTTCAAATAGGGGAGCCTAGCCGAATTCATATTAAAAAGTACAGGGAGCTGAATGCCGAAATTGATGAGATGATTGAGGAAGTGAACTGGAAGTACCAGACTGGTTCTTGGAAACCAATAATTTATATCAGGGGACATTCGTCGCCGATTACTTTAATGGCATTCAATCGACTGGCACATTTTTGTATCGTCAGTTCGCTACACGATGGAATGAATATAGTGGCCAAGGAGTTTGTTTCCTCTAGAATAGATGAAGACGGTATGCTGATTCTTTCTCGTTTCACCGGTGCTGCCAGGGAACTTACTGAGGCGCTTCTTATTAATCCCTATGCTACTGACGACTTTGCTGAGTCTATAAAAAAAGCCATCGAGATGCCTGAGGAACATAGGAAAGCGAAGATGAAAAAGCTGCGCCAGATAGTGGAAGAAAACAATATTTATAGATGGGCCGGAAATATCATATCCGAATTAATTAACCTGGGGCTTTAATAGTGTTTGTAGCATGCAATATCTTTTTGATACATGGGAAAGTCTTGCCCGCCGTTTAAAATCAGCCGACCATGTCCTTCTAATTTCTGATTATGATGGCACTTTAACTCCTATTGTGGATAAGCCGGAGTTAGCAATTCTTTCTCCGGAGACAAGAAAACTACTGCGGAGATTGGCTAAGAACCGGCGCTATACGGTCGGTATCGTTAGTGGCAGGGCTTTGCCTGACCTGAAGAACAAAATAGGTATAGATGGCATTATCTATGCCGGAAACCATGGCTTAGAGATTGAAGGTTTTGGCTCCAGTTTCTTGGAGCCTCTAGCTGAAGAGATGAGGCCTTTCCTCAGCATGTTGAATCAGGCACTTTCTGCGACACTACGAGGTATTAAAGGTGTTTTTGTGGAGAATAAGGGTTTAAGTTTAAGTGTCCATTATCGTATGGTTCAAGGTATCGAAGAGGAGAAAGTGGCAGATACTTTCAAGAGGATTACCGACCCGCTCCATGTGATGGGAAAGATAAGGATTACTCGAGGAAAGAAAGTCTACGAAATAAGGCCACCCGTAGACTGGGACAAAGGCAAGGCTATAGCCTGGCTTATAGCCAGGCTAAAAGATTCCGGCAGGAAGGGTGGCATACTACCGGTATACCTCGGCGACGACTTGACGGATGAAGACGGATTTAAATTTATTAACAAAAGCAATGGAATCTCAATCTTCGTCGGCGGGGACAGCTTTCCATCAGTAGCGCGATATTTCCTGAAGTCGCCTGAAGAAGTGAAAGAATTGCTGAAGATGTTATAATGTGCGGAGATATTCAATGGTTGATTGGCTGACCGACAGTTGGCTCTGGCTAACCCACAACTGGCTTCATGTTGTTGTTCCTCTGGTCGTTTTCCTGGCTACTTATGTAGTTGGTTTGTGGGTCAGGAGGATTGCTTATAGAGCCTTCAATCGTTGGGCTGGGGGCAAGTGGGAGGGAAGCCAGATAGTAATCCAAATAACGCGGACTCCGTTTATCTACTGGTTCCTGATTTTAGGTGCTTTTATAGCCATACAGATCTCAAAGTTGGACTCTGCCGGTAAGATATTAGCTGATAAGATATTAGCCAGCCTTTTCGTCTTTTCCTTGACCTGGGTAATCGTCAGTTTGAGTGTAAAGATAGTGAAGCTATACACGGGTAAGGTGCCACGTCTGCAAACCTCAGAAAATGTAATAATCAACATCATTAGGACCGCTATTGCTGTAGTGGGCGCTTTGATATTACTCGATGTCTGGGGTGCGCCTACGACCCCGCTCATTTTGCTTCTGGCCGCTGTTATTCTGATAGCAGCCTTGTCCTTTAGAGACTTATTAGCCAATCTTTATTCAGGTTTTCAGCTAGCTCAAGGCGAACAAATAAAGGTTGGTGACTTTATAAAGTTGGAATCCGGAGATAGTGGTTATGTCACTGATGTGACCTGGAGCAACACGCGGATCAGAGCGCTGGATGGCAACCTTATCTTAGTCCCGAACAGCCGATTGGTCCAGGGCACTATCATTAATTATGGGCGTCCACTCAAGAAGGCTACCAGACCTTTTCGTTTTTATACACGTCTTTACCTGAAAGAGCTGACCGGACTGACAGCCAGCAATTTGGGAGAGTTGGCAAATATGTTAAAGGAAGTCCCCGACTCGGTGATTTATTATCATACTCATCATTTTCTTGAAGAGCACCATTATCTGACTCCGGAACCAGCCAATGATTTTGCCCTGTGGATTAGTGATGAGCTCGGTGATGAAGTTCTAGGAGAGAAATTAGCTAGTATAAATATTTTCGATTTCCTAAGTATTGATGCCCTAAGGTCAAGAATTGAGGGCGTCATTACGGATTATTTGTCGAAAAAACCGGAAGAGCGGACTGCACGTGAGGGAAGAGAGTTTCATTTCATTAAGTCAGTAAGCTTTATAATGCCTACCTCCTATGTTGCTCACGATCTTAGAGAGTTTGTTGAAGTGCTTAGGCAAGTTAGTATAGATTCTCTTAGTTATCATATTTTTGAGGCAAGGTTGAAGTTAAAAAAAGGCGTAAATGATTTTGCTATCTGGATTGAGGAATGTCTTGATGACAAGGATTTAGCTGAGAAACTCGCTTACCTAGACCCGTACAATTATACGCTGGAGGGGTTAAGGTCGACTATAATTCAAGTGATTGAGAAACGTATTAAATAAGGTGGATTAGTGCAGAACGAGATTCATTTGCAGTCTAAAAGCCGGCTGAAAGACTATGAGCCCGTAGTTGGCAGGAGTTCTCTTGAAGAGCTAAAGATGTTGGCTGCAAAATTTTCAGGCAAAATTGTTCAGATTATTAACTCCACGTTTGTTGGTGGTGGGGTATCCGAAATTTTGGAGCATATGGTACCTCTGCTCAATCAGCTAGGTGTTGATGCCAGATGGAATGTGATAAGTGGTGGCGAAGAATTCTTTGAGGTGACTAAGAAATTCCACAATGCACTGCATGGTAATCGTGAGAAAATCTCGTCTCAAGACTTCGCTTTGTTCTCGGAAGTAACTCAGCGCAACCTGAATGAAATGAGCTTTTACGGGGACATTATTTTTATTCATGACCCTCAGCCAGTGGGTTTGATAGCCCAAAAGAAGAATATAGGTAAGAAATGGCTGTGGAGATGCCATATAGATGTCTCCAATCCCGACAAGAAAGTATGGAAGTTCCTGCGCAGTTTTATAGTAGATTATGATGCCGCTGTTTTCTCAGCACCTAACTTTGCGCAACATTTACCCATACGCCAGTTTTTAATTACACCGTCCATAGACCCACTGAGCGATAAGAACAAGGAACTTGATTCAGGGACAATCAATAGTGTGCTGGCAAAGTATAGTTTGATTTCGAACAAGCCGATGATTGTTCAGATTTCCCGATTTGACCGACTCAAAGACCCGCTGGGAGTTATAGAGGCATTTAAGATGGTGAGAAAGGGCATTGATTGCCAGTTAGTTCTGGCTGGGGGAACAGCTACTGACGACCCTGAATGTACAGAAGTATATAGTGAGGTGAAAAAACAGGCGGAAGGAAATACCGATATTCATATTTTGCTGGTGCCACCTGAAAGCGATATAGAAATTAATGCCCTGCAGCGGGCAGCCGCTATTATTATCCAGAAATCGTTAAAGGAAGGTTTTGGACTTACTATAAGCGAAGCCTTGTGGAAGTCTAAACCAGTGGTGGCTTCGGCAGTTGGAGGCATACCGTTGCAGGTTAAGAATAAGTTTACTGGACTTCTGTGCTACACAGTTGAGGGAGCTGCCTATGCTCTTAAACAACTGCTGAGCAATCCGGAATATGCCAACCGCTTGGGACAAAATGGAAGAGAGCATGTTAAGCAGAACTTTTTAATAACCGGCCATCTTAAAAATTACCTGCTCATGTTTTTGGCTTTGGACCATAATTCTGACGTAATCTACTTATAACTGCCCGCAGGCTGTTGCTATCTAGTAAGCAACTAAAGGCCAAGAGATACTGAAATGACCGCTGTGCAAATACTTGGGTTTATTGGAATTCTGCTTATCATTGGTTTCCTGGCAGATTACCTTTTCAGGAAAACCAGATTCCCTGACATACTGATACTGATAGCACTGGGCTACTTAATAGGGCCTGTATTTCATATCATAAATCCGTCCGAGATAGCTCCGGCTTCACAAATAATTGCCAGCCTGGCTTTGGTCGTCATTCTTTTTAACGGTGGCTTGGACCTCGAATTTGCCAAAGTTCTGTCGAGCGCACCCAGGGCGCTGTTTCTTGTTTTCGCAGGTATAGTGTTAAGCGTAGCTTCAACTGCAGCCTTTGTCTATTACCTGATGCACTGGGGCTTTATGGACAGCCTTTTGCTTGGGGCCATCGTAGGCGGTACCAGCCCTTCCATAGTGTTGCCCTTGATTAGTCGGGCAAAAGTTCCAGGTGACATATCTTCAATATTGAGCCTTGAATCTGCTTTTAACGGCGCTCTGGTTATTGTCGTGGCTTTGGTTATCTTAGAGGTTATTACTACGGAGCAAACAGGCAATGCAGCTCTTATTATCGTGGAACAAATAACTTTGCAGATTTTCCTGGGAGGTCTTATTGGCATTATTGCGGGAGTTGTCTGGCTTTGGGTGTTAACTCTCATGGAGGGAGAAACCTACGACGACATACTAACCCTGGCTATTGCCTTTTTACTTTACTTTATTGTGGAGAGCATGGGTGGAAGCGGAGTAATTTTTGCACTCACTTTTGGCTTAATGTTAGGAAATGGTGTGCAAGTTGCCAAATTTTTAGGGATCAAGAGGACGGTTGTTATACACGAATTGATGAAGAAGTTCCACTCCCAGATGTCTTTCCTGATAAAAACCTTCTTCTTTGTTTATCTCGGATTGATGATAACGTTTACTCAACACAGCCTAATTCTAGCCGGTGTAGCAATATCGCTTTTACTCCTCTTAGCAAGATATATTGCAGTGCTTCTCAGTTCTATACATAGCGACGTCTTGCTAGCTAACAAAGGCTTATTAACGACGATGCTACCTAGAGGATTGTCCGCCGCCGTAGTGGCTGAGATTGTGGTTGCCTCAGATATTCAAAATGCCTCGACTTATCCCGGCATAATAATGATCGTCATTGTAATTACCGTAGTAATATCGGCAATTGGCATCCTCGTTTTTGCTAGAAAATCTCCCCGGTGAAGCACGGACATAAACCTAGGTTTGGACAAAATGACACAATAGCACTTTAGTATGATATTATTTTAAGAAATCAAGTGCTAAAAGGAGTTTACCTTGGTTTGGGTAAAGTTCGCAATTTGCCTGGCAGTAATACTGGTAGCCGGCACAAAGCTTTCTAAATATGGCGATGCCATTGCCGAGAAAACAGGCATGGGGCGTATTTGGGTCGGTGTGGTCCTTCTTGCCACGATAACTTCTTTGCCGGAACTAGCCACCGGCATTAGCTCGGTAGCTTTGGTGGGAAAACCTGATTTAACTCTAGGCGATCTCTTTGGGTCAAACTTAATAAACCTGGTCGTTATCGCCATTATCGACGTTTTTTATACCCGTGGTCCTGTGCTTCACTACCTCGGCACAGGCATGGTTCTGGCCGCTATATCAAGCACTCTGCTTATTGCGGTGGCGGCAACCTCCATCTATGTTGCCCAAACTGTGGCTCCGTTAGGCATATTCGGCTACATAGGCGTCTACTCACCAGTACTCTTATGTTTGTACCTGTTGGTTCAATATATGCTATTTCGTTTCCAACGGGGTCAGCAAGGCCAACCTTCTAATAGCGGGTCGGTACCGGCAAACTACGACAGCATCTCACTAAGGAAAGTAAGCACGTTTTTCGGGCTAGCGGCACTGGCAACTATTGGAGCCGGCATATGGTTAGGGTTCATTGGTAATGAACTATCCGAAGTCACTGGTCTTAAAGCCAGTTTCGTTGGTACGATATTTCTGGCTCTTTGCACATCAGCACCTGAAGTTGTGGTCTCAATTTCTGCTTTGCGTCTGGGTGCATTGGAAATGGCAGTGGGCAATGTAATCGGCAGTAATCTATTCAATATGGGGGTAATTATCTTCGTCGATGACCTGTTTTATACTACCGGACCCATCCTATCATATACATCCATGGATCATATTGGCACTGCTCTCTTTGCTATACTAATGAGCTGCGTTGTCATTATCGGGCTGATTTACAGGCCCCGATTTTGGCCACGAATTTGGGTTGGCGTAGATACTGCCGCTCTAATTCTTCTGTACTTTGGTGCAATTTTCGTCCTCTATTCGATGAGCAGGTTTTAACATAAAGCTATAGTGTTTAACAAAATATCGGGCTGCTTCGCGTGAGAGTAAACAGGGCTCCTCTGTCTTGCGCTTGATAGCACTTCGTTTCTACATCCCTATTTCGGAGACCCTTCGGGCACTATTCAGCTTCAGGAAGTGACTTGTTCTCTCAGTCTTTTTATTATCCATTCGGCTTCGGCGACTGTTTTTTCAATTAGATCCAGGCATATAGGTATATCGTCTATCCTGCCAGCGACCTGTCCCAGGGGTAAGACTATATCGTTCACGTCGCCGGGTTCGTGTAGAGCCTTAAGAGAATCGACGCTGACAGCTTGACGTGCCAGGTCTTGGACACCTCTCTGCTTTAGACCGCTCAGGAAGAGTTTAAAGAAGGGGACATCCAGCATTTTCTTTATCCGCCATCCGCTGGATAGGGCTTGAGTCAGGGACACTTTACCTTCAGCCTGCTCCATGGCAGCCTTGTTCTTCCAGTATCTGCCGGGCAGGCCATCGATTTTATCGGAGCGAAAGGTGTCTTCGGCCGTAGCTTTAACGCCGACCTCTTTAACGGTTAAAGCTACCGGGCTCTCTTGTGTCAGCATGAACCTGGTGCCCATAGATATGCCGTCGGCACCCAGGGCTAAAGCTGCTGCCAGCCCTCTGCCGTCGCAGAAACCACCGGCGGCTATGATGGGAATCTTCACCTGGCTGGCAATTAGAGGTATGAGCACCAGTGATGTGGGCTCGCCGCCATGTGCCGCTGCCTCCAGGCCGGTGACAACAAGTGCGTCAGCACCGTCCAGTTCAGCACGCCGTGCATGCCGTTCTGTGGCTACAGTGGCTATAACATTACCGCCGTACTCGTGCACGGCCCTGATAAGCCAATCGCCCTTGCCCAGCGCATAGTTCAGGATGGGTACTCTTTCTTCCATAGCTACTTCCGCGTTCTCCCTGGCGTTGGGAAACAGCAAAGTTACATTTATGCCAAACGGTTTATCGGTGAGCGACTTAATCTCTTTGATGATGTCTTTCATCTGGTCCGGCGTGTTGGCCACGGAATTAAACATGCCCAGGCCGCCGGCATTGGAGACGGCAGCTACAATCTTGGGCAGGCTGACGAAAGCCATTCCAGCTAACATAATGGGATGCTCTATGCCGAATAATTCAGTCATTCTGGTTCTCATTACTGGTTCTCCTTTATCCTGGCTGCCAAAAGTCTAGCAGAAGCGCGGAGGTGAATCAAAGGAAAGTTTGACTAAAAACCACTCAAAAATAATATATGATAAAACATAACGTTATATTTTCTATTGACAGGCCTGCCATGCCTTGTTATGCTCATTGAAGAAATGCAGTTATTTTTCACGTCTGGAGGTGACTCATGAAAACTAGAATGACGCAACTCTTTGGTATCAAACACCCGGTTATGTGCGGCGGCATGATGTGGATGGCTAAACCTGAGCTTTGCGCCGCAATTTCGAATGCCGGTGGTCTGGGCAATTTGACTGCCGGTAACTATAACTCGGGGAGTGAACTCAGCCAGGCCGTAGATAAAACGCGGCAGCTCACGGATAAGCCGTTTTGCGTGAACATTACTTTGTTGCCATCAGTGCGGATTAACAAGGAGATGCACCAGGATTATTTTCGGGTCTGCTGCGAAAAAGGGGTGGCTGCCATTGAAATCTCGGGCGCGCCCTTGGACAGATACCTGGGAGTGGATGCTATCAGCCAGGCGAAGAAAGCTGGTATCAAGCTGATACATAAAGTCGGTTCTGTGAAGCATGCCAGGCATGCGGAAGAAGCCGGCTATGATGCAGTTATCGCCGCTGGTTTTGAAGAAGGCGGACATCCCTTGGATGAGGATGTAACGACCATGCTGCTGACCCCACGGATTTCCGAGTCGGTGAAGATACCGGTTATTACTGCCGGAGGTATCGCTGATGGCAGAAGCCTGGCTGCCGCTCTGGTTCTAGGGGCAGAAGGGGTGATGATGGCTTCACGGTTCATCGCCACCAAGGAATGTGCGGCACATCCCAAGATCAAGGAAGAACTGATACGCCGTCAGGAAAATGATACCACGCTTATATGCACAACAATCGATTTGCAGATGTGAGCTCTAAAAAACGAATTAGTGGGCAAGGTACTTGAGGTTGAGAGGCGGCATGGAGGGCTGGAAGAAATACTACCTCTGATATCGGGACAGCGCTCTGAGAAAGCATTGGAAAACGGTGATGTGGATGGAGCTCCCCTGGCTGTCGGTCAATCTATCGGACTTATTAAAGAAATTGTCAGTTGCCGTGAACTCCTGGAGACGATGGTACGGGATGCCGAACGTATTCTAAGCCAGATACAGCGGCGGCTCTAGAATATAAATAGTCGTCTATGATATGGCAACTTTTTTTCTAGTGGCTTCCAGTGTCTCTTCGGCCTCGGCTATTACTCCGTCGATAATCTGTTTAACACTGAGCAACTCATTTATAGCGCCGGAACATTCTCCGGCAAACAAAATGCCTTCCTTCTCGTCACCTTCGTTTATTGCTTTCAAATGTCTCCTCGTGCCGGCAACCTGACGGGCCTGAACCCAAAGAGGTGAGCCCTCTTCGGCCTTCATCATCTGAAAGCTGAGTCGAACGAATTGCCAGAATGAAAGCTTAAGCAATCGTTTTATTTCTCCGGCTCCCTTAAATGCTTCTATCAGTGGGAATCCGCTTTTGGCCATATCCTCGGTCACTTTGGTTTTCAGCGCTCTACCGGGCATGCCATCGAAGCGGTCGCTGTATAGCGTATCCTGTTCGGTAGCCTGGAGGCAGAGCTTCTTGAAGTTATCATGGACCCGGCTTTCCTTAGACAGCATAAATCTGGTCCCCATGGATACTCCGTCGGCCCCTAATACCAGAGCTGCAGCCAGACCTCTGCCGTTGTAGAATCCGCCGGCGGCTATAAGCGGAACTTTTATCTGACTGGATACCATAGGTATTAGCACCATGGA
>Ga0214474_1001599_pt1 | contig 10394 bp, 8 predicted proteins | sample RVTome_2_FD_187335 | JGI IMG/M metagenome (GOLD analysis project Ga0214474, IMG submission 187335) | Soil microbial communities from uranium-contaminated site in the Upper Colorado River Basin, Wyoming, United States - RVT95D214 HiSeq ...
CGATTAATGCAAATGGGTTAATTGGAGGTTTTATATAGTTTGCCTCACTGATGGTTGATGCTTTAACGCCGTGGGTGTTCCGTTTCATCACAGTCTTAATAATGTCTTAATATTTCCATGTTACAGTAATATCTGTTAAACTGTGTGGAAAAAATAGAAACGTGGCCAAAACATTTAGTAAATTAGTTACCATTATTTGCATATCCACTCTTTTTGTCTCGGGTATCAGCTGCGCCTCAGAAACAAAGCCGCCGGAAGCAGAAAAACCGGTTGCTACCGTTCATTCAGGTAATCTCACAGTAGCTGTCTCGGTGGACGGCAATCTGGTAATGCCCCAGGCGTTTGATTTGCTCTTCGGTGCCCCGGGCGATGTCAAAGACGTGCTGGTGGAAGAGGGAGATTTCGTTAAAGAAGGGACAATACTGGCACGGCTGGATGACACGACGCAGAGATTGGACGTCCAATCCTCCAATAACAGTGTGCAGACGGTTTTGAGCGACCTTTATGAGACTGTGCCGCGTCTGCCTCAGTTTCCAGCTTATGGTCCTGATAGCGGTTCGGGGCTTGGCTTTCCGTTTTATTATCCCAACGCCACGGCTCTGTCGTCCTTTGAATGGGCGCAGGACGAGGTTAGCAGGGCGCGTGAGCTGTTCCAGACCGATAACTACACTGCCGCCGCATCTGAATTGTATGTGGCTCTATCCGACCTGGAGTCCTGCATAAAAATACTTGAGGGCGCCGTAAACAACCCGAAATCGGGACTGGGCAATACGGCGCCGTTCGTCCCCGGTGATGAAGTGGGCATAATTTCTTTCCAGATCCGGCAGGACCAATCGTTTGAGTCAGTTTACATCGTACAACTGCGGGAGGCAGTTGATTTAATCAAGCAGGGACAGGCGGATATAGAGACGGTCAGGGACTTGATTGCCCAGGAGAAATATGAGGAAGCGGAAGCCAAGTTCGCCCCGCTTTTCAAGCGTATAAAAGACATAGGCAAAGTGGTCATAAACAACATCAACGTTATAAAAACGCATAACTTTTCTACCGTTTACGGCGAGTACATAAGCCTTTATTTTTATGGGGCCGCCGAGGAGAAGCTGAATGCCGCGCTGAAAGGCATAGAGAAAGACGGACTCGACTCGCCTGAACTGCGTGACAACCTGCGTATCGCTCAACACTACATGCAAATCTGCAACAGCATTTTGGGCAGCAACCATTATGTATTGCAGCATGGACTCTCCCTACAAGATGAGCAGCAGTACCATATCGACCTGGCAAAAGCCTTAGTTACCCTGGGGAACTCCAAGGACAACTTCCTCAAGACGGCAATACTGGCGCCTTTTGACGGCACAGTGGTCAGCGTGGGCGTCAAGAAAAATGACGTGCTTTCCGCCGTCGACTACGCGTCCAAGGTTGCCGTTCAACTTGTGGATACCAGCCAGATTAAGTTTGAGGGACAGGTTGACGAAATAGATATACTGAAAATAAAAACCGGCCAGAGTGCCACGATTTCCGTGGATGCCGTGCCCAATAAGACGTTTACGGGCACGGTGTCGTTTATTTCACCATATGGTACAGCGGACACCAACAACGTGGTTAAATTTCCGGTAACCATCAAGCTTGACCCCACTGACGTAGAGCTCAAGGGCAGTCTTACCGCCACTGCTGATATTTCTGTATACAGTGTAGAAAATGTGTTACTGGTGCCCTTGTCAGCAGTTACCACTACCTCTGAGGGGTCTTTTGTAACAATCTCCGATGAAGCCACCGGGCGGGAGGAGAAAAGGCAGGTTACCCTCGGTGGTAAAAATTTACAATTTGCCGAGGTATTATCCGGCTTAAAGGAGGGGGATACAGTTATTGTTGAAGACAAGATAACCGGTGCACCTGTAATAAAGGGTTTCCCAACGCGCTCTGGAGGGCCACCGCCGAGTAGATAATGATATGAAGAAAAAGCTGATAACCGTATTTTTATTGACTGTGGTTTTAGTCTCACTGTTGCTGGGTGGCTGCAGCAAAGATGAGACAACGCCGGGGCAGATTTTTGAGGTGACAAGGGGAGACCTTAATATTGTGGTATCTGCTGACGGTAACCTCACCATGCCTGATGAGTTTGACCTGCGCTTCGGAACTAATGGGCAGGTCGAAGAGATACTGGTGGAGGAAGGGGACAATGTGAAGCAGGGCGCCCTGTTAGCCACGCTTGATAACTCGTCACAGGTGAATGCAATTAAGACGGCACTGTTTAGCGTGCAGACAGCGAAAAATAACATCACATTTGGCTGCGGTACCGACCATCTCCCTTACAATTACCCGGATTTGAGCGTGCCCCGCATATTTGACGAGGCACAAAAAGATTTAGATAAAGCCGTTAGCTATTTCAAGCAGGGAGACTACAAGGACGCCGGGTATTATTTAATTATGGCTTATTTTGATGTCGAGGTTGGCGAGAACCTGATTAAGTCCAAACCCAATGCCGCCGTATTAGCCGGAGCCAAGGCAAATTCAACTTACTATCCCGACCTTTACGGGGGGGGGCTGGCAACTGATCTGCCCGGTGATGAGAATGATAAGAAGGTGGTTAAATACCTGCAGAGTTATCGGAAGAAGCTGCTGGATATAAGCAGTGGCATAAAAATCGGGGATTATGAAAGAGTTGCGCCTGGGCTCGATGCTGCCCAGCGGGAAATGTTAACCGCTTACTACCTTGCCAAAAGCACCATAACTCTCAAAGATAGGTTCGTCTTTGAGTTCGCCGATACCCCAACCAGCGTTGACTTTCTGCAATCATCACTGCGCGCATTACAGGACCTCGAGGACTATATAACAGAGGATGATGCTCAGGCAATTGAAGCCGCCAAGCAGCTGTACATCGCCAAGCTTAACCTTCTTGTCGGGCGAGATGTCCTGGAAAATCAGACCTTGATTTTTGAGAGCGGAGGCAGTATCAACTGGAAGACATTACAGCAATACAATCTTAGCCTGCAAAGTGCTGAGATAGCTTTGTACAAAGCCAAGCAGGATATCATGAAGACGGCCATCATAGCACCTGCCGGCGGCACGGTAGTCAGCGTAGACCTTAAAAAATCCTCCGTCCTTTCCGCACAGGACTATTCAGCGAAGACAGCCATCAAGCTTGTCGATACCAGTTCCTTGAGATTCGAAGGGCTTGTTGACGAAATAGACGTTATGAAAGTACAGCCGGGACAAAAAGCCCGTGTCACCGTAGATGCCATATCCAACGAGGTATTTACCGGGACGGTGAAATTTATCTCTCCCTTTGGTGCGCAGTCCGGAAATGTGATTAAATTTGCTGTTACCGTTGAGCTGGACCCTTATGAAGTCGAGCTCAGGGGTGGCTTAAGCGCTACTGCCGAGATTGGCATATACAGCGCTAAGGACGTATTGCTGGTGCCAGTATCTGTAATTGTAAATACAGCTTCTGGACCCGTGGTAGCGGTCGTCAACGAGACTACGGGAAAACCGGAGTTCAAGCATGTTACTTTGGGCAGACAAACCTTCCAGTACGCTGAGGTGCTATCGGGATTGAAAGAAGGAGATAAAGTAACAGTTACAGAATATGTACCCGGCGCCAACACATCGGGCCAGGGGACTCCGCGAGGTACAACTCGTATGCTCCTACACTAGTAGAGGCGTCATACATATTGCGTAATCCATATAAATTTGGCGTGACTATATGATTGAACTAGACAGCGTAACCAAGATATACGACATAGGTGAGGTGAAGGTGAATGCCTTAGACAATGTCACTTTTCGCTGTGAGAAGGGTGAGGTGGTTTCTATCATGGGTCCATCCGGTTCCGGCAAATCTACGCTATTGAATATACTCGGCTGTCTGGACAAGCCGACTAGTGGAAGCTACTCCCTGGAAGGGCAGGATGTCTCCAAGCTCAATGACAATGAACTGGCAGTGATAAGAAACAGAAAATTGGGCTTTGTTTTCCAGTCTTACAACCTTTTGCCTAAAATGACTGCACTTGAGAATGTAGAGCTGCCGATGGTATATGCCGGTCAAGCTCGCAGGCGAGCGCGTGCTCTCGAAGCCCTGGAATCAGTCGGTATCGGCGGAAGGTCACACCATCGCCCCAGCGAATTGTCAGGCGGCGAGCAGCAAAGAGTGGCAATCGCCCGTTGCCTGATAAACAATCCTCTGATAATACTTGCTGATGAGCCAACAGGTAACCTGGATACGAAATCGAGCCAGAATATCATGTCTGCTCTACTTGAGCAGAGCAAGAAAGGCATAACGATAATTGTGGTCACTCATGAAGAAGATATAGCGGCTTATACTCAGAGGACTATCTATCTCAGGGATGGGAAGATAGTCGAGGAAAAAAAGCGATGAATGTATGGGAGAGCATTAGGTCCGCCTGGAAATCTATATTTTCCAATAAGTTGCGGTCTTCTCTCACCATGCTGGGAATTGTGATTGGTGTCAGCGCGGTGGTGCTGATGGTAGCTCTGGGTACAGGGTTCCAGGTAAGCATGCAACAGACCTTCGAAAACCTGGGGGCCAGCGCTCTTTATGTATATAGCTCGTCAGATAAGGCGGTGAAGACTTTGCGCCCGCTCACGATTGAGGATGCAGAAGCTCTGAAAAATAAGACATTAGCTCCGGCAATAGCCGTGGTTTCACCGGCGCTCAACGCGGGGGTAAGCGCTTCTTACGGTAATAGTAACGTGACAGTCCAGGCTACGGGGGTCACTCCAGTAATAACGCAGATAAAAAGTTATACGCTTGCGGGTGGCAGGTTCATATCTGACCAGGATGTGACGGCAAGGGAGAATGTGGTGGTACTCGGCTATCAGACGGCTCTGGACTTATTCGGCAGCCAGTCCCCACTGGGTAAGAGCATACGTATCAGCGGCATGAAGTTCCAGGTCGTTGGATTTATCGAAAAGGTGGGTGGGTTCGCCGGGGATAGCTTTATACTGATGCCTCTCACTACCATGCAGTCCAAAATATCGGGCGGAAACGATCTCCAGCAGATTGCAGTAAAGGCAGTAAGCCCCGATCAGGTAGATGCCGCTATTGCACAAATGACTGCCATAATGAGAGCCCGGCATTATATCGCTCCGGGGGCTGTAGATGATTTCCAAATTAGAGATATGCGCGAGGTACTGAACAGCATGCAAGACCAGCTGGCTGCCTTCGCGTTTTTCCTGAGTAGTGTAGGTGCCATATCACTGATTGTCGGTGGCATCGGCATCATGAACATCATGCTCGTTTCAGTAACGGAACGCACGCGTGAAATCGGCATACGTAAAGCTATCGGTGCCAAACGGCGTGATATTTTAGTCCAGTTCCTCATTGAAGCGGCGGCGCTGAGTTTATCCGGCGGTTTGATTGGCCTGCTCCTGGCGGTAGTGGCGTCAACGTTTATGCAAAATGTTCCTATGGGCAACTTGACTATTGGGGCTCAAATTTCGGTTGGTGTCGTTATCCTGGCGCTTACTGTATCAATCGGAATTGGTGTGATTTCTGGTACCTACCCAGCCTTCAGGGCTGCCCAACTGGATCCCATAGAATCTCTACGGCATGAGTAGAGCGTATCTGCAGACATCCTGTTCCTGCAATCCTTGAAGACCAATTAAAGATAGTCCGTAATTTATAATTCAAAATAAAAAGCTGGGTATTCTAAAGATGCCCAGCTTTCTATTTTCGATTCTTTGAGGTATTTAGCTCTTGCCGATGCGGAACATTTTGGTATTGCACTTTGGGCAAGTACCCTGAGTGGCTGGCTTGCCATTCTTCATTTTAATAGCCTTGGGATTGCTCATTTCCCTCTTAGTGCGGCATTTCATACAGTACGCTTGCATCTGTGTACCTCCTTTTATATTTATGAACGATAGAATATACCTAAAAGTTTATATTGTCAATAGAATTTCCGCGAATTTAAAAGGAATGTTAGCAAATTCGAGGCAGAAGCTCTCCGCTGAGCATGTCTACGATGCGGGATGCTCCCAGCCTGGTTCTCATTATCACCTTGCCTTTATGCTCATCGGTTACCTCGCCGATAATTGAGGCGCCGGCACCGTAGCGATTGCGTTTCATCCTGGCCAGAATTTTCTCGGCGTCGCCTGGAGCTACTATAGCTATCAGCTTGCCTTCGTTAGCGACGTAGAGCGGGTCGAAGCCCAGAAGCTCACAGGCGGCGCGCACTCCATCATGCACCGGTATAGTTTCCTCTTCTATTCTTATACCGATCTTAGATTGCCTGGCAAGTTCGTTGAGCGTGGTGGCTAAGCCGCCTCTAGTCGGGTCACGCATACAGTGGATTTGCGATGAGGCTTCCAGCATCTGTGATACAAGCTTGTTCAAGGGGGCGCAGTCACTTTGAACGGGCACTGAGAACTTCAGTCCTTCGCGCTGGCTCATCACTGCGATGCCGTGATCGCCAATATTACCGCTGAGTATAACCTTATCGCCGACTTTAGCGTTGACCCCGGATATATCTATGCCTTCAGGGACGATGCCTATACCTGAGGTGTTGATGAATAACTTATCGGCACTGCCCCGGTTAACCACCTTGGTATCGCCGGTGACTATCTTCACCCCGGCCTCTTCAGCGGCAGCTTTTATCGAGCTGACCACCTTCTTTAATTCGCCCAGAGTTAAACCTTCTTCTATTATGAATGACAGGCTCAAATAAAGAGGTACGGCGCCACTCATGGCTAAATCGTTAATGGTGCCGCAGACAGCCAGTTTGCCGATATCGCCACCGGGGAAGAAGATAGGGCTGACCACGTAGCTATCGGTGGTGAAGGCAAGACGGCCGCTGAGGTCGAAAACTGCCGAGTCATCAAGTTTGGCTAGTAACGGATTAGCCAGAGATGGCAGGAAATTCTTCTCTATTAGTTCATGGCTGAGCCGGCTGCCGCTGCCGTGAGCCAGCAGGATGATTTCATCATTCATAGTCGGTTCCGTACTGATAATAAGCGGAGCAAGAACCCTCTGAAGATACCATGCAAGGTCCTACCGGGTGCTCCGGTGAGCAGACCTTGCGGAATAGCTTACAGTCGTCAGGAGTCTTTACGCCGCGCAGTATATCACCGCAGATACAACCCTTTGCCTCTCGGGCCGGCTTCAGGGTTACCGAGAAGGCTTGCTCGGCATCGAAACGCTCAAATTTTTTCCTCAACTTTAACCCGCTGGCTGGAACCACGCCTATACCCCGCCAATCGGCACTGCCAACTTGGAAAACGCTGTCCATGAGCTCCAGTGCTGTCTTGTTGCCTTCAAGATTAACTACGCGGCGATAGGCTATTTCAACCGTCGGCTTGCCGCTTTCGATTTGTTCCACCAGCATGGCTACGGACTGCAGAATGTCCAGCGGCTCGAAGCCTGAGACGACGCAGGCAACGCCGTAATCGCGAGGGATGAAATCGTAGGGACGTGAGCCGATTATGGCGCTGACATGTCCGGGACAGACGATGCCGTCCAGCTTGAGCTCACCCAAATCGAGGATGGCTTTCATTATGGGTGGACATAGCTTGGAAAGGCAGAGTACATAGAAGTTTTTGATTCCTTCCTTTTCCGCCAGAAGTATAGAAGCGGCGATGGTTGGCGCTGTGGTCTCGAAGCCGATGCCGATAAAGATGACTGACTGTGCAGGGTTGTCTCTGGCGATTTGTAGCGCGTCCTGAGTGGAATAGACTATACGGATGTCGGCTTCGCCGGCTCTGGCCTGTTGCAGGCTGGAGTAGCTGCCGGGTACCTTCATCATGTCGCCGAAGGTAGTGATGATGACATCAGGCAGATGAGCTAAAGCGATAGCCTTATCTATATCGGCATTAGCGGTGACGCATACCGGGCAGCCAGGGCCGGAGAGCATCTCGACGGTTGGAGGCAGGAGCTGGCGGATACCGTTCCTCATGATAGAAACAGTATGTCCACCACAGAACTCCATCAATCTGGTCGGTCTGGTAGATAGCTGCTTTATCCTGGATACCAGCTTTTTGGCCAGCTCAACATCGCGGTACTCGTCAATGAACTTCATCCAGGCTTGCCATCTCCTCCAGTATTTTCAATGTCTCCAGGGCTTCGGCTTCGTCAATGACGTTTATGGCGTAGCCGGTATGGAGTAATACATAGTCACTCACCCTGGCCTCAGGTGTGAGCATTATGCTTACCCGGCGCTTTACGCCGCCGATTTCCACTTCGGCTTCAATGCCTTCTATTGAAACAACTTTTACTGGAACAGCTAGACACATGGTTTTCCTTTCAACTGAAATTGGCGATGATGGCTTGACCCAGGGAGATGCCGCCGTCATTACATGGCACCTGTTTATGGATTAGCACAGCAAAGTCTGCAGCCTCAAGTAAAGGCACGACTTCTCTCAATAACAGACGATTCTGGAAGACGCCACCGCTCAAAGCTACTTGATTTATTCCTGTTCTATTGGCTATCAACTGGCACATCTCGCATATCATCTGAGCTACAGTGTTGTGAAACCTGGCTGATATTGTAGCTTTAGACACGCCTCGATACAAATCCTCGACTATAGACGAAAACAATTCTTTGAGATGGATGATGCTTACCCCATCGTTATCGATTATGGAATACGGATAGCCTTTATCGCCGACTTTATCGAAAGCATTATAGGCTGCCATCTCAAGCTCAATAGCTGCCTGGCCTTCATAGTCTATCTCAGTCCTGATGCCTATCAAGGCTGATACGGCATCGAAGAGGCGTCCCATGCTTGAGCAAAATGGTGAGTTGAGGCCGGTCTGAATTTGCCGATTGATAAGCTCGATTTCAACGGCATCGATCTGTTTCAGGAAGGCTAGTTTGTGGTTAAGAGAGTTCCCTCCTAGTAGCTTGAGAAGGTAACCTGCGGCGGTCCGGTATGGTTTCTTTATGGCGGCGGCTCCACCGGGCAAGGGCAAGTACTCAAGATGTCCCATTCTTTGGAAACCCTTGTAATCAGCGACCAGAAATTCACCTCCCCAGATGCGCCCGTCGCTGCCGTATCCCGTGCCGTCCAGAGCCACGCCTATGACCGGAGAATCTACTTCGTTGTCAGCCATGCAGCTAACGATGTGGGCGTGATGGTGCTGAACGGGAACGAGCTTAAGATGGCTGAACTGGCTGCCCAGCTCCTGTGCATATTTGGTGGAAAGATATTCGGGATGCAGGTCGTAAGCAATGGTCTCCGGCTCGATGCGAAAGAGCCTTTTATACAGAGACAGTGTATTCTCGAAATGCTCCAATGTTTCGAGGTTCTCCATATCGCCGATGTGCTGGCTGATGAATGCATAGTTGTCTTTGGTTAAACAAAAAGTATTCTTCTCCTCGGCACCACAGCCGAGTACCTGCTTAGCTTTAAAATTAAGGTGGGTGGGATAAGGGGCGTAGCTGCGCGCCCGACGGGTGAGTTGAGCCGTGCCTAGTTCTATGAAAGTCACGCTGTCATCATACCTGGCATATATATCGCGGTTGTGGACCAGAAAGTAGTCGGCAATTCCTGATAGCCGCCTGATTGCTTCATCGTTATCTTTGGCAATCGGCTCCTCGCTGATATTGCCGCTGGTCATGACCAATGGCAGCCCTATCTCTGTGAGCAAGAGGTGATGTAGTGGAGTGTACGGCAACATCACGCCGAGATATTTCAGGTTTGGGGCTACTGCCTGGCATACCGTAGACTCCTGCTTCCACTGCAGGAGCACAATTGGGCTCTGTGCTGATGTGAGCAGTTTTTCCTCCGCTTCAGATACCAGGCAATGTCTCCTGGCTTCCTCCATGTCCGCCACCATTATGGCCAGTGGCTTGAAGGGGCGCCTCTTTCTCCGGCGCAGCACTTTAACAGCCTTCTCGTTAGTAGCATCGCAGGCCAGGAGGAAACCGCCAAGACCTTTGATGGCCATGATTTTTCCATCTTTGAGAAGCTGGCTGGCAGCAGCAATGACGTCGGAGGTTTCTACATGGTTTCCCCTGTCGTTGAGCATCTCCAGCCTCGGCCCACACTTGGGGCAGGCGTTGGGCTGGGCGTGAAAACGGCGGTCCAATGGGTTATCATACTCTGCCTGACAGTCGGGGCACATTATAAAAGAGCGCATGGTAGTTTTGGGGCGATCGTAAGGGACATCTTCTATTATGGTGAAACGGGGTCCGCAATTGGTGCAGTTGGTGAACGGGTAATGATAGCGTCTGTCTTCAGGGCTGAAAATTTCCCTGAGGCAAGCCTGGCAGGTGGCGATATCCGGGGACACCGGCTGATACTTGCCTTCCTCGGCGATGCTGTGACGGATTTCAAAGATCGTGTATTCTACCGGGGGGTGATAGGTAACGGAGATGCTTTCTATGTGAGCCAGCGGAGGCGTGTTGTTTTGAAGCTCGGACAAGAAGCTCTTAATGTCTTTGCTTTCACCC
>Ga0214474_1001600_pt1 | contig 10393 bp, 11 predicted proteins | sample RVTome_2_FD_187335 | JGI IMG/M metagenome (GOLD analysis project Ga0214474, IMG submission 187335) | Soil microbial communities from uranium-contaminated site in the Upper Colorado River Basin, Wyoming, United States - RVT95D214 HiSeq ...
TTGTAAAACATCGCAAGACGAGCAGTTCAAAAAAAGTGATGCTTCATTAAAAAAATGGCTAGTACTACGGTACCTTTTCATAGTTATGACATGAGTTACAATAGCTGCGGCCCATGCGACAACTGATTTTTAGCTTGGCCATCTTTCAGTTCACGCCGATCTCAGGGTAACGACGGCCCTTGTTCCTTCGTCCCGAATCTGCGTTTCGATAGGCAGGAAGTGATTGATGACCCAGAGGTTGGTTCGCAGGTGATCGGTGATGCGGGCGGTTGATATTGTTGATTCTCCCCTTGCCACGGCGAGGAAGGGGAGGATCTGATCCCCCATCCATTCGTCGAGGGCGGCCCCGGAGCCGAGCTGTCTGAGCAGGGCAGTTGCCGCCTCTTCTCCCACATCTTCTGCTCTTTTGCCGCGGGCGCCCAGGGCATTGGCGCCGAGAACCGTATTCTTTGCCAGGGCCCAGAGATCGATGCCGGAGCCGGCGGAGGGGGTAGGCCCATACTCCACCTCGATCTCAGCAGGCGCGCCTGATTTCTTCAAGCAGGCCATGGCGCCCTCTCGTTGGCGCTCAGCCACCCTCCTTTGTCTCAAGGCATCCGAGGCATGGGATCTTCCTCGAATCAACTGGATTGTCCCTTGTTCCAGGAGCTGCAGAGGGGAGAGATCGGCCCTTTGCAATGCGACAGAGACTTCACCGCCGCCGCGGGGGAAGTACCCCCGCTTGATCAGCGCCACCTCTCCCGAATAGCCCATGTGCGCCAAGATTGGCAGGGTCACCTCCTGCACATAACCGATGGTCGGCGCCCAGGGGACATCGGTCCCACCCCGTATGAAGAGCAGCTGGGGGGAACGGGCCTTGGTCGCCGGCAGCATCATGGCCTGTATGATCAGCCCGATGGCGCCAGCTGTTCCCACATCGATACGCAGGTTTCCTCCCGCAATCCGCCCGGGTTTGATGGTTACCTCGCCGGAGCCCACGTGAAGACCCATTACCTCGCCGTTACAGAGCGCGGCCAGGGCCTTCACCCCTGCCTCATGTTGCGGGCGCAACCCGGGCTTCGGCCTTCCCTTTCTGATATTCCGGATCCTGCACGGGGTTTCCAGATAGGCGGCGAGGGCGACGGCGGCGCGCACGATCTGTCCACCCCCTTCGCCGTATGAACCGTCGATCTCAATCATTCATAGATCCAGCCCTGGCCGCGGTGCCCGAGCATCTCCACGAAGCTCTCCAACCGCAATCGGGTGCGGGCGTCGAGAGGGGCGGGCCTGTCCCCCTCGATGGTCAAGATGGGGAGCTTTATCTCCTGGCGCAGGATGATGTCCTGGACCTGGCGAAAGCAAAAGGACTGGACATAATGGATGAGCCCCTCGATCTCCCGCCGGCTGATCTCCTCCTTGATGTCCTTAAGCCGGGTGAAGAAGGAGTAGGGATAGGTGTAGCGGAGGTACTGCTCCACGATGTCATCGGTGGCGAAGGGCATGCTGAACTGGCGCTGTAGCTCGTTGAACACCACCCTGGCCCCGAGTTCTTCCACACAGTCGTAGAGATCGGTGAAGATAGGGGGGACCCCGAGATATCCCAGACGGACGCCGTCGGTGCGGGGCCGCCGCGCCGTGGCCTCGGCGAGGAAGCGATCAACCTCCTGCTCGAAGCTATGCCAGTCGCCGTTCATGTCGCTCGTGCTCACCAGAAAGAGGTGGTTTTCCTTGCCGGTGATTACCCCGTCCTGCCACGTGAGGCGGTCTATCTCCTGGACCTTGCTCCTTACCCGATCCAGCTGCTCCTTGGCCTCTTGCACCTGGGCCTCATTCACCTTGAAGTGCCCCATCATCCGCTCTATCTGCAGGGTCAGCAGGTAGCGGTCCCGATCATAGGGATAGGCAAAGGGGAAGATCCGCACCCCGGCCGTCTGGAGCACCTCCATGAGGGCGTGGGTGTTACTGCAGTCCCCCTGGGTGACTGCCACCACCTCCTTGATCCCCTGTTCGAGGGTGACACCGTAGATGCCCTTGATCCACCCGCAGGTAGTGCGCGGGAAGCCCAGGGCCTCGGCCTTGGCCAGGAACGCCTCTCTCTGGGGGCTGGTGATGAAAATGTTGTTCAGATCGCAGGGGATCTTGCTGGCGGCGAAGATGATCTCCACGGGGATGGTGGTGGTAAGGCCTATCCGCTGATCTGCTGGCGCCGTCATGCCGCTGCTAACCCCTTGTCACGACGCCACAGGAGCATATCGACGAAGGCCTCCAGCAGGGTCTGTATCCTGCTTTCCACGTCCTGTTCGTCCAGGGTCAGGGTGAGGACGGGGATGTGGTGGTCTTTGCTCACCTGCTTGAGGACGGCGGCGGCGGTGGTCTCGGGCATGCAGGCAAAGGGCATAAGGTGGACGACCCCGTCATAGCCCTCACGGGCCCTGATGATGGCCTCCCCGACGGAGGTGTTGCACTCCCCCCCCACATCGTACCCGAGATATTCCTCGGATGCCTGATAGAAGCTGAGCCGCTCTCGCTTGTGTTCCCTTCCCAGCCCGAGGCTGCGGTTGATATGGGTGCTGAACCAGGAGCTCCTGGTCACCGTCACCCCCAGCTCCCCGAGGCGCTGTTCCACCCCGCCGTTGATCTCCGGGTCCATGACCGTATAGAGCTCACCCACAATGGCCACCCTGAGGGGCCAGCGCCCCGAATCCTGCTCGGTTTCGTTAATAATCCGCCCCCCCTCTTGCACGGCCTCCTTGATTGCCTTTCCCCCCCTGGCCTCGTCGAGCATGTGCAGGGCGTGCTGCAGGTTTCGCTGGGTGCGCCCCCTGATTACCTCGTGGGCACGCACCTGCATGGCCAACTTCTCCAGGTGTTCGGTGGCCAACATCTTGCGCCACCCGATATAGAGGGCATAGGGAAAGGTAAGGTAGTTCCGGGGGGTGAGTTCCTTGCGCAGGGGCTTGGTCTCTTCGTGATTTTTAATAAACGCCGCCCACGTCAGCCGCGAGGGGATCGTGAGCCAGCGATAGCGCAGCCCGAGGTCCTTCAAGATAACCTGGTGGACCAGGTCATAGAGCCCGAGCCGGCAGGGAGGACCGCTGCCCACCATGACGATGGTATCGGCGCCCCTCTGCAGGGCCTCGATGAAATTGCCCAGGATTACCTTGAAGGGCAGACAGATGCACTCATTGGAGTTCTTCACCCCCAGGGCCAGGGTCTTGCGACTGGTCATGGGGGGGACGAGGTAGGGGATCCCGGCGGTTTCGGCAATGGCCTTGCAGAAGATATGCATGGTGCCGAGGCGGGGGAAGGTGACCCTCATTACAGCTTATCCTGCGGCGGCTTTCCCCTTCTTGGTCTTGTTGAGCTGGTATTGCTCCCAGGCAGCGTCGGCCAGGGGCTTGAACTGGCGGGAATACTCGTCTATCTGGTCCGCCAGCTCGGTAAAGAGCACCTCGGCGTCAGGATGGGTAAAGCGGCAGGCGTGGTTGAGGGCTATATCCCTCCCCTGCGCTGGCTCATCGATGAGCATACAGGGGCGGAAGGGGTTGTCGTTCAGGGGGTGGCGGGAACGGATCTCCTTAAACAGGGGGGAGTTGAGCGTCTCCAAGAGGCTTTTTTCCTTGATATTGTCCGAGGCGAAGTGGCAGAAGACGCACGGTTCGACATCCCCGCTGGCGGTGATATGCAGATACTTCCTCCCGCCGGCGATACAGCCGTCGGTCAGGTGCCCGTCGTTCCAGAAGTCTACAAAAAGCATCGGCTCGGTGGCGCGGAAGTGTTGGAACCGCTGCCTCATATAGTCGCGCTGTTCCGGGGTGGACATCAGCTCCATGTTCGGCGTCTTCCCGACCGGCACGTAGTGAAAGTTCCACAGCAGGATGCATCCCTTATCCACAAGGAAATCGATGAATTCGTCGCTCCCCAGCACCTCGGTATTCTCCCGGGTCTGGGTGGTGGATACGGCGAACAAGAGGCCGGCCTTTCGCAGCATATCCATCACCTTCATGCAGTGTTGGAAGTGCCCTTTGCCTCGCCTCTTGTCGGTCTGCTCCTCCATACCCTCCAGGCTGATGGAGGGTATGGCGTTGCCCAGCGCCGCGAGCTTGTCAACCATTTCTTGATCGATCTGCCGGGCATTGGTGTAGATCTGGAAGCAGACATCACTATGTTTCTCAAAGAGTGAGAAGAGGTCCTTGCGCAGAAAGGGCTCGCCGCCGGTAAAGAGGATGAGGTAGATCCCCATTTCCTTTGCCTCGGTAATGACCCGATCGATGACCTCGAGCGGAAGGTCGTTATCGCGGGGATAGTATGCCGAGTAACAGCCGTAGCAGTTCAAATCACAGCGCATCGTGGGGCTGATGAGCAGCGTATCAGGAGGATAGGTGCCCGTGCGCTCCTCAAACTCCTTGCGCTTGTTGGTACCGGTGAGGAGCTGGTTGATGATGAAGTTCTGGATGATCTTATGGCGGTGCAGGGCATTGGCTTGCTTCGTCACCCTCCTGGCTATCTGCAAACCGGGATGTCCCTGGCGAAAGAGCCCCCGTATCCAACGGATCTTTTCCTTGTACGATCCCTTTTGTGGAATTATCTCCGCCAGATAGGTGATCTTGACGAGCTGTTCATCGGATATGCTGGCCAGCAGCAACAGGGCTGTGGATGCGAACTTGACCAGCGTATAGTCCCTTATCTTATCATAGGCTCCCATAGTTCCTCCAAAAAAACTCCTGCAGAAATGTTCGGCAGACCAACCACGTATCCCTGACCGGCCTAAAGTGGCTTGATGGCCTTCCATCAATATAATGTGTGGTAACTGGTATTTCTACCACACGGTGCCCTCTTTTGCAAGCCTTAATGAGGAGTTCCAGCTCCACCTCATATCCCGTAGCGCGCAGCGGCAGCCCGTGGAGGGCCTCAGCCGTGATCAGGCGATAGCCGGACTGGGTGTCGGTCAGAGGGGTGCCGATCAGTTTGGATACGGCCTTGACGCCAAGCTGATTCCAAAACCTCCTGAGCCGGCTCATGGCATTGAACTCCCCTGCCCGTGAGCCGATGACGATATCGCCCCTTCCCTCCTCGTAGGCGTTGATCAGCGAGGGGATATAGGAGGGGTCATGCTGGCCATCGGCGTCCATGGTGATGATGGCCCGGTATCCCTGATTGAGGAGAAACCAGAAACCGGTGCGCAGGGCCACGCCCTTCCCTCTATTTATTTGGTGCCTCAATACCCGGACCTTGGCAGCCAGGGCGACCTCGGCTGTAGCATCCGTTGATCCATCATCCACCACGAGGATTGACGATACATAGCCTTTGATCCCCTCGATCACCCCCCGCAGGCTCTCGGCGGCATTGTAGGCGGGGATGAGGACCGCTATCCGCGCTCGGGCATTCATCGCCTTTTAAGAAACCTCCGCAGGTCCTTATCCCAGAGGAGGGAAAAGAGGGTGAGGAATGCGCCCACTATCGGCAGCGGGTCGTCGTAGGAGAGGATGTCGTCGGGTATCCCCCTGAACTGGAAAAAGCTCGGCTTAAGGCGAAACCTCTCGGGATTTTGGATAAAGTGGAGGATGTCCCCTGGCAGGAGCCACCGGCACCTGACCCCCACTTTATAGTCCACGATCGGCGCAAACTCCTCCCCCATGGCCATCCGGTACAGGAGGTAGGGAAAATCCACCCCTGCGTGGATGGCCAGGGCAAGGGATCCCCAGAAGCGGGGGTTGAGCTCCATCAGCTTGGGTTCGTTGTCCCGTGGATCCACCTTAAACTCCACCATGGCGACGCCATGCCAATTCAGGGACTGCAACAGCCGGATGCCGAGCTCCTCGATCCGGGGATGGCGCACGCTCTCCCGCAGCGTGCTCGGGCCGCCGGTGATCGGATATTCCCTCAGCCTGCGGTGCACGAAGAGGGCCTTGACCCGACTTCCTTTGTCCAGGAGGGCGGAACAGCCAAAGGCCTCACCCTCCACGGGGAGGCGCTCCTGGATCAAGGGGAAGGGGAATTGGCTGTGGACCCGGCGGTATGCGTCCGGGAGGTCCTCCTCACGCTCCACATAGGCGATGCCGAAAGAGCCCGAGCTTACCCGCGGCTTGATGACCCAGGGCGGGGGGATGGCGTTTTTGATGGTCCCGAGATCGTCCATGGTCTTTACCCAGAAGGTCCTGGGTATGGGGATCCCCTGCTGGGAGGCGTGCTGCAAGAGCCACCCTTTGTCCCGGACCAGGGCGATCGCCTGGTAGGGGGGCAGGGGCAACCGGGCCACGGGGGGGAACTCCTCTCTGTGTTGGGCAAGAAGCAGGAGGGTCTCCTCCTCCATGGGCATGACGAGGTCGTAGTGTGTATCCCTCATCTCCTGACGGAGAAAGGAGAGAAAGGCCTCCGGGTGCCGGCGCACCGAGGGGTAGACTAACCGCTGGCTGCAGTACTTGGAGAAGAGGGAAGTGGCCACCCGCGAGTTTTCTCCGACCACCACCTCCACCCCCCTTTTGCCGAGGGAGCGGACCGCAGCTAAGGTCTTTCTCCAATGGCCGTCCGTAACCAGGACCCGCGACATCACCCCTGCCTCATGCGCATAATTGCTGCTCCTACGAAATAGGGTAAGGACCCTTCCTTGACAACGGGAAAACGCCATTATATAAAGAGGCGGAGAGATCTACAAATGAAAAAGTTTATCCTCGGAGTTTTTATCGGAGTCCTGTTGATAGTCCTCTTCACCTACCTCGGGGGAGGGGCTGCGTTGAAGATCGTGGGGAAGAAGACTATAGAACTAGGAGAGCGCGTTGAGGTCTATGAGAAGGCCCTCAAGGATGTCACCGAGGGCATCCTGAAGGAGAAGGGGAAGTAAAAAAGGGGTCTATATAAAGAAGAGAACCCAAACAGCCCTGTTGGCCTAGTACGTTATAGAAAATCCCTGCAAATCCTCCTTATACTCCTCCCCTTGCGTCGTTACCTTTTCCACCCGGGCCCCAGGGGGACCGTGATGCAACCAGCGGATGAGGGCTTCTACCTTATCCCGCTCCCCCGCCAGGAGACATTCCACACTGCCGTTCTGCAGGTTGCGCACCCAGCCGTTTACCCCCAGCGCCTGGGCCTTCTGCCGGGTGGCATATCGGTAATTTACCCCCTGCACCAACCCCTCTATGCGTACGCTGGCCTTTATCTTTTCCATCGACGCACCCGGCATGAACTCTGTCAGGGCCGGAACATACGAGAAGGAACGATCTATCTCCTCTTCCACCGCAGCAGATACGCTACATTGTCTAGGACGGCAGTGAAGAAGTAGTTCTTCACCTCAAATCCCTTGGGCATCTGGATCTGGACAGGGGTGAAGTTGAGGACCCCCCGAATAGTGGTCTGCGCAATCAGATCGGCGACCTTTTGGGCCTCGGAGGCGGGTGTCGTGATCATCGCAATATCTATACGCCGATCCTTGGCCACCTCTTTCAGACGATCGGGGTGGAGGATCTCGACGGGCTTGCCTGTCCTCTCCGAGACCCTCCCCGCCACCTCCGCCGGGTTTATGTCGAAGGCGGCAACGATCTTATAGTTCTTCTTAAAAAAATCCTTATACAGGAGGAGGGAAGCCCCCAAATTGCCGATGCCGATGATGGCCACGCGCCACTCACGATTCAGCCCCAAGATGGTCTTGATGTTATCGGCGAGGTCTTTAATATAGTAGCCGACCCCCCGGATGCCGAATTCCCCAAAATAGGCAAGGTCCTTGCGCACCTGGGCGGCGTTTACGCCGCAGGAGTGCGCCAGATTGGCTGAGGAGACCACGACCTCGCCGTTTTTCTCCAATACCTCGAGGTGGTGGGCGTAGGTGGAAAGCCTCCTGATGGTGGCTTCTGGAACCTTCGAGAATTTCAAGCTCTCATCCTCCTATGTGAAAAGTTTCTTTTTGTTCGCTCTTTATAAATCTTATAGTGGAAAAAGGCAAGGGGGAAAATTATTTTTCACAAAAAGATGGGGGGTCACCTTTTTTCTATGGTGATCTCCTTTTTTATCCTCTCTACATCCTTCTTTTTGCAGAGCGCTGTGCCGGGGGTCATCACCGCCGCCGTCCCCGCCGCCGCGGCCAGGATCAGGCTCTCGCGAAAGCCCATCCCTTGGGTGAGGGCGTAGATGAATCCGGCTAGGGCGGCATCCCCTGCCCCCACCTGGCTGACGACCCCCACCTGAGGGGGGATTGCCCAATAGGCCTCATCCTTTGTCACCCCCAGGAGCCCTTTCGCCCCCATCGATATGATGACTATCTCGATCCCCCCTTCTAAGATGTGGCGGGCCCTCGGCAAGAGCTCATCGATTTCCATCGATTTAACCCCGGTGAGGCGCTGAAATTCATGTATATTCGGCTTGATGATACAGGGTTGTGCTTTGCACCCATGCTGCAGGAGATCGCCATCGGCGTCCAGTGCCACCCGTATCCCCCTCCCGTTGAGTGTGGTGATGATCTGGGCGTAGATGTTGTGGTTTACCCCCGGCGGGACGCTCCCGCTGACGATTACAAATTCGGCATCGCGCCCAAGGGAGCGGATCCTTTGGAAGAAGAGGCCGATCTCCGCAGGGGTTATCCGCGGTCCGGCGGCGTTGAGCATGATCTGCGCCTTGTCCCTCCGATTAGAGAGGATGATGTTGGTCCTGGTCTCCCCCCCGATCCGGGTGAAATCGCAGAGCACCCCTTCGTTGATCAATCTCCCCTCCAGCTCCAGGCCATCGTATCCGCCGATAAACCCCAGGGCGGTGCTCTTCCCGCCCAGCTCCTCGATCACCCGGGAACAATCGATCCCCTTGCCCCCTGCATACCTCGCCTCTCGCAGGATCCTGTTGGCGTCGTCAACGACGAGGCCGTCCACCTCCATGGTCCTGTCCAGGGCAGGGTTCAACGTGATGGTATAGATCATTACCTCGCCTCCTGGGCCTTGCCCGCACTGCCGAAGAGTCTCACCTTTTCCTTGACGACCTCCGAGATCATATCCCTGGCCGGTCCCAAGATCTTGCGGGGGTCGAAGACCCGCCGATCCTCGGTGAGGACCCGCCTCACCGCGCCGGTAAGGGCCAGCCTCAGATCGGTATCGGTGTTGATCTTGTTGATGCCCAGCGTGATGGCCTTCTGCAGCTGATCAGGGGGCACACCCTTCGCCTCCTTGAGCTCCCCGCCGTAGTGCATCACCAGCTGGATAAGATGCTGCGGCACGGTGGAGGCCCCATGGAGCACGAGGGGGATGCCAACCCGCTCCTTGATATTCTTCAGGCGCTCCAAATCGAGCGCGGCCTCTCCCTTGAACTTGAAAGCCCCGTGAGAGGTGCCGATGGCCGGGGCCAGGGAATCCACGCCGGTCTCTTCCACGAATCGCACAGCCTCCCCGGGATCGGTGAAGGTGGCCTCCCGGTCCTGCACCGAGACCAGATCCTCCACCCCTTGCAGGCGACCCAATTCCGCTTCCACCGATACCCCCTCATTGTGGGCCATTGCCACTACCCTTCTGGTCTCCTTGATGTTCTCCTCGAGCGGCAGGTGAGAGGCATCGATCATCACCGAGGTAAACCCCCCGCGTATGCATTGATCGATGATCGTATGGTCGCGCCCATGGTCGAGGTGCAGGGCCATCGGGATAGAAGTAAGAGCGGCTGCCACCCTCACCATGGCGACGATATACTCGAAACCCGCATACTGGATGGCCCCTTCGGTTGCCGCGATGATGAGCGGCGATTGCGCCTCCACACACCCCGCCACCACTCCCTGGAGGATCTCCAGGTTGCTGATATTAAAGGCCCCGACGGCGTACCCGCCTTGATGAGCGGCCTCCAAGATCTCTCTGCCATTTACCAGCCCCATAGGGTCCTCCTGCACAAGATGCTCGGGAAAAGTATAGAGCAAAAACACCTCATCGCACAATACTAATTGTGTCCTTGCCCCCTTTGATAGGGTTTTATATACTCTCGTTTATGAGACCCATCGTCGCCATCGTCGGCAGGCCCAATGTGGGCAAGTCCACCCTGTTCAATCGCCTCGTGGGCTTTCGTAAGGCCATCGTGGAGTCCATCCCCGGCGTGACCCGTGATCTCAACTACGCCGATGTGGATAGGTTTGCACGACCGCTCACCTTCATCGATACCGGGGGATTTGAGCCGGCTGCCCAGGATGCACTCTTGCTCCAGATGGCCGAGCAGTGCCGTCTGGCTGTGGAGGAGGCGGATTGCATTGTCTTCCTATTGGACGGGAAGGATGGCCTGACCCCAACAGACCACGAGATCGCCGGCCTCTTGCGCGAGAGGGGTAAGAAGGTCCTTTACGCAATCAACAAGATCGATGGCCCCACGCACGAGGGGAGGATCTACGACTTCTATGGCCTGGGGGTTGAGACCCTCTATCCCCTATCGGCCCAACACAACTACGGTATCGATCGATTGATCG
>Ga0214474_1001601_pt1 | contig 10392 bp, 7 predicted proteins | sample RVTome_2_FD_187335 | JGI IMG/M metagenome (GOLD analysis project Ga0214474, IMG submission 187335) | Soil microbial communities from uranium-contaminated site in the Upper Colorado River Basin, Wyoming, United States - RVT95D214 HiSeq ...
TTTATTTCAGCCTCTCGCTCCTTAAGATTGAAAAATCTACTTCTATCGCCGGCGAAAAAAACCCACATAATATGGGCCACCTTCCCATTGACAAAACCCACAAAACAAGTCTTTGCCCCTTCGTAGATATCACAGAAGAATTCTTCTGAAAGATTTGGATAGTTTTCCCTTATTTCTTGAAGCTCTTGAAGAGATACCTGCTTGATTAGGATATCGTCTCGCCGCGACACCTCGGGGAAATGATTGTTAAGTTCTCTACGGAAAAGAAAAAACTTGTTAACTTTAAGATACCCGAAGTAAAACCAGTACAGGGTTTCTTTAATCCCTTTAGAGCGAAGGCTTGCGATCCCTTTTTTGATAATGCTAAACATGATTTAAACCTGATCGTTTAACAACGCAGCTCAACGCAACGGTCAATCCAACAATCAAATACAAGACCACGTTATAGGCTTGCGATAGAAAAAAACCTCCCACCATGTACCCCACGAGAGATACTTCAATGCTGTTCTTAAACACCGAGAACTTATGATTCTTGAAGCTGAGCCGTCGTATCCTCCTGAAGAGGTAATAAAGAAGAAGACAAAAAAGAATCCCCCCGCCAATCCCAAGCTCTGCGCCGATCTGGATAAATGAGTTGTGCGCTGTGCTCCATTTACCTCCAATGTCTTTGTGCGACAGTCCTTCAGCCGTTGTAAAATTACCAATCCCCACTCCAGGAAAGGGATTTTCAACCATCATTTTAAGACCTCGCTTCCAAACTTCGATTCGACCAGCATAGCTGGTTACATTGTAGTCATCTTCAGGTTCTACAATTGTGGAGATCCGTTCCCAATACTGTGGTGGGCTAAGAAGGACAAAGACCCCGATGGAGCCGGCCAGAAGTAAACCCACTATCAGCTTCCTTTTCTTAAATGTCTTGAGGATAATGAATGCCCCCACGAAAATCAACCCGAGGAACCCTCCACGGGATCTGGTAAAAATCACAGTCGCTATGATTAAACCAATGTCGAAAAGCAACAAGATTTTCTTTATTCCCTTTTCCTCAAAAAAAGCAAATGCGGCAAAAGGGAATGCACATACTGACAAGAAGGCCAGATCATTGGGGTCATAGGTCCCACCTGTGGAAATTCTCGACGCGGCTCCTTGGCTGGCCAGAGCTGAGGCTGAAAGCAAAGCAGTGGCAATAAGAAAAGCAAAAACTATCTTTCTTATCTGATTATAGCTTGTGAGAGTATTTGCAATGATATAAAGTAATAAGCAATTATTGAGAAAAAAACTGATTGCGGATTCCGCGCTCTTTGTAGGCCAAACGCTCAAGGGAATACTTACGAGGGAAAGAAGAAAAATCCCCAGGACGCATGCCACTTCCGGGAATTCTTTAAATGAAACTTTATTTTTCTTCGAGCAGAAGAAATAGGCTCCGAGCATTAAAATACCAAAGACCTTTCCAGGGTATAGCTTTTCAAGTCCAGGGATAAGTTCCTGGATCCTCCCAATGGAGACAAACATAAATAGAACAACGGCCCACAGGACAGGCGGGGTTCTTTCAACCGCCGCGGTTTTCTTGAATTGATTGGATCTAAGAAAACCTGATTTCAACTCCCCTATTTCAGCGTCTTTAGCTCTGATCACATCCATTGGTTTCGCTTACAGAACGGAATAATTGTACTGGCATATCCATCTATTCAAAGCACATTCTTTAAGCTCTCTGCTCCACGACTTACCATTTTCTCGATTAAGAATTTTTTTTGTAACAAAGTCTCTCTCGCCTTTTCCATATTCTGTATCAGATGATTAAATTTATCGTACAAATTCTTTAAATTAAAGTCTCCTGATTCAAGTAAGAATTCATCAGATCCAAAAATATCTTCATTCAATCCTTTTGCCTTTATGCTGTAACCCAGCGATAGCGTTGGAATTCCTTCACTAAGGGCAGCAATGGTAGCATGGGTCCTCGCACCAATGAATAAACTGCATTTTGAGATCAAATATTTAAGCTCCATGCTATCATAATTAGCATCAGCCATTACCACATTATCAAGCCGTTCCGAAAGACATCTCATGTAAATTGCATCATTATTGATATCCTTGTTAGACATAACATGGGGAATAAGCAATATGTTATGTCTCCCCGCCACCTTCTCTAAAAACGTCCCTACTATTTCAATCACTTCGTCGCTATTTTTTGAAGTGTATCTATAGTATATCGGACTGATATTGAACCCTATCGTATCATAGTTTCTTTTGAATTTTGGCAAAGGGATCTCCTTTTTTTCCAGCATGAACGCACTATCAAATACTCTAACGATTTCCCCGCCATATCCAATTTTCTTGAGATAATCCACGGTAATATTTTCTCTCGCAGTAACCATGGAAACGCTTTTTAATCCTTTTACTGCAATTTCTTTCCCCTTCTTGCTATTAAAGGGGCCTACCGATCCTGCCCATATTACAAACGGAACTTTAAACTGCCTTGCTAAAATACCCAGATCCCAGAAAAAAGATGGTATACCGTAATCCTCAGAATAATTGTCCCCTCCAAGTGACAACACAAGATCGCTTTCCGCCAATTTTTCAACATAGGGCGATATTCCTAACATTTTAGCCTTGTTTCTTTTGGCAACTAATTTGAACTTATTAAGTCCCCGTAGTATTATATTCGGTCTTTCATCACTATTTCTTATTCCAAATACTTTAGCCCCGAACCTTTCAAAATATTTGTCACTCTCCGGCTCGAAGGACAATATTGTTATTTCAGCATAAGGGAAATACCGCTTTAGTAATTCAACCGTTGTTATCCCTATTGCTTCGCAACCTCTATTTTGCCTTGACCCATTACCTACCAATAAGATTTTCATAAAAACCAAATCTCATCCTTATTTTATCAACAATTTGTCTTGCCGTGCTTTTATAATCTTTGACATACTTTACCAGGTTACCCTTGCATCTTTGCTTTACCCGATCCATTATTTCTTTATGCAAAATTGACTTAGCTAATTCATCTCTTTCGGCAGCATATTTTTCCGATAACCCCATATTGTTTAAATAATCTTCTGGAATAGACCTTTTTGTTTTTCTTTCGATGATTACCCTTTGCGAATTTACGACCGATTCTTGACCTATTTCCTTAAAAAGGAGCTTCTCATTACCTTCAATCAATGAATTTGAAATATCTTCTTTTCCAATGACAAAATTGTAACCGTTTTTTGAATTATTATACGGAAATCGCCATGCATCCATACAGGATAGATCGCCGTCAAATCCGAAAACATCCGGGCATTTTAAACATGCAATTTGGCAAAAATAATATCCTGACCATAAGTTATTTATTATTCCATTATCAAAATGTTCTTTAATTGATTTCCCCTTCAGGTCTACCGCCTTCAAAGCATATCGATGAAAAGGGTAATTCCCTTTATTTCTAAAAGAAATATGTCTCAGCGGAGCTTCTAATCGATAGTTGCTCAAAATAAATTCTATATACTCCATTGTTTTATTATGACCGCATGTTATGGATATCACGTATTTAATTTTATTGTATTGTTTATCCAAATTCTTTAGTCTCTTAATGGCAGTGGCAACGCACGGCAAACAGACGATTGCGCAACTCCCCTCACTTCGTTTTATTTCTTCTAGCACGTTTGAATATTCAACCGGATAATATTTACTACCCCTGCATTCCAATATTTCTTCCGCTGTTCGACATATCTTTGGCATAAAATAGGGTTTATCGGCGTTTGCAAACCCTACACATACGGCCTTTTCGATTTCCCTGATGTTCATAAGATAGATTAATATTTGAGTAACGACCCCTCCAGATGAGCATTTCCACCTTATTTCCTTATCCCGTGAATGGGCAACATAATATTTCGAATAACCTCCCATTATGTTCGTATTATATCCTATTTCATTAACATCCATTGGGCAAACTGTCTTACATCTGCCGCAATTTGTACATCTATCTAATTTGAGATCCGGCTGGTATTCCCCATAGCGATTAATTCGCATATTTATAGCTTCATTTGTGCAGGCCGCAGCACAAACTCCACACCCCTTGCATCTATTTTCAAAAGATATTCTTTTTTCTTCCGGATTATTAATCGTCTCTACCACCAATCTTATCCAATAGTTCCTAAGAAGCCCTTAACCAATTGCTTTTCCTTTTTATTCAATATAAACACAAAGGCAATTGGAATAAAAATTAATATTTGAATCCCACTGCTAAGCAGGATGGTCAGATAATCCGCTTTCAAATATTCCTTTATAAGAATGTAATAAATAAAAAGCGGAATTAGTACTTTGATCATTGTAACGACAAGCGTTTTAATAAAATAATCATACAGTGATAGATTAATCGTCCTGCAGACGAAGATCGGCTGAATAAGTATCTTAAAGATTGCCATTGAAATCGCGGTCCCCATTGCAACGCCATAGATGCCATAATATTTAACCAAGATGATACTTAATATGACATTTAATGCTCCCTCACTTGTATTTGCAATTGCAAAGTAACGGTTTTGTGATATCCCATACAACAATCCAACGCTTGGGTTTTGCATGAGCGCAATCGTATAGGGCAAGCATAAAATTGCTGCCACGTAATAGCTCTTCCCGAAATCTTGCCCCATCCACCTTTCGATAAATACATGTCCATAAAAAAATATGCTTGTACCAATGAAAACGGAAAGTATTACGCTGATCCTCGTAGCGCTTATAAATTTTTTCCTGATATTATCGAAATCTCCAACGCTCTCATACTGGCTAAACACAGGCAACATGATCCCAAGGGAGCTTGATATAAACTGCGCAAAATATTCTATTAACCTCGCCCCGACGGAATAATAAGTCACCCAGCTTACATTTAAAAAACTGGCAATCACAAAAGAATTAAGCCTGAACCTTAAAATATCACCCAGTTGGGCAATGAATGTATTTCCACTATACTTGAATAGGGTCTTTACTTTATCTTTTTTATAAAAAGACCAATGAATTTTAAAATGAGGCATACTCCATTTCGAAAATAATACTACCAACGAATATTCCAATAAATTTGTAATAACAGTGATTAAAGCCAACGCCAGGATTCCATATCCTTGTTTTATAAAATAGAATATAAATGCATTTGCTACTATTATTTTTGCCATAGAGGCGTATGTCGAGAGATCGTATCTTAAATTAGACTCCAGGATACCTCCAAACACCCTCATTGGGAATCCAATAGCAACGCCAAATCCTAAGAGGATGATAACTTTTCTAAAAAGACTTATTTCTTCTGGATTGGTTATAAAGTTGCTACAAAATATCGAAGCAAGAATCGAAATGATAAATGCAATGAGTCCTACTCTCGCAAATATGAAAAACGTAGTGTTCACAACTTCATTCATTTCTTTTACATCATTTTTTCCGATAGCTCTTGAGACATAGCGCTGCGTAGCAGAAGAAAGGCCTAAATCGAGAAGCCCGTAATACCCTATAAAGGCTGTAATTAATACCCAAAACCCGTACATCCTATCGCCCAGCGAATGGACAATAAATGGCATCATAATAAAGGCAACAACTATCTGAAGAAAAAAATTCACCGTTCTTGCAATTGACCCTTTAATTAATTTTCGGCTTATGTCCATTGTTTCAAAAAGCTACTTTCATCTATTTGTTTTGAACATTTTAACCAAACTCAATGCCTGGACTGGATAAATGAGGGCCCGCTATTGAGGCAGATATTTTATGATTCTTGGACCAATAATGTTTGCTATCGGCAAAGGGAGCTTTTGCCAGACCTTAATAAACATTTTGAATTTAGGATTATCCGGATTTAATTCAGGCTTTCCTTCCCCATTAGCAACCCAATAATGCCAGTAAAGCGGAAATGCCTTGGGGTTCCATTGCTCTTTAAATTTATGTGTACCCTCTTCCGGGCTTGAACGACCAAAGTCAAAAACTCTGTATCCGTTGTCGCATGCATATTCTAAAATCCCCCAGTACAGAAGCATATTCGGGCTCAACGAGTTGAACCTTCTTAATGAGGACGCCCAAGGGATTTGCAGCTTTTCCTTGAATCCTATAATAAACCCTGCTGCCATAGGTTCCTTTTCTTTTAAAACCACACCAATTTTAGAATCTTCAGGGAATTTCTCTAAAATGTTTTTAAAAAGAATTCTCGAGTTAACCGGAGTTCCAAGATCCCTCATATTGGCAGCAAAGACTTCATAAAAATTATCGAGTTGCTCAAGTCCTCCAACAACAAACCTACATCCCTCCTTAATAGGCTTCTTAATTTGACTCCGAAGTTTCGATTTAAGCGATTTTAATAATTCCTCTGAGGAATTGGGTAAATCTAAAAGCAATGTTATCTTATGTGATTTGACGATTAATTTATTGGATTTCCCTTCATTGTCTGAACGGAAAGGAGCTGACTGCCGGAATTCAATGAATTTTGCTTTTTCCTTTTTGGCAATCTCGATTGCCTTTTCTATAAGCGACATTCTTATCTCATCTGAGCAGGCACAAATCCCAACATGATCAAATATCGGTAAAGAAACGAGAAAGGTCCCAAAAATCACACTCTTCACCAAAACTAAAGGCAATATGCCGCTTACTTTATCGCCCCCATCCTCTTTATGCTCTGCAGCAAAAAGATAATAAGTCCTGTGTCCATAAGTTTTTTCAAAGATATCCTTCCAACCGCTAAGATGGTAACAAGTCCCTCCTTCAGTATTTGTTACGAAAGAATCCCACGCGTCTTTAATATCAGGAGTGAATAATCTAATTTCCATTTCTGTTAAGCTATTGAGTTAATGAGTGCTACGGTGCAGCAGTTATGCGGTGCTGCCGTTGTTCCTTAGTAATTCTTTTATACTTGAAAATTGGAAATCGGATAGTAGTTTTTTGAACTTAGATTCGGTCTTATTCAAGTTGACATAATGACGGAATCTCGACCTCAGTCTCACCTCTTTAATTCTTGGTTGTTCAAAATCAAGTTCCCAGGGATGAATATAGAATATAAAAGGTTTTTGCTCTTTTTGATTAATGTTCTTGAGACCCCTTCTGATCAGTGAATAGGGGAAGAGTCGAAAGTAGCCGCCGCCAGAAATTGGGAAATTTTGGCCTAATAACTTCACGGTGGAGAGTGGAAATTCGATCAGGGCTCTTGAGTTAATAAGTGAATGAGTGAATGAGTTACTAATTTCAAGTTGTGAATTTTGAGTTATGAGTTTTGAGTCTTGAGTCGTATTCAATTCAAAATTCAAAATTGAAAACTCAACATTATTATTTCCATTCAGGGAAATGACAAAAGGAAATCTTGGTGCATCAGGCATGCCGTAAAAATCATGGTGGATTGGGAAGATGCTCGAATCGTATTTAAACCCCTCTTCTATCAGGACCTCAAAAGCCCACTGTGACTTGTTTGTTATAGAATAACTTGGGGCGCGATAGCCAATGACCTCACTACCCGTGATGTCTTCGAGGATGGCTTTGGCTTTCCTGATATCCTTTCTAAATTCCTCTTTCGATTGTGTGTAGATGAGTTTATGGGCATAACCATGACAAGCTATTTCATGGCCCTCTTCTTGGATTCTCTTAACCAAACCTGGATATCGCTCGGCGATCCAACCCAATATAAAGAATGTCCCCTTCGGGGACTCGCATGGAGCAGAGCGCATAGCGCATGGCGATGAACCTAAATAATCTTTCGCAAGGCGTGAGGCGTTAGCAGAAATACTCAAGTGCTGAGAACTGGGGACTGAGTCATTCAAATTTGAGTTTTGAGTTTTGAGTTTTGAGTTATCAGTTACTTCGTTGAGGATTTCGAGGAGACGATCGGTGTTGCGTTCGATGCGGCATTCGTAGTTACCCCAGTCTTCATATTTAATAACATCTGAGAAAGCATGAACCTGGAAGTAATCTTCGAGGTCGATGGTTAGGATGTTAAACATAGAATTTTGAAGTGTGAGTTATGAGTTTTGAGTTGTTAATATGTGCTGCAGTGTTGAAGTGTTGCGGTGCTGCCGTTGGATTGAGGTAAAAAGGAAATGAGGAAATAAGTTATTAATTTTGAGTTTTGAGTTATGAATTGTGAGTGAATGTGTGAATAAATTATGATTCAAGTAACCCAATGAAGCCAATAACTCGACGAACCCAAGTAACCCAACGAGCCCAAGCAACCGCAGCGTGGATCATGTTATTCTGTTGATTCTTGATACTATTTTTTGGATATCATACTCGTTTACGTAAGGATGGGTCGGCAGCGTGAGGATTCTGTCCGCGACAAACTTTGCTCCGGGATAATCATTCTCAGCGCAAAGATATTTTGTAAACGCGGGGATCTCGTTCAGCGGGGTCGGGTGGCTGCAGCTTGCTCCAAGCCGCCGCCGGCTGAGACCCCGGAATACACGGCGGCGTGTCTCTTCTTTCCGAAATAGAATCGGAAACCTCAGGTAAACAGACTGTCCGGCAACAAAGGGCTTTGGAATTCTCAGCGATTCATTTCTGCAAAGGTCATGGTTGAGGAGCCGGGCATTCCGTATGCGAATTTCATTGTATGGATCAAGGGATAAAAAGGCGCGTCGCCCCACTTCCGCATTCACGTTCGAAAGTCTGGCAATTCTAAAATCCGGGTCGAAAACGTTGGCGCCAAGGTTCAAAAAAGGCAGACGAGCAGGAACAGCATACCTTTCCGGATGAAGAAAAAGACTCAGGGCCACGCCTGTCAACATACTTGAACATTCCCGGAAGAAAGATTCCCGCGGGTATAGATCCAGCACCTCGTCGATCAAGGCCGCCAATGGTTCTTTGTCAGTAAGAATAACCCCTCCTCCCAAGGCACAGATATTCTTACCCCGTCCCAGGCTGAGGATGCCGATATCTCCGATCGTACCGACCTTACGGTTTTCAAGCTGGGCGCCCGCTGCCTGCGCTGCATCCTCAACCACATAAGCGCCTTTTTCCAGGGCGATTTTTTGAATCTCCTTCATATTGCAGACCAGACCATAGTTGTGGACCGGAATAACGGCCATTGTCTTCTCAGTGACCATCGATTTCAGTTTAGCCAAATCAAAATCAAGCGTATCCGGATCAATATCACATAATTTAACCGGGAGACCGGAACGCGCGACTGCAGAGGCCAGGCAAAAGCTCGAGTAGGCCGGGATGACCACTTCCTTTCTTTTGGAGGATTGTTGCATTGCTCTTAATGAAAGATAGAGGGCTGCCTTCCCGGAAGAAACGAAAAATACATGCTTCACCTTGAAATATTCCCGGATTTGCCCCTTCAATTCGGACTCGGCTCCGTGGTCCACGAAACTCGATAATACTCCGGATAAAAGATCCCGAAACTTAATCGGGGCTGCTGTTGGGGGTAAGGTTCTGAACATTCTTGGTTTACTGCTATTATGGGGTGATGCGGTGTGCCGCTTTAGGTGCTGAGGACTGAGTTATTAAACTTCGAGTTTTGAATTTTGAATTGTGAGTTATGAGTTGTTATTAAGGAGTCCATAATTGAGAAGACATATTCTTTTGAAAATCTCCCCTAACCCCTCTTTTCCAAAGAGGGGAATTCCTCCCTTTTGTAAAGCCTGCCCGCCGGTAGGCAGGGGAGGGAAGGAGGGATTTAGTCTTCACAGTGTCTATACAATTATGGACTGACTAGTAATATGTGCTGCAGTGCTGCAGTGTTGAAGTGGTGCGGTACTGCGGTTTATTCAGTTCATCGAGTTTATTGGGTTTGTTGAGCTTATTGGGTTGATAATTCATCAATTTTAAATGTTGAGTGTTGAATGTTGAATTAGATGCTAATTCATAACTTACAACTTAAAACTCAACACTGATTAATCAGGAATATATTCTTTTAATAAAGGAAAAAATAGCTTAATGAATTCGGATTGGGTTTTGAGGGCGTCGTCAGTATTCCCTATGACAGGATTATTGACTCTGATCAGAGCGCCATCTGTCCTTTTTTGGGTCAAGCCATCCCAGATGAGATAAATCTTGTTCCAGTATTCGCTTGCATAGATCCGACCTCTGCCATGATACCAGAAGAGATAAAGTTGCCGGTCCAGTCCTTTCCCCATCACGAATTTGTTTACTGGAACTGTTTCCGGATTATGACCTGGTACTGTCATCCGGTAGACCTCAGTATGAACCGGAACCCAACCTGCACCCGGAAGGCACTGCCTCGGGGAATGAATCCCCTTTCCCTCCCTCTGGGATTTGAAATAGCCAATATAGAGACCGATCACCTCGCCCCTGGAATTTCTGTAATTTCTCATGAAATATTCATCCACCTGGAGTACCTTCATAGATTGATCGTCGATTTTTTGTTCACTGATAGCGATCCAATCGCCTAACTCTTTTGGGAATTCAGCTAAACTCTTTCGAGGCAGTGAGATATCAGGT
>Ga0214474_1001603_pt1 | contig 10373 bp, 9 predicted proteins | sample RVTome_2_FD_187335 | JGI IMG/M metagenome (GOLD analysis project Ga0214474, IMG submission 187335) | Soil microbial communities from uranium-contaminated site in the Upper Colorado River Basin, Wyoming, United States - RVT95D214 HiSeq ...
AGGGGGGCCGAATTGTATGGCAAATTCTGCCAGGGGCGGGGCGACGAACGTGAGGCCGATGATTCCAATGGTTCCTGCAATGAACGAGCCGATGGCGGCGATGCCCAGGGCAGGGCCTGCCCGGCCTTTGAGAGCCATCTGATAGCCGTCGATACAGGTGACCACGGAAGCGGCCTCGCCCGGGATATTGACGAGGATCGACGTCGTCGAACCTCCGTACATGGCTCCATAGAAAATTCCGGCCATCATGATGATGGAGGTGACAGGGGACCCGATCTTGAAGCTGAGGGGAAGAAGCAGTGCGATCGTGGCTGCCGGGCCCAGCCCGGGAAGAATACCGACCGCGGTTCCTAGAAGGGCTCCGATCAAGGCGAAGGTCAGGTTGGTCAGACTAAAGGCGATGCCAAACCCGTTGGCCAAACCCTGAAACAAACCGATGATTTCACTCATGCCTCTGACTTTCCTTATTTAAAGAATCCCATTGGCACTGGAACTTCGAGAAAAAAGCCAAAGATCAGGTAAAGCCCAACGGTCACGCCAATGGAAATAAACATCATTTTCAACCAATGAACTCGTTCGATCACTCCCATCCAGATGAGGAGGAAGATGAACGTTATGAGAGGGAATCCCAGCGTCTCAATCACCAGGGCATAAAGTCCAAGGATCACGACACCGAGAAGTGGTCTCAACCAGGTGCGACTGGGCCAGAAGGGTGTGGAAAGGGTTCCCTTTTTCAAACGGCTGATGATTAAGGCCAGGGAGAAGATGATGAGGATGAGGCAAAGTCCAAAGGGGAGAAATCCTACCCCGGGATGTCTGAAGCTCCCCATCTTGAGGTGCACTGAACTCCACGCACCCACCACAGCGATCACCAACAGGATGTATCCCGTCACCCGGTCCCACTTTTCGATGGCAGGTCTCTCCTTATTAAAAGCGTTTAAGATTTGAGGCGAGCATCACCAGTTCTCTGTCTCTTGCCTTCAACCTCTAACCTCCAACTTGTCCTATCTTTTTGTTCTTGGCTTATTAACCGGGTACACCGGCGCCTTTCCTTCTAGAACCCTGATGATATCCAATGCCACCAGACTCACCTCTGCGCTATCCTCACTACCCGTGGTATGAAGATGTCTTTCAGTAATTCGTCTATATGCTCGATTTTAAAAAAAACCTACTTTCTCGCCTCATATTTTGCCAGCGTTTCGTAGTACTGTATGATCCCGGCGTGATCATTGCCGGCTTTGCCGTCCACTTTCAGGGCTTGCATGATCTCCATCACCTGACTTGTCAGGGGAAGGGGAACTCCCACTTCGTGGGCGGTTTCGATCGCATTTGCGAGGTCTTTGATGTGCAATTCAATACGGAACCCTGGCTTGAAGTTTCCGTTCAGGACCATCGGGGCCTTTGCATCAAGCACATTGCTACCTGCCAGTCCGCCCCGTATGGCCTTGAATATAATCTCGGGATTCACTCCACCCTTGGCGCCGAGAACCAAGGCTTCCGACATCGCGGCAATGTTCAGGGCGACAATAATCTGGTTGGCCAGTTTGGTCATATTGCCAGCGCCGATATCGCCGCAGAGGACCACCGATGTACCCATTTTATTCAGCATGTCGTAGCATTTGTCGAAGATCTCCTTTTTTCCGCCCACCATTATGGAGAGGGTTCCTTCAATAGCCTTAGGCTCTCCGCCGCTCACCGGCGCATCAAGCATTTCCACACCTCTTTCCATAACCCTGGCTGAAATCTCCTTTGCGGCAAGGGGCGCAATAGAACTCATGTCGACGATGATCGTCATTGGCCTGGCGCCCTCGAGGATGCCATTGGGCCCGAGCACTACCTCCTTCACGTGTGGGGAGTTAGGAAGCATCGTCACAATAACATCAGTCCTCTCGGCTATATCTCTCGGCGACGAACCTGCCTCAGCCCCTGCAGCCACCAATTCCTTCACGGACTCAAGGTTGATATCGTACACAACCAGTTGATACCCGGCCTTCAGAAGGTTCTTTGCCATTGGCTTTCCCATGATACCCAAACCGATAAATCCCGTCTTCATTATTAAATCCTCCTTGTTTCTTGTTTGGACTTCTAATCAATCTTGATATTTAATTCCTTAATGAGCTTGGCCTAATCGGCAGAGGCTTCCTTCAGAAACTTGCCGAATTCGAGGCTGTCCTGGTACACCCAAGCTTTAAATAGTAATAAGAATAGAGCGCTATGAATACCCCGAGAGCGATGTTGATAACGTTGGCAATCCTTTCCCACTTGCTCATGACAAGCCCCAACTAAGTTATTAAAAATCGTAGACCAATTGTATAAAATTGTCAAGATAATTCTTGACAAAAAAATACAATTGGTATACTATTTAATGGTTATGGACAAACAAGCCGTTTATGAGGACATTAAGCAACAAATTATTAAAGAGAAACTACTCCCCGGTCAATGGCTCGTGGAGAGGGAGTTATGCACAACCTACTCCATAAGCAGAACACCCATAAGGGAAATCCTGTGGAAACTCACTGCCGACGGTCTTTTAGAACAGGAGTCAAACAGGGGTTTTACGGTGATGAAACTCGGCCTCGAACAGATATTCGAGGTATTTCAGACGCGGGAAGCGGTTGAAGGCATGGCCGCACGGCTGGCAAGCCGAAAAGGGGACGAATCATTCAGGTCCAGGCTTGAAGAAATCAAGGGAAAACTCATCAGAGTAGACGTTGAGGCAGACCCTTCGCGGGGTAGTGCGTTAGGCCGCCAGATGCACCATGCCATCATGCAGGCTGCGGGCAACAACATGATGGTCGACATATACGGGAAGCTCAAGAACCTTGCCACCCTTACGAGCAACATCGCAACAAAATCATCGGCCATCGAGAGGATCTCCAAAGAGGCGCACCTTGAGATCATCAAGGCCATCCTCGACCAAGACGAAGAAAAGAGCGAGCGGGTCATGCGCGAGCACCTGAGGGAGACTTGCAGACAAGTAGTGGAGCAATTCTACCCCAACATGCTCGGCGGTGCTTCTAATAATAAATAAGGGAAACAGAACTGCAAAAAGGACGAATTTTATGACAGTGAAAAAAATGCGTGAAGGCAAAAGAGTAGTCGGTACAATGGTGCGGATGGTCAGGAATCCTGCTATCGCCTTGATCGCCTCTCACGCGGGCCTCGATTTCATTATGCTTGACTTGGAACATGGCCCGTATAACCTGGAGACCGTTGATGATATCTTCAAGGTTGGCCGGTCCCTCGGTCTCGGCTGCTTTGTCCGCGTGCCTGAGCTGGCCAAAGGATATGTCTCCCGCATCATGGATGCAGGGGCTACCGGCGTCATGGTGCCCATGGTTGAGTCGGTGGAAGAGGCAAAACTCCTTACCCAGTGGACAAAGTACGCACCCTTAGGAGGTCGCGGTTTCGGGGGCGTAGGCGGGCATACCGACTTTGCCAGCATCGGTTCTGACGCCACATCGGCTTTTATGGCGCAAACGAACGAAGAGACGATTGCGATCGCCCAGATCGAAACAGCCAAAGCAGTTGAAGACATCGATGCGATCGCAGACGTTCCGGGGATCGATGCCCTCCTCATAGGTCCCAACGACCTTGCCATCTCGCTCGGGTGTGCCGGCGATCTCATGGGGGCTGCCCTGGACAAAGCCATTGGAAAGGTGGCTGCTGCCGCGAAGAAGCATGGAAAGATTTTTGGCCTGCATGCCCCGGACGGCCTCCTCGAGCGCTGGATTCCCCGGGGCTGTACCTTGGTCATGAGCAATGTAGACATCAACATCCTTACGGCCGGCCTGAAGACGATCTGGCAAAAGTACAAGCCCTGATCCACCGAGATCGGTTCAATCTGGAACAGAGTCACAAGGAGGTTCTAATATGGCTTACCAGGTATTGATTCCGCAGGATGTGGCACAACCGGGCAAAGATTACCTGCGTGAGCGCGGGTACGAGATCAAGATGGGCAGCGGCATCACGGCGGAGGCCATTGGAACGGACGTGGTCGACTGCGATGCCATTCTGGCGCGCACGGCGCACTTTCCGGCCAAGGTCTTCGAGGCGGGCAAGAAGCTTAAGGTGATCTCGCGCCACGGGGTGGGATATGACAACATCGATGTGGCCAGAGCAACTGAGCTGGGCATATGGGTGACCTTTGCCCCTGAATCCAATGCCAACACGGTGGCCGAGCACACCATCGGCTGCATCCTCACCCTGGCACGCAATTTCATCCAACTGGACCGGGAAACGCGTGCCGGCAACTGGGAAATCCGGGACAAACTGCTGGGGACCGATCTGTCCGGCAAGGTGCTCGGTATTGTGGGCCTTGGGAAGATCGGCCGCCGCGTGGTGCAGAAAGCCTCGCACGGTCTTGAAATGAAAGTCGTCGGCTACGATCTTTTTCTCAAGCCAGAACAGATGGCCGAATTCGCTACGCCAGCCACGTCGATGGATGAGGTTTTTAGGGTCGCGGATTTCGTGACCCTCCACATCCCGGGCGGCGCCTCCAACAAGGGTGCCATCGGCGAGAAACAGTTCACCCTCATGAAGAAAACGGCCTTTTTCATCAATGCCTCGCGGGGCGACGTAGTTGTGGAATCAGACCTGATTGAGGCCCTGCGCAACAGGATGATCGCGGGTGCGGCTCTCGACGTTTACGAAAAGGAACCTCCGCAGAAGGACAACCCGCTGATGAGCATGAGCAACGTGCTCTTGACGCCCCACAATGCCTCACAGACACGGGAGTGCATGATTCGCATGGCACTCCACGCGGCCCAGGGGATCGATGAAGTCCTGTCAGGCAGGCGTCCCACCTGGCCGGTGAACGAACCTGTTAAAAGGAGATAAGCCATGACATTTGTACCCAAAGGCATCATCCCTGCCATGGTGACCCCTCTTACGAGTGACGGGAAGGTAAATGAGAAGGGCCTTCGGAGGTTAATCGACTTCCTCATCGATGGCGGCTCCCACGGGCTCTTTGTGGTAGGCACCACCGGGGAGTTCTACGGCCTCTCGCCAAAGGATAAAAAGGAGCTTTTCGAGATCACTGTAGACCATACCAGAGGCCGTGTCCCTGTATATGCCGGTACCGGCGCGATCACGACCAGAGAGGCAATCCTCCTTACTCGTTTTGCCGAAGAAGCAAGGGTAGACGCGGTATCCGTCCTCACACCCATGTTCATCAGCCCAACTCAAAATGAACTGATACAGCACTATACTGCCATCGCAGACTCAACCGGTTTGCCGGTACTCCTTTACAACAACCCGCCCAAGACCGGGGTGAACCTCACTGCGGGCACAGTGGCAAAGCTCGCCGACGTGCCGAACATCGTGGGCATCAAGGATTCATCGGGCGACTTCACCCTTTCAGGGGAATACATTCGCCTGACCAGGGGCAAAGACTTCCATGTCCTCATGGGCCGCGACACTCTCATCCATGCAGGTTTGTGTTACGGCGGGAAGGGCTCTATCGCCGCCTGTGCAAACGTGGCACCCAGGCTTGTCGCAGATATCTACGACAAGTACATGGCAGGTGACATCAAGGGGTCTCTCGAGGCCCAGTTCAAACTCGCACCGCTCAGGATCGCCTTCAATCTGGGAACGTTCCCAGCGGTGATTAAGGAAGGTCTCAGCCTCCTTGGCATCGATGCAGGACCGTGCATGGAACCTGTGGGTCCGATGAGCGACGAGGAGAGGCAACAGCTCAGGAAGATTCTGACAGACATGGGACTTCTGAAATAATCCTCTCTAGGCTACTTTTAAGGAGGTTTCAAAATGCTCAGGTTTAGTGCCAATATAACCATGCTCTTCAATGAGGTCGACTTTCTCGCCCGCTTTGAAAAGGCTGCCAGGGCCGGCTTTAAAGGGATTGAATACCTCTTTCCGTACGAATGGGGAAAGGATCAACTCATTAACAAACTTGGCGAAAACAGCCTTATACAGGTGCTTCATAACCTTCCGGCCGGGGATTGGAGCGCAGGAGAACGAGGCATTGCGTGTATTCCCGGTAGAGAGACAGAGTTTCAGGAAGGCGTGGGGAAAGCGATTGACTATGCAAAGGCGCTTGGGTGTTTCCAGGTCAACTGCCTTGTCGGGTTAACCCCTCACAATGTACCCGTCGAGAAGGTGCGAAAGACACTTATCGGCAATCTTCGATTTGCCGCAAAGGCCCTCGATAACGAAGGCATACGTCTGCTTATTGAACCGCTTAATGACCGTGATATACCGGGGTTCTATCTTGTCCATACGGCAGATGCACTTCAAATTATAAAGGAAGTTGGACATCCGAACCTCTGGGTTCAGTATGACGTGTACCACATGCAGATTATGGAAGGAAATCTCACGAAGACCATCCTCGACAACCTCAGCACGATCTTACATATACAGATTGCAGACAACCCGGGGCGGCATGAGCCGGGTACGGGTGAAATAAACTTCGCCAATCTCTTCAGGGCCATTCAGACAGCGGGTTATGACCGGTGGGTAGGGTGCGAGTATAAACCCGCCGGAAGAACCGAAGACGGGCTCCAATGGCTCAGCTTATACCGCTAAAGGCAGGAGAACGCCTTGGGGACACCCTAAAAGGATCAGGGGTTCAATTCTTCAATCGTACCATTTTCAAAAACCCATTTGAATAAATTCTGAGCATTTCGATCATCGCTCAGCCGATCCCTCAATCTCCTTCGCTCCTGGCTCACCGATCTGTAACCCAGTCGGAAAAGCTCTCCTATCTCCGGCCTCTCAATCCTCCTGCCCGGTAAAGTAACTCCATAACCATCGCCGGCCAAGGATTGACAGGTTTTTTATAACTGTGATAGGTTGATAACGATGAGAAAGATGACATTCGCAACCTTAGCGCCTTTTGTTCTTTCCGTGGTATTTATACAATGTACCGATGGAACCGGGGTTTTTGAGTCAAACCCGAAGGGAGATTATAAAGTCATGCGTGAGAAGATGGTGGAAACTCAAATCAAAGCCAGAGGAGTGAAAGACCCTCGCGTCATTTCCGCATTGCTCAAAGTGGAACGACACCGGTTTGTCCCCGAAGAATATTTGAATTCGGCATACGCTGATCAACCTCTGCCCATTGGAGAGGGCCAAACCATCTCTCAACCCTATATCGTTGCCCTCATGACAGAGCTCTTGGAACTCAAGGAAAATGAGAAGGTTTTAGAAATCGGAACAGGTTCGGGATATCAAGCCGCGATCTTAGCGGAATTGGCCAAAGAGGTTTATACCATCGAAATTATCGAATCCCTTGCCTCCACGGCGAAAAAACGACTTTCAGAATTGGGCTATCAGAATATTAGGGTGAAGGCTGGGGATGGATATTTGGGATGGCCTGAAGCCGCACCCTTTGATGCGATCATCATCACGGCGTCACCTGACCACATTCCAAAACCTCTTTTAGACCAGCTGAAAGAGGGGGGCCGGATGGTCGTGCCTGTGGGAACTTATGCGCAAGAATTGAAAAAAATCGTCAAACGCTCTGGAAAAATCGAAACAACCGGCATCATCTCGGTTATCTTTGTCCCCATGACCGGCGAAGGCGTGAAAAAGAAGAAATGACTGGACATTGGTGAACAACTCCATTGACGGTCACGCTTTTTCATCATCGTTAGCATCTTGCTCCTGAACACAAAATAAACCCCTACCTTTCATCATCATTTTAAAGCAGCCATTGCATGAGATGCAGCGTGCCGGAGCTTTGTCTCCTTTAGCCCAGCGATGGATCAGATCGGGCTCGCGGATCAAGGGCCGGCTTAATGAGATCATATCCGCGACGCCTTCGGAAAGAATCCTCTCGATCATGTCCAGTTTGCGAATGCCTCCCACGGCCGAGACCGGCAGGTGGGTAGCGGCTTTTACCTTGGCCGCTCCTTCCAGGTAGTAGCCCTCGAACCATTGGCTTTTATCAAGCGCTCCGCGGGAATCGTGGCTGCCGCCGATCGCGCCACCGGTGACCTCGATAGCCCCATAGCCTGCTTCCTCCAACAGGGGGGCGTATTCGGCAGCCTGGTCAGGGATTAATCCGCCGGGGATGCCGTCAAAGGAATTCATCTTGATCCAGACAGGAAAATCATCGCCGGCATCTTGGCCGATAGCCTTGCGGATATGGACGAGAATGCGGGCCCGGTTTTCGACCGATCCTCCGTACGCGTCGTCGCGGCGGTTGAAATAAGGCGATAGAAATTGGGCTAACCCATAGCCATGGCCGGCGTGAACCTGTACCGCGTCAAAACCAACCCTGCGGGCCAGTGCCGCCATCTTGGCGTAGAGTGAGACTATGAGATCGATCTCGTCAGCCGCAAGCGCATGGACGCCGGGCCGGTATTCGGACGGCCCAACCCAGCGCTCTCCTATACGTATGAAAGGCGACATTTGTAGGGAGATGAGAGCCCCATGGCCGTGAATCCCCCGGGTTAACTCTTCCCAAGCGGAACGATCAGTTCCAGCGTGAAGAATCAACTGACGTGGAGAACCCACAGACCAGTCAGGGTCCGGAAGGCAGCCGCTGGTTGAGATGAGTCCAGCCCCGCCTTTCGCAATGGCTTGATAGAGATCCTTAAGCTCAGCCCCTGGGACGCCGTCGCTCGAAACCATTCCTTCCATGGTTGCGGAACGGATGAAGCGGTTTCGCAGGTTTAAACCCATGATTTTCACAGGCTCAAAAGCGGAACGCACCTGCTCATCGGACATACAATTCAACCTCCTGCTATGCAAGGAACGGATGTGGCTTTTTTACCGGTTCTATAATTTCCGCAATTCCTTTTTCAATATCTTGCCAACCAGATTTTTAGGAAAGGCTTTCAAAAAAACCACTTCCTTCGGCAACAGAAAATTTTTGAGCTTCGTTTTGCAATATTCAATGATTTCTTCGGCTGTGGTCGTTTCTCCGGGCTTCAATACCAGAAACGCCTTGATGTTCTCGCCGTAGACATCGTCTTTCATGCCGATCACCGCCGCTTCAGATACCTTAGGGTGTGCATACAGGGGTTCTTCGATCGTTCTTGGAGAAATGTTTTCCCCACCCTTGATGATCAAGTCTTTTTTTCGGTCCGTGATCCAGAAATAACCGTCATCATCCACATAGCCCACATCGCCCGTATGGAGCCAGCCGTCCACCAAGATCTCCTCGGTCTCCTTTGGCTTATTCCAGTATCCTTTCATGACAGAGGGAGCGCGGAGCACGATTTCTCCCTGTTTTACCGGGGGGAGTAGCTTCCCGTCATCACCCATGATCCGCATCTCTGTGCCCTTCATCGGCAGGCCGATGGAGCCGACTTTTTTTAACCCATCGATTGGATTGGAGGCGTTGTTCGCACCGGCCTCGGTCAGACCCCATCCCTCGATGATTTCACCGCCAAAGACCTCCTTGAATTTCTTCCAGGTTTCCAAAGAAAGCGGAGCTGATCCACACACCCAGTATTTCATAGAACTCATATCGTATTTTTTAGGTTCCGGATAGAGAAGCATATAAACATACATAGTCGGGACGCCTGCCATGATGTTGACCTTGTATTTTTCAATAGACGAAAATATGGTTTCCAGGTCGAACGAATTGAGAAGAATGGTCTTTGTTCTCATTCGGAACATGCCGTTATTGATCACAGCGATGCCGTAGGAATGGCACAGGGGAAGAACGCAGATATTGGTCATGCCCTCGGGGAAAGGTTGGGTTTCATACTGCATCTTGGCGTTGGAATAAAGGGAATAGTGGGTGTGGATGACGCCCTTGGACCTGCCCGTGGTTCCCGCGGTATAAATAAGCGCCGCGGTCTCATCGTCTCTTGTCTCGACAATATCATGCTCTTCGCGGCTGCTGTCGACAATCTGATGGTACGACAGGCATCCGCCGGGGACATCATCGTCTGTGAGAATGATGGTTTTCATTTCAGGCGCCTGTGCCTGAGCGGCGCGGATTTTTGGAAGAAATTCCTTGCTGCTGATGACCACTTTGGCGCCCGAGTCCCGATAGATATAGGAGATTTCATCTTCCCCCATCAGGTGATTGATAGGAACGATGACTGCGCCGAGCCTCAAGACGGCCCCGAAAGACTGGATGACCTCAATACAATTGGGCATCTGGATGATCACCCTGTCCCCCCGCTTTACGTTCAGGTCTTTCAGCGCGGTGACAAGCTTTTTGGAGGTTCGCATGTACTCGAAGTTCGTGATTTCCTTTCCCTGAAACAGAATGCTCACCCGCTCACCTTCTTCCAGTACCTTGTTTTCGCGGATCTTTGCAATATTCATAATCGCCTCCTCTATGATAGAATGAGATATGTAAATTTAAGAAAAGTATTCATGCGGTGGATCGCCCTGTTCGGTTCTCCAGAGTGCCTTGTGCGGTATAACCCTTTTTTATAAGGTTGCCGGTA
>Ga0214474_1001604_pt1 | contig 10366 bp, 8 predicted proteins | sample RVTome_2_FD_187335 | JGI IMG/M metagenome (GOLD analysis project Ga0214474, IMG submission 187335) | Soil microbial communities from uranium-contaminated site in the Upper Colorado River Basin, Wyoming, United States - RVT95D214 HiSeq ...
GACACCGTGTGGCCGCCGCAGAACTCCATTAACCTGGCCGGCCTGGTGGAAAGGTGGTTAATTCTGCTTATTACCTTTTTTGCCAGCTCGACATCACGGAATTCATCAATGAACTTCATCTAATTTGGCCATTTCCTCTAAAATATTTAAGGTCTCCTGGGCTTCGGCTTCATTGATGACATTTATGGCGTAGCCGGTGTGAAGCAGAACATAGTCACCCACTTTGGCTTCCGGAGTCAGCACTATACTGACGCGACGTCTCACGCCGCCGATTTCAACCTCGGCTTCATTGCCTTCTATAGAGACTACTTTTACTGGAACAGCTAGACACATAGTTTTCCTCTCAACTGAAATTGGCGATAACGGCCTGCCCCAGGGAAATACCGCCGTCATTGCACGGTACCTGCTTATGGGCGAGCACCGAAAGGCCGGCTGATCGGAGCATCGGCTCCACTATTCTAACTAACAGCCGGTTCTGAAAACAGCCGCCGCTCAGAGCTACCTGGTTAATGCCGGTCTTCTTCGAGACAACTCGGCACATCTGAGAAATCATTTTAGCCACGGTGTTGTGAAATTTGGCGGCGATGGTAGCCTTGGATTCGCCCTGTTGCAAATCTTCAACTACGGCAGCGAACAGCTTCTTGAGCTCGACTATTCGTAATCCGTCACTTTCGATTATAGAAAACGGATAAGCGCTGTCGCCGACTTTATCAATGCCGTCATAAGCCGCCATTTCAAGCTCGATCGCTGCTTGGCCTTCATAATCAATTTCACCGCGGATATCTATCAGTGCCGAAACCGCATCGAAGAGACGTCCCATGCTGGAGTTCAATGGGGAATTAAGACCGGTATGGACCTGTTGCTTGATGAGCTCGATTTCTACAGCGTCGATACTCTTTAAGAAAGGAAGCTTCGTATCTACTGAGCTCTGTCCCAGCAGCTTTGTTAAATAGCCGATGGCAATGCGATATGGTCTTTTAATGGCGGCGGCTCCGCCGGGAAGGGGTAAATATTCCAGACGACCCAGCCTTACGAATACTTTGTAATCGGCGACCATAAACTCGCCGCCCCATATTCGCCCGTCGCTGCCGTAGCCCGTACCGTCGAGGGCAACGCCGATTACAGGCGATTCTATTTTATTGTCCGCCATACAGCTAGCTATGTGGGCATGATGGTGCTGTACCGGGACTAATTTAAGTTGGCTGGAGCGACTGCCCAGTTCCAGGGCATACTTAGTAGGAAGATATTCGGGATGAAGGTCGTAAGCCACGATTTCGGGTTCGATACGGAACAGCTTTTTGTACAGGGACAGCGTCTTTTCGAAGTGCTCCATGGTTTCCAGATTTTCCATATCCCCAATGTGCTGGCTTACGAAAGCGTAGTTATCCTTGGTTAAGCAAAACGTGTTCTTTTCTTCGGCTCCACAGCCGAGCACCTGTTTAGCGTTAAAGGTCAGATGCACCGGGAATGGGGCATAGCCTCGGGCGCGTCTGGTTAGCTGAACATCGCCTCTCTCCACGATGGTTACGCTGTCGTCATATCTGGCATATATATCGCGATTGTGGACTAAAAAATAGTCGGTAATACCAGAGAGCCGTCTCACAGCTTCATCATTGTCCTTACATATCGGCTCCTCGCTGATGTTGCCGCTGGTCATCACCAGGGGTAGTCCTGATTCTTTAAGCAACAGGTGATGCATGGGGGTATAAGGCAGCATCACTCCGAGATACTTCAGATTAGGTGCTACCGCCGGGCACAGCCCGGATTCCGGTTTCCAGGGCATTAAAACAATCGGGCTTTGTGGCGAGGTCAGAAGTTTCGACTCCTCATCTGATACCCGGCAGTACTTTTTCGCTTCGTCTAAATCAGATACCATTGTAGCCAGTGGTTTAAACGGCCGCTTCTTTCTGTGTCGCAGCAGTTGTACCGCCTTTTGATTGGTCGCATCGCAGGCTAACAGAAAGCCTCCCAGACCTTTTATAGCCAGTATTTTCCCTTCTTTTAGGAGCTTACCGGCAGAAGTGATGACATCCTTGGTTTCAATATGATTTCCCTTGGCATCGAGCAGCTCCAGTTTAGGGCCGCATTTTGGGCAGGCGTTGGGCTGTGCATGAAAACGCCGGTCAAGGGGATTATCGTATTCCGCCTGGCAATCCGGGCACATGGTAAAGGAGCGCATAGTTGTCTTCGGGCGGTCGTAAGGTATATCCTCGATTATAGTGAAGCGCGGTCCACAGTTGGTGCAGTTGGTGAACGGATAGCGATAGCGCCTGTCTGCCGGGTCAAAAACCTCCTTCAGGCAGGGCAGACATGTGGCGATATCCGGAGATACCAGCTGGTACTTTCCCTCTTCGACCACGCTGCGCCGGATCTCGAACCGAGAGTAGTCTGCAGGCGGATGATAAGTAACGGATACGTTTTCTATGTGCGCTAGCGGCGGAGCATTATGTCGGAGTTCAGAAATGAAACGTTCCAGGTCGCGGTTGTCTCCCTGCACTTCAATCTTAACGTCTCCGGAAGTATTGCATACCCAGCCTTTAAGTCCATGCTTGCTGGCTAACTGGAAAACAAAGGGTCTGAAGCCGACCCCCTGGACCACCCCTCGTACGCTAATCCGGGCTAATTCCAAGGTCTCAATCTTTACCATTTACGTATGAATTCTACTTTAAATTCGTATCCGTAGCAAATAAAATGAAGCTAATTTGACATCTGAGCCACGCCAATCATGGTATTATGATAAATGGTTCTCGTTGACAGTGTATATGTCGCATGGTACGATAACCCCTAGTTATCCGATGTATGCCGACAGAGGGATAAAGCGAATCAGACTGGTGGCCTGGCTACAACACGTACCGGCTATGTTTAAATAAAGAGCGTTAACGTGGATATTGCCATTATTGCCGACAGTATCTCCTGTATTCCCCAGGAACAAAGAGAGAGCTATCATATAAAAATTGTTCCGGCTAACATATATTTCAACGGCAAAACCTATCGCGATTTGATAGACCTTAGCTCGGAGAAAGCTTACGAGTTACTGCAAAAAGCTCCCGAGTTCTGGAAAACATCGGCGCCTTCCCCCAAGGACTATCTAGAAGCCTATCGCGAACTGGGTAGGAGTTCGAGCGGCATACTGGTGGTGACCATTTCCTCCAAATTGAGTATGTTTTACTCGAGTGCGCTGGCGGCCAGGCAAATACTTAGTGAGGAATCGCCCGGGATCACCGTAGAGGTCATCGATAGTAAGACAGTGGCCGCCGCAGAGGGTCTGATTGTGCTGGCTGCCGCCAGGGCAGCGGCCGCGGGCAAACAGTTCGCGGAGGTCATAGCTATTGCCAATAGTGTAAAGGAAAGAGTAAAATTTATCGGACTTTTGGAAACCATACGTTTTGTCTATAGGACAGGCAGAATCCCGAAGGTAGCTTCGGAACTGGGCTCCATGCTTTCCATAAAACCTATTCTAACCGGCGCAAACGGAAATATCCGCCTGGCAGCCGCAGCCAGAAATAAGCAGAACGGCGTAACTAAAATGCTGCGGATGATGAGTAGTGACGTTAGTGACAAAGAGCCGGTTCATGTAGCGGTTATGCACGCCGATGCCCCTGCGGAAGCCGTTAAACTCAAGGAAAAGGTGGCGGCCGAGTTTAATTGCACTGAAATTTTCATTACCGACTTTAGCCCTATGATGGGTTACGCTACTGGCCCCGGGACGCTAGCGGTGGCTTATTACAAGGAAGATGGGATTGATAGCTGATATTGCCGCCGTAGTACTCGGTTATCTGCTGGGTTCCTTCCCCTCAGCTTTTATTATTGCCCGCCTGATAGGCAAAATAGATATCCGCTCGGAACCCGACGGCAGGATAAGTGCCGCGGTAGTACACAGGAAGCTAGGTCTCATTCCCTTTTTACTGGTGGTGGTTCTTGATGTCGGTAAGGGCGCATTGTCTGTGATATGTGCCAGGTTGCTCAGCGACTCCCTGCCGATAATGCTGGCTTCTGGTTTTATGGCCGTTGCCGGCCATAACTGGCCTGTTTTTCTAAAATTCAGAGGCGGCCTGGGTGCTACCGTTACTTATGGGGTTCTTGTAGCCACCGTATGGTGGCAGACGCTAATCGCGGTTGCTGTAGGTGGCATACTTTATTACACCATTAAAAAGTCCGGATTAAGCACAGCAATCCTCATTGCATTGATAACCGGCATGTTACTGGCTCAGTACCTGCTTGGCCAGGGCTCTCTCATTCTGGTCATTTACCCGCTGATCCTGATTCTGCTTATGATCATAAAGCGGTATCAAATTAAGGTGGCGCCAATAAAGCCCTGATTGCCTGACCTATACCTGAACCGGAGCATAACGGCCTATTATTCAATTATTTCCAGGGGAACATATCTTCTGTTTTTCGTTAGTAAGCCTCGGTATATATCTTTAGAATTTCGTTCGGGTCGTGGACAGGACGGCCGTTAAATAAGACAGCCGTATCAGCAATAGCATGGAAGGCGCATATAGCCAGGTTCTCTTCCGGTACGCCCACTTCTCGCAGTCGCATAGGATGACCTATCTTTTTCATCAGTGCTTCCACGGCATCCGCCGCTGCCAGGGCTGCGTCATGCTCGGTCATGTCGTTAGAATTAACGCCCATGGCCTGCGCTACTTGAGTCAGCTTGTCCGCTGCGTGGTCGACGTTGTACCTCATCACCTTGGGGAGGACTATGCCGCAAGCAGCTCCATGCGGGACATGGTGCAGCGCGCCTACAGTGTGCGCCATGCCGTGTGCCAGACCGACCTGAGCTATTGTGAAAGCCCATCCAGCCATAGTTGCTGCCAGTTGCATGTTTAGCCTGGCCTTTTCATTTGTACCGTCGGCCACAACCAGCGGCAGATTTTCATTAATTAATCTTATGGCCTGCAACGCCATTCCGTCGCAGATTTTATTGGACATGGTGCTGGTCATAGCCTCGATGGCATGCGTCATAGCATCCATGGCGGTGCTCACGGTCATGTCTTTGGGCAGGGAAATGGTGAACCGAGGGTCAAGAATAGCCACATCGGGCATGATTCGCCGGTCGACGATAAATAGTTTGCGCCCGGCGCCTTTGCTGGTGAGGACAGCTATATTTGTCACTTCGCTGCCGGTTCCGGCTGTGGTTGGAACAGCGATGTGCGGGGTCTGCGGCTCAGTGAGCACCAGAAAGTTTAGATGGTCATTAGCCCTGCCGCCATTCTTTAAGGTAACACAGACTCCTTTGGCGGTATCGATTACGCTGCCGCCGCCGACGCTGACGATGCAGTCCGCATTCAATTCTCTGGCAACAGTGGTAGCCGCATCCACCGTTTCCAGGTCGGGGTCCGACGGAATATTGTCGTAAGTGCCCACGAAGAAATCGGCCAGTGCGTTCTTAACCAATTCGGCAAGCCCTGCCTTTTTAACTCCAGGGTCGGTAAGAATCAAAGCCCGGCTGCAGCCAAGATCGACAACCGCCTTACTAATTGAAGCCAGCGACCCATGACCGGCTACCACATTGGTCGGACAGTTATATGAAAAACCGTTGACCTTCTTATAGTCAGACATAAGCTGGAAGGTCATATTCGACTTATGGTCGGCAACGCCAGCTGAATGTATTCTCTTTATCTGGGTGTACTCGTGTAAACCGGCCATGCCCAGCTCGCGCCCCACGCCTGACTGCTTATAGCCGCCGAACGGGCAATAATCGGCGAAGACATGGTAATTATTGATCCACACCGTTCCGGTGCGAACTCCGCGGGCCACTCGTTCCGCCCTGGCTGTATTCGAGGAAAATACTCCGCCTCCCAGGCCGTACATGGAGTCATTGGCGATAGCCACTGCTTCTTCATCGCTATCGTATTTGATGACACATACCACAGGGCCGAATATCTCTTCCTGAGCGATGCGCATCTTGTTATTCACATTGGCGAATATGGTGGGTGCATAATAGTAGCCGCCGTTTATTCCCGGCACTTCCACGCGCTTGCCACCGGTGATAATCTCCGCGCCTTCATCTTTTCCCACCTTAACGTAGTTCTCAACCGTGGCTAATTGCTGCTTACTGACGAGCGGACCCATATGGGAGGTCGGATCCATCTGGTATCCGATGCGGAATGCTTCAGCCCGCTTTTTCATCTTGTCCAGAAATTCATCGTATATCTTTGAGGCGACCAATACCCGGGTTCCTGATTCACATATCTGTCCCTGGTGGAAAAAGGTGCCAAAGCAGGCCCCTTCAACAGCCAGGTCCATATCCGCATCGTCAAGTATGATATTGGCCGACTTGCCACCTAGTTCGAGCGTTACCTTTTTGACGGTACCAGCGGCCATTCTCATGATTTCGCGTCCGACTATTGTGCTGCCGGTGAAAGCTATCTTGTCCACATCCGGGTGGGTGCAGAGGATTTCGCCGAGTTCCCCACCGGGTCCGGAAATGACATTTATCACTCCGTTAGGGATACCTGCAGCTTTAGCTGCTTCAGCGATGATGAGCGCACTCAATGATGTCACCGAGGCAGGTTTCAAGACTATGGTGTTGCCCATGATAATGGCTGGGGCAATCTTCCAGAAGGCCATAGTCATAGGGAAATTCCAGGGGATGATTCCTACGCAAACTCCTATCGGTTCCCTGCGGATGAATTCACGTCCCGGCGCAAATGCATTACCCGAGACCGGAATTTCCTCCTGCCAGGGGAATTTAGTGGTTGCTGCTAAACTGAGATTACGTAATAACGTCACGCCGAGCAAGGGGCCGAAACCGGCCAGTCCTATTATCTGACCCGAGTCCATACACTCAGTTGCAGCCAGGCGCAGACCCTGCTGCGCCACCTGGTCGGCAAAATCTTGGACCTTTGCCATACGGGCTGATGGGCTAAGTCCGCTCCAATCACCCCTGTTGAAAGCTCTGCGTGCGGCGGCTACTGCCTTCTCGGCATCTTCTTTTCCTGCCTGCGCCACGGTCGCTATCGGCGCTTCGGTGCCTGGATCAATCGAATCGAAAGTCTTTCCGCTGGTAGCATCTACAAATTCCCCATCGATAAATAGTTTGTACTGGTCCACTTGAATCCTCCTCTTAGTTTAATTAATTTCGTACAACACCACGTCTACAAGATGTTGACTAAATTTCGATTTCCGTTACCGCAAAACCATCCCACTCGCTTACGTGTTGGCTGGATGTCATCATAAATCCTTTTCTCCCTGCCCGGTCAACGTAGGAAATGGTAACATCACCGGTTATTTGATAAGTCTCGGGTGAAATAAGGAATATCACGCCGTCGGATTCCACTGTTAAATCGGGATTCCTAAGAGTATCTGCACGCAGGCCCAGGACGGCATCGCAACAGCCGCTGTTTTTTAACTCAACGCGTACGGGCAAATAGACGTCTTTGTCGGCAAGAAGTGACTTGATGACCTGGCTTACCCCCGGCTCTAGCCTAATGATTGGAATTTCTTTTACCCCCTTTTCAACCCCGCCATCAGAATTTATTAAGCTGCTCGGACCCTATATGCAGTATTTATTCGGATGTGTACTGGCCGTTCCTAATGGCCTCGACTACTCCCTGTTTGGCAGCGTGGTAGGCCAGGTAGATAGCGCTGGTGATGGCTTTGGCGCGGCTACGGCCGTGGGCTATGACGACGGTTCCATCCAAGCCGAGAAGACAGGCTCCGCCGTACTCCTTGTAGTCCAGATTTTTTACTGTCCGCTGTAGCTGCACGTATTGGGACAAAGCCGCTCCTGTGAGGTAGCGATCGATTTTGGCCTTTTCCCCCATCTCCAACAGGCTCTGGACGACCTGCGAATAGCCCTCTATCGTCTTGACCAATACATTGCCAGTGAAACCATCGGTGACGATCACGTCGGCCTTCCCTTGCAGAACATCGAAGCCTTCGATATTGCCGATGAAGTTCAAGTTTGTCTTTTTAAGTAGCTGATACGTTTCCCTGGCCAGGGTATTGCCTTTAAGTTCTTCTTCGCCTACGTTCAATAGTCCGACACGGGGGGAATCTATCGGTATAACTTTCTGGGCCAGGATACTGGCCAGCTGGGCGAACTGGACCAGAAAAATGGGCTTGCAGTTTACGTTTACACCGCAATCTATAATGAGGCTGGGTTGGGGCTGGTTGAGGTAAGCCACGGCACACACCGCCACGCGCTCAATGCCGGCTACCATCTTCAGATTCAGAAAAGAGGCCACAACCACAGCGCCGGTGCTTCCTGCCGAGACCAGGCCATCAGCTATGCCATCTTTAACCAGCCTAACGCCGACATTTAGTGATGCGTCCGGCTTGCTCTGGACGCCCTGCACCGGTTCTTCATCCATAGCCACAACCTGGCTCGCCTCGATAATGCCGATATTCAGCTTCTTGGAATAGCGCCGCAGCAGCATTTCGATTACCGGCTTGTTACCGACCAGTGCTATGTCAACCGGAAATTCTTTGGCTGCGTCCACAGCCCCTTTAATAACTTCTCTTGGGGCGTAGTCGCCCCCCATGGCATCTACGGCAATTAACATCTACAACTCCGAACGTTACAAATCTAAAAATAGATTATACTGCAAATTGCTAGAGAATAGTTGGCTAGAGACTTTAGCGTCTCTCTTTTCTTTTGTCAAGACGGGCAGGTATTTTTTGAAAAAACACACGTAAAGAGCCTATAATTCATAGGTTAATCTTGATTAATCCACCGAGCTAATATACGATGCACGAGCTTTCGATAACACAAAGCATAATGGACATCGTTCTGGACCAGGCTAAGGCGGCGAACGCTAAGAAGGTGACCCGGATAAACCTGGTAATTGGAGAAATGTCCGGGGTTGTTAGCGACTGCGTGCAGTTTTACTTCGATTTTCTCAAGAAAGGAAACGTCGCCGAAGAAGCCACCCTGGATTTTAAACTGGTGCCAGTAGAATTGAAATGTCGCGATTGCCAGACGGTTTTTAATCCCAACGGGTCCGCCTGGGTCTGTCCCAACTGTCATGGTACCGGACTCGAAGTGACGAAGGGCCAGGAATCGTATGTGGATAGTATCGAAGTGGAGTAGTGACCACGAGCGCTGACTTGTTTCGACTTTGGATATGAAGACGCCTGACATAATCGTCAAGGGCAAAGATAATGGGGAAGGTATGGTCATCCGTCATAAGACTTCACGGGGGACGGATGTATTCGGACTGGCTGTACCCAATATATATGCTCATGCGGATTGGGACCTGGGGCCTACCTGGTGCTATTTGATTGCGGGGCGAAAAACAACCCTCGTTGATACGGGACGGCTAGGGAACTTCGGCATATTTTCTTCGTTGCTGAAATGCATTGATAAAAAACTTTCCGATATCGATAGAGTAATCATTACCCACAGCCACGAAGACCACGATGGCAATGTAGCCGAAATACTTGCGGCGGCACAGGCCGAACTACTAGCCCACGAAGTTTATCAACCGATGATTTCGTACCATCAATACGCAAGCTATGGTGTTCCCCACCCCGAGTTCCCCGGTTCGTGTCGTCTGTGCCGAATGCCAGAGCAGGTCTATAAGGACTGCTTGCCCTACCACCGCAGTAGAAGTCTGCTCAAGGTTGATGTCGCTGTCCGGGACAATTGGAGCCTGCCGGGAGACGACCTGAGTTTTATTTTTAGCCCGGGGCATACCGCTGACTCTATCTGTATTGTCCTGGAGGACGAGGTAATCTTTACTGGGGACACGGTGCTCCCGGAAATCACCGCACAGCCGTCCCTGGCATTTATTTTCAAAATTAATAATCAAATCTTGCCGGAGAAATATCGTAAAACAAACGACATCTACGGCCTGATGAACTTTATAAAGTCTTTGAGTAAGATTGCCGGTCTTAGGTCTCAGCCGTTTGCGGCTTCGTTTCCCGGACACAGGCTTTTCTACGAGGGCCGATTTAATTTGCTCGATGCTGGCGAGCGGGCCAGAGTAATTATCGGTTTCCATGTCGAGCGCTGCCGGAATATTTTGGAAATTATCGGTGATAGTCCGGCCAGCATTGAAGAAATTGTAGTCAAGCATTTTCCGCCTTCACGGCTTACCGGCATGGGAAAGACACTCGCTGAGAATGAGGTAAAGGCTCATCTGGAAGTTATGAAGGACTCTGGGGATATCGCCTGGAAACGCGGCAGCAGAGACATAGTCGAACCAACCGGGTCCAGGAATTGCCTGGATGTGATGGGCTCGTTCTTATAGTACGGATTCTCGAATAGCTGAATAGTCCCGTTTGACGGAATAAAAAAGGGAGGTGGCTTAGGCCACCTCCCTTTTACTTATCTCAAGCAGGTAGGGATCAGACCCGTCGCGTCTTGAAGATGAGGATCAAGGTGACGATGACGAGTATAGCGCCGATAGCTATC
>Ga0214474_1001605_pt1 | contig 10364 bp, 13 predicted proteins | sample RVTome_2_FD_187335 | JGI IMG/M metagenome (GOLD analysis project Ga0214474, IMG submission 187335) | Soil microbial communities from uranium-contaminated site in the Upper Colorado River Basin, Wyoming, United States - RVT95D214 HiSeq ...
GTTTGATCCCTGCATTCCGGATGGTCTGGCCGGCTTTAGAAGCAGCTCCTCGCCATTTCTCTAAATCGAATTCCTCTTTTTTGCCCAGGCCGGTCAGGAGCACCCTTTTGGCAGGAAGAGCGCCCTGGGTGTAAAAGAGGCAACACTCGAATAACTCGCCCTTAAAATCTCCCTGTTTCATCAGAGCAGATATAAACCCTTTCCACTCCAGATCCACACTCAGGATGGGGCCTTCTAACCGCTCAGGAGATTCAAAAGAAAAAAGGAGAAGAAGTTCACAGGGATACTTTTCGGCTTTGCCTTTTTCAACCCGGATGTCCATTATTGCCCCCTCTTAATCCTACTTCTTTCAGGATTTGAATTCGAAATATGAAATCCCAGCTTACCAAAGAACTCGTTTGACGAGCAGGTGAAATTCGAAATAACCACGAATATCCAAAATAAAAATGACCTAAACAAAAAATCTCCCCTCCCCTGGTGGGAGGGGATAAAGGGGAGGGGAAATCTGGTTCTTTTATCCACCCCCACCCCCTGAACCATGTAAGGTTCAGGGCATTACCCTGCACCCTAAGTGGTGCGAGGCTCACCCTTCCCCGTCGAAGGGGGAGGGGGTAGGTCATTGTTTCAGATTTCGATATTCTGATTTCTCCATTATATCACTCTCTCTCCTTTAGTTTGGAGATGGCGATGGATCGGCTCTCCTCCACGGTTGAAAATTCCTTTACCTTATTCACTAAAGAAGGAGGCCAACCTCTTCGACCGATCACTCTGGCCAGCATCCATGGATTTAAATCAGAGACCTCCATCCACTTTCCTGCCTTCTTGATCATTTCATCCAATATTCTTCGACTGGGATCTCCCTTTAAAGGATATTTCTCTTTCATCTCAATCTTAATCTTGGCAACATGATCGCTTCCGAAGATTGTTTCGAGCTCTTCTCTTTGTCCATAGGCATAGAGGGCTTCTTCGATCTTGGCCAATTCAGCGTCAATCTCTTCACTCATAATTCTTTTCCTCTCTTTCATCTCCACGTATTGGTTGACCAAGATCACGCCTTCCTCACGAAGATATTCGTTGGGCGGAAGGCTTCCTACAGTGATGAGATGCTTCCTTTTAGGACAGAATCCCTGATAATCACACCAATTACAAAGAGGCCCCTCTTTAGGAAGGAATCGTCTGTCGGTTTCAATCCTTTGGATAAGTTCTAAGGTCGCCTGGCGAAGTTGATGGAGCTGATCAGGTGTTCTTGAAGAATGTATCTCCGTATCGAAGGTGAGGTAGTGCCAGATCAGTCTGACCTCCTGAATACCCTGCCACTTTTCTGCGACGCCCATTTGATAGAAAGCCAATTGCCGGTCTGATTCAACATTTTCCTTCGGTGGGAGCCTGTTGGAGGTTTTGTAATCGTGAATTTCGAGAATAGAATTATCCACCAAGGTCACACGGTCAATAAAACCTCTAATCCAGTAATCCTTCTCTTCTTCCAGGGGGAAATAGATATGTTCTTCGAGGCCCAAGGTTTTCCCATGATCGAAGGGATAGTAACGCCTGTAATAATCCATGATACACTTTTCTCCAACATGACGATAGTCTTCGGCGCTGTAATCCTTTCGTACAATCTGAATCATGTCATTCCAATTCTTTTCCCAACTTTGATGATAGAAGTTGAGGAGATCTTCCACGGTATTGAGCTTGGTTACTTTCAGATCTCGGTAGAGTTTCTCCAAGGCTTCGTGAACCCTTGAGCCCATGAAGGCCTCGATACCCTCTGTCTCGGCTTTGATCTTGTCAATATAGGCGAGTTTGTACTGATGGGGACAGGTCTGGTAGGTCGAAAGTTGGGAATGGGAGTAGGTCGGCATCTCTCACCTTCTTTATTTTCAATTTCTGCCCCAGGAGACCAAATAGTCCTGCAACAGGCAATCAACATGTACCGATCATTTATTATTAACAAGAAATAACCCTTCTGTCAAAATGAAGCTCAAAGCCTCAGGCCAGGGCTTCCCCGCAAGTCAATTTTTCCTTGAAAGATGGATGGAGTGTATGATTAAATTGATCTTGGATTGAAGATTGCAGATTTCAGATCTGAAAGAAACAACTTAGAGGATGAAAACAGAAATAGCATTAAAAGAATTGCAGGACACGGTGGTTCGATGCCATAAATGCCCTAAATTGGTCGCTTACCTGAAAGAGGTTTCAAACTATAAACCCAAGAGATTCCGGGATTGGGATTATTGGTCAAAACCCCTTCCTAGTTTCGGAGACCCGGATGCCCGGGTTCTGATCGTTGGGTTGGCCCCTGCCGCCCAGGGTGGAAATCGCACAGGTCGCATGTTTACAGGAGATCGGAGTGGAGAGTGGTTATTTAGCGCACTCTATCAATTCGGCTTCGCCAATCAACCCAATTCTCTCCGAAGGGATGACGGCTTCAAATTAGACGATAGTTATATTACCGCAACGATTCGATGCGCTCCGCCTAAAAATAAACCCCTGCCGGAAGAAATAGAAAACTGCCGGCCCTATTTTTTAAAGGAGCTCGATCTCTTAAAAAATATTAAAGTCATTGTCCCATTAGGCCAAATCGCCTTTACTCAAACCCTCAAGTCTTTGAGACTAAAAGGGTTTGAAATTCCATCCTTATCATTTGGTCACGGAAAAATTTATTCACTCCGAACTCAGAACTCAGAACTCCGAACTATCAGTTTGATAACCACCTATCATCCCAGCCAGCAAAACACTCAGACCGGAAAACTCACGAGACCGATGTTTCACAAGATTTTCAGAATGGTCAGAAAGAAGTTAGAAGGTTAGAGGTAAAAATCCCTCCTGACCTCCCTTTGCAAAAGGGAGGAATTCCCCCTCTTTGGCAAAGAGGGGTTAGGGAAGATTTTCCGATGAATATGTCTACTCAATTATGGACTCCTTAGTAAGAAACCTTGAGCTTTGAACTTCGAGCTTGATTTTATGGTTATTCAGATTCCCATCGAGGATTGGATTGATCTTCACACTTTCTCCCCCAAGGAGATCCCTTCCCTTTTAGACGAATATCTCTTGGAATGCGAGAAGAAAGGATTTAAAGAGGTCCGCATTATCCATGGGAAAGGGAAAGGGGTACAAATGAACATCGTCCATTCCTTTCTCAAGAAAAGTCCCTTGGTTGAATCATTTAAATTGGCTCCACCCGAGGCAGGTTCATGGGGCGCCACAATCGCAATCCTGAAAAAAGATATAAGACTTGATAAAAAAGATATTCGAAATTATGATGAATAAAAGCAGTTTCGAATGGCAAACCAACTAAGAATAGTTGAAAGGAGAAATCGTCGTGAAAAGAGTGGGGGAAATTCAAATACTATTTGCAGTAATGACCATCTTCTTTATAGGACTCACAGGTGCGGCCCTGGCAGCCAACAAACCGCCGCAAAAGGGAGAGGGGCTGCCGGTGATCAATCTTCCCGTCCCTAAAAATCCGGATGAAAAAACCTACTTGGGGCTTTCCGGAATTGGCTTTTTCAAGATCCCGCAAATCAAAACAAGTGCCGTTATTGTTGAAATTTTCAGCATGTATTGCCCTTACTGTCAGAAGGATGCGCCCGGGGTCAATGAGCTGTATCGCCTCATTGAAAACAATCCAGACATTAAAAACAAGATCAAAATAATCGGGATTGGCGCAGGAAATTCCTCTTATGAGGTGGAGGTCTTCAAAAAAACTTACAATGTCCCCTTTCCCCTTTTTCCGGATAAGGATTTCACGATCCATAAGGCTTGTGGAGAGGTGAGGACACCCTACTTTATTGTTGTTAAAATCAATGAGGACGGGACTCACCAAATCGTGCACACCCAGTTGGGGGGGTATCCGGGTGCCGAGCCATTTTTAGAGCTGGTCCTCAAAGCTTCCGGATTAAAATAGAGACCAGGAGGAAAAACCATGGAAAAGAAGAGATTTCCCCATTTCATTTTGATCATTGGAGCTCTATCTGTCTTTGTCTCAGTTCCAATGGCCTTTGGCCTTTCAGATGTATATAAAGGAAACATCTATCAAACAGGGACCCTTAAGCCAATGGATAGCAAGCTAAAAGTAAAAGTGGGAGATCCAACTCCTCACTTCACTCTTCCTGCAATTTCTGGAGAAAAAATTTCTTTAGGTCAATATCGCGGAAAGAAGAACGTTGTCCTCTCCTTCGTTCCTGCGGCCTGGACACCCGTCTGCTCTGATCAATGGCCTGGTTACAATATTGCGAAAGACATTTTTAGCCAATATGACGCCGTCCTCCTTGGAATTACGGTAGATAACATCCCCACCCTTTTTGCATGGACCAATCAGATGGATCAGCTATGGTTTCCGGTTCTTTCTGATTTCTGGCCCCATGGAGCAGTAGCCAAAAGATATGGTGTGTTGCGATCCGATGGGGTATCCGAAAGGGCTTTATTTGTTATCGATAAAAAGGGATTCATTCGTTATATCGACGTCCACGACATCAACAAAAGACCCCCGCTCGAAGATCTTATGAGTGCTTTGGAAAAGCTGAAATAGAACTATGAACGTTAAACGATAAACGATGAACTAAAAGAAAGCGCTTTTTCGATTGTTCATAGTACATTGTCCATGGTTCATCGTTCTTTTTAAATTTTGATGATTTCTCCTTCTATCTTCTCTCCAAGGTGTAGAATGCCAAGGGTGGCTTGAACATTAAAAGAGCGGGTGGAGGAGCCGGGATTGAAGAAGTAAATATTTTTCACCTGATGATTCGCCGGGGTGTGGGTGTGGCCGTAAACAATCACATCCACTTCATCGAATTCTCCCCGGATGCGTGACTCGATCCCAAAGGGAGTACCTCCTCCATGGATCAGACCGATTTTGAATCCCTTGACTTCAATAATCCTCTTCTGGGGAAATGCATTCCAAATATCCTGGGAATCCATATTGCCACTAACAGCAATCAGCTCTTTCAGGCTCGAAAGATATTCTGCGACGCTCCATTCCACAAAGTCTCCTGCATGGAAAATCTTTTCCACATCCTTGAAATGGAGTTCAATCGTCCTCTTAAATTCAGGGTAAGGCTCCCTCAAGTGCGTATCTGAAATGACGCCAATTTTCATCATATTAGAATACCAACCGTAGGTTTTTTTGTCATGCTGAACCCTGAAAGTGTCATGCCGAACTTGTTTCGGCATCTCTTCAGGGCATGTTTATTTCAGCATCTCACTTAGATCTTTCCGCTCTGGGTTGAATCCACTTATCAAATTTATTTTCCAGCCTCTGTGCCAATTTTTTAATTGTTTCTCCCTTTCAAGAGCACTTCTGACATCTGTGGTTGTCTCAAAATAAACCAGTTTGTTAAGGTTATATTTCTTAGTAAACCCATTGTACCATTTTGTTTTTGTGCTCATACATTCTACGCTCAAGATCATTTGTGACCCCTATGTAAAGAACCCTATTGGACTTGTTTGTAAGGATGTACACATAATACTGTTTCGTCATGGTTCATCTATGATGCCGAAGTCCCGAAACGTTAGACCCTGATCCTGAAATAAATTCAGGATGACATTACTTGATTCAGAGCAAGGTTGAGGATGACCAGAAGAAGATTATTTTGCCAATTCTACAACAGAATAATAAACTCCAATAGCCACTTTTTTCATAAATTCAAAATTGAGTGTCTCCATTCTATCTGAAGGGAGGTGGTAATTCGGGTTTCTTAAAAAAGCAGTATCTGTGATCATCAACGCTGATATCCCCTGATCCCAGAAAGAACTATGGTCACTCAGCCTCACCTCTTCCATCCTCTCCCCATTCCCGGGCACCATAATAAATTCTAAGGGGAGCTGGGGGATATGGGTTTTGAAAGACTGACAGACTCTTTCCAATAATTCCTTCGACCTCTCGTTTCCAATGATGGCAATGAAATCTCCCACATTGGGGTAATATTTGGGATTGAGATAAGGAGGATAATCTTGCCTTGGACCGGTAAACCCAAGCATCTCTAATGAAATCATTCCGAGGATTTCCTCTCTTCCTTTTTTCAGATTCTCCACATAATGGGTACTGCCGACATAACTGTATTCTTCAAGGGAGAAGGCAATCAATCTTACCGTTCTATCTAAAGGAATAGCTTGAATATTTCTTGCCACTTCGAGAAGCACAGCGATGGCACTGGCATTGTCATCCGCCCCGGGAGAACCTGGAACGGTGTCATAATGGGCTCCCAGGATAAAAACTATATGGGGAGAGGTCATCCCTTTCTTTTCTGCCACAATATTTTTGTAAGATTTCCCTTCCCATTGAAAATGGTCTTCGTTAACCTCCAGACCAAGTTTCAGAAACTCACTCTGAATATATTGGGCCGCCTGCTCCAGTTCGAAAGAGCAATTAAAAGGATTCCGGTCAAAATGGATATTTAACACGTGCTTCCGAAGATTCTCTATCGAAATGCAATCCATCATGGAACGATGACTCTCATCCCTTACCACCATAAAGGGCAATAAAATGAGAAGGAAAAACGCTAAAGGGGCGCTGCGAATTCCCATGACCGGTTTTTATATAGTATCTTACGGTTCAAATGCCTTTTGCAAGAGATTTTTGCATTGACAGGCGAATACCCCTCTGAAAAGTCTTTTTCGAAGGGAATGGGGTTGATTGGAAAATCCGGTGGAGTGAACAAACAAAGGTGTTCAGTAAAGCAGCTTCACGGGTGAAAAAGAGATTGTTCTGGACAAGAAATGGTTGGACCTTGTGAATAGGCTTGATTCATCTTTCAATGCTTGCAACACTGTTTTCGGACGTATTTCCTAAATTGCAACATTGCAATCTTGACCCTATTTGTCATGATGCCAGTTATTTTACTGGAGGGTCCAGCTATAAATGTGTTAATATTTCTGGAAGGTTAAGTTCAGGTCTCCATAACAATATGAAAATAGCCAGGTGTAAGCTCTGGCAGTTTGGCAAGGAGGAAAAATCAAATGGGCAAGTTCAAAGATACAATAAAAACCCTGAGACCGATTTTCCATAAAGATCTCTGGCTCCCGGCCCTATCCATTGTTCTCGGGGCTCTGTTGTGGTCCATCTCGATCAACGGGATCCTCGTCCATCACAAATTCATGAGCGGGGGGATTTCCGGGCTGGCCTTGGTGATCTATTACCTATTCCCCAACCTGTCCATCGGGTTGATGGTTTTTCTGATGAATATTCCCATCTTCATCATGGGCTGGACCATGATTTCGGGGAAATTCTTTTTCTTCAGCCTGCTGGGAATGGCTTCATTCTCTCTTTTTCTGACGCTCACCACGAATCTCAATATCACCGTGGAAAATCCGCTTCTGGCGGCGCTTTTGGCCGGAGTGATTTCCGGGTTCGGCTCGGGATTGGTCTTCCGCTCCGGTGGTTCCGGGGGAGGGACGGGCATCATCGCCATGGTCCTGAACCGCCGGTTATCCGTGCGCGTGGGCATTGTATCTTCTCTGCTTAACTCGATTCCGCTGGTCTTGGGAGCCTTCCTCATCAACCTGGACGCTGCCCTCTATTCCATCATTTACGTCTACGTTTCTGGATCGGTGATGGACCGGATCATGGCCAGTTTCAACGAACGGAGAAGCGTCTTCATCATTTCCTCCCATTCCTCTGAAATTTCCCGGCAGATTCTGACCAAACTCCGCCGGGGGGCGACTTTACTTACCGGTCGGGGAGCTTATACCCAGTCATCCCTGGAAGTCATCTATAGCGTAGTCTCCCTTTTTGAACTTGCGAAAATGAAAGATTTGGTGAAAGAGATTGATCCCAAAGCCTTTCTGATCATCAACGAAACCGAGGAGGTCATTGGTAAAGGTTTCGATCTCCCGCCCGGCTAAGGGAAAAAAGAGGGCCAGGTCTATTCCCTTAGTATACTGCTCAGATATAAAAATTTCGGCATACGGTCAGTCAGACATTTTGATTTATAATTTGAATAGGTAAAAGGAATGACCATTGCCATTGGACAGAAAAAGAAGGCTCTGATTCATATTGCCAAGGAAGATCTCCATCTTGATGAGGATTCCTATCGACAGATTCTTAAAGGGGTGGCAGGGGTGGAAAGCTCAATCCAATTGACCAAAAAAGGCTTCGAGAAGGTGATGAGACGGTTTCAGGAGATGGGATTCAGAGGCCTTCTCCCTGATCCCTATCAGCCTGTACCCAAAGGGCGCCTCATTCCCCCTGAGAGTTCCCAGGGTCAAGAAACCATTACTCCGAGCCAACTTGGCTTCGTCTCTTACCTTTTAGAAAAATTGAACTGGGATGAAGGACATTACCTCGCCTTCTGCCGGCGAATCATTAAAAGGCCCGAACCGTCGACGAAGCGGGACGGACAAAAGATTATCATCGGCTTGATGGCCATACTGAGAAAAAAGAACACCCCTACCCTCCCCTCCCCCGCTGGGGGGGAGGGAGACAGGGAGGGGGGAAGGAGAAGTTCATGAGAAGATATTGGAAGATTGGCCTTGTCGTTGCCCTGCTTATCTCTTTGGTGCTCATCGCTATCAGTAAAGAAACACCTCTGCCTTTCATCGAGATGGAGGTGAAAGGGGTGAGGCTGGATGCCATCGGACAGAGCCCGGTGGTCATCCTTGTGGATAAGGAGGGTGCAAAGGCGCTACCCATTTGGATCGGCCTTCTGGAGGCCAATGCGATCGATAAGGAATTAAAAAACATTACCTCCACGAGACCCCTGACCCATGATCTCCTCCAATCGATTCTGACCCAAGCACAAGTCAATGTGAAGGAAGTAAAAATTGTTGACTTAAAAAATAACACCTACTATGCGACTCTTTTTCTAAAATTGAAAAAAGGGGTGATCGAGGTTGACGCTCGACCCAGTGATGCGATTATCCTCGCACTAAAATCTAAAACCCCGATCTATGTCTCTACCAAGATTCTCGATGAACAGGGAATCCCCCTGGTTAAGAGTGACAGCACGACAGAGCGACATGGCATTCGAGTCCAGGAACTCACCTCTTCCTTAGCCTCTCACTTTAATTTTAAAGGCCAAGGGGGAGTTTTGGTATCGGAGATTATCTCAGGCAGTCCCTCAGAGGCATCTGGAATCAAGGCAGGAGATATTATTACGAAAGTCAATCACAAAGAAGTGGGAAGTGTTCAACAATTCGAAGCGATGTTTGACACGGTTAAGGCAGGTGATTCACTTCCGATCTTACTTTTCAGAGAAAATAAGTTAAAGGAAGTAACTCTATCCCTGAAACCCTGATCCAGGCCGAGAAAGTGTCCATGAGGATTGCTTCTAAGATGAATCAGTCCCGCTGACAATCCTCAAGAATCTTTTCTCTGTAACGCTCTATTAAGTTTCAAACAGGCTGTTGAGGTTTGACACTTTATCAATAATATCCTGAGATATCAGCTCTATTTCTTAAGATACTTATTGAACCACGCAACGCAGCGGCCCCAAGCGTCCTTGGCTGCTTCAGATCGATAACTGGGCCGATAGTCCGCGAAGAAGGCGTGTGGTGCTTTAGGATAAATCACGAACTCAGCTGTCTTACCCGCTGCTTTGAGAGCAACCTCCATCTCCTTGACATCAGACACTGGGATGCCAAGATCTGCCTCGCCATATAACCCAAGGATAGGACAGCTGATCTTCGCAGCAATGTCGAGCGGTCCGACCATCCGGACACCAGGCGTTTTAGCCGGTCGGAGTTGACCGTACCAGGCAACGCCGGTCTTCACTTCGCGGCTATGGGCTGTAAAGAGGAGGGTGTACATCCCGCCCCGACAGAATCCTGTCACGCCGATTCGGTCAGATTGCCTCGCCGGATGTTGTTTAGCATAGGCCATCACAGCATCCAGGTCTCCCATCACCTGTTCGTCAGGAACTAAGTCGACTACCTTTCGCACGGATTCGATGTCGGCTAAATGCGAGACGCCTCCTTCCCGCGCATAAGGTTCAAATGTAAGGCTCAGAAAGCCTTCTTTGGCAAAGCGGCGGGTAACGTCCTTGATGTGTTCGTGCATCCCAAAAATTTCCGGAATAACCAGTACGATGGGATATTTCCCGGCTGTTGCAGGACGTGCCTCGTAGATCGGAACCTGGAAACCTTTAGAGACCACCTTGCCATCAGCAATGGTGAGACCGTCGCTTGTGGTGGTAATGATCTCACCTGCCACCGGCTTCGCGGCGATCGCAAAGCCTGCGAGCACAGCACCTGCAGCACCCATCTGTGCCAGAAACTGCCGACGGGACATTCCCTCATATGCGTTTGCAATCCAGTCTTTGACCATAGGCACCTCCTTTAGATTACTTTCGTATATTTTCTCTTGGAATATTTCCAGAATAAATAAGGTCAAATTGGTATTTTGAAGCAAAATATCCTTTATTTTAAAG
>Ga0214474_1001606_pt1 | contig 10363 bp, 8 predicted proteins | sample RVTome_2_FD_187335 | JGI IMG/M metagenome (GOLD analysis project Ga0214474, IMG submission 187335) | Soil microbial communities from uranium-contaminated site in the Upper Colorado River Basin, Wyoming, United States - RVT95D214 HiSeq ...
GGCCTGAATGCTATCCGATATGATGGAAGAGAGATCACCTGTCAAAATTTGTCCTCTTTTTATGCGATGTCTTCCTTTTAAACAAATGCCTACCGATTCTTCAAAATCTGCCTTAGCCACATCATCCGTCAGGAATTTTTTGATCGTTTTGGCAACTACCTTCTTCTTTTGAGGCAAAAGATAGATCTCCTCTTCTCTCACGAGGTGACCGGCTTCGATTCTGCCCACCAATATTTTTTGCCCATCCATGGAATAGATGTCCTGTATAGGAAACCGTAAAGGTTTCTCTTCGACCTTTAATTCTTTAAAAGTATCCAAGGCCTGTAATACCGTGGGTCCGTCAAACCAGGATATCTTTTCTGAAGGGGTGGCAATGTTGTCTCCGTGAATGGCTGAAACAGGCAGGATGAAAGTGGGATGAATACTCAATCTTTCTAAGAAATCGGTAACCGTCTTTTTAAGCTGTAAGAAGTGATCTTGTGAATAGTTGATGAGATCTATCTTATTAATTAGAACACAAATCTGTTTTAATCCCAGCATGCTTAAGATATAAGCGTGTCGTCTGGTCTGATCTCGAATGCCTTCAAAGGAATCGATAATCAATAAGGCAACTTCTGCCTGACTGGTGCCTGTAATCATATTTTTTAGAAACTCCTTGTGTCCGGGGGCGTCAATGATTACATATCTTCTTTTGGATGTTTTAAAAAAGGTCTGAGTGGTATCAATGGTGATCCCTCTGGATCGCTCCTCTTCAAGACAGTCCATAACAAAGGCGAATTCCACCCTCTTGCCGAGCATTTCAGAGCTTCTTTCGATCTCAGAATATTTGTCCGGGGGCAGGCAGCCTGTATCATAAAGGAGTCTGCCAATGAGGGTGCTTTTCCCGTGATCCACATGACCCACAATCACAATAGGAAGAGCCCGTTCTTCTTCAATCATGTGTTCCTCCTTCGACTTAAAGGGTTCAAGGGGTCTAGGATTCAAGGGTTCAAGAGAATTTTAGATTTGAGATTTTTGATATTTTATCTGCAATTTGCCATTTGCAATTCACTGGAACACTTGACCCCTCGGATCCTCGAATCCTCAATAAATTCTACATATACCCCAAGGCTCTTAATTTCTGCATGGTATAGATATTCTCTTTGTCTTGAGCTCGCCCAGCCCTTTCAGAGGTTTTGGAACTTCTAATCTCCTCAACAATTTCATCGATGGTCTGAGCATTCGAATCAATAGGAGAGCAGCAAGGCACACATCCGATGCTTCTAAACCTCTTCCCGTTCTTGCTGCAATAGAGGCTGACGATGGGGAGCCTTTCCCGTTGCACATAACTCCACACATCCAATTCTGTAAAATGGAGAAGAGGATGAATTCGAAAATGCTCTTCTTCCTCCACCATGGATTGGTATTGATCCCATAGTTCAGCAGGTTGATTTTCGTAATCCCATTTAAACTGGGTATCCCGGGGAGAAAAATATCTTTCCTTTGCCCTGATCCCATGCTCATCCCTGCGGATTCCCAAAAGGATAGCCTTTAGGCCATATTTTTTGATGATCAACTTTAAGGCATTCGTCTTCAATTCGTTACAGCAATCTAACTTGCTTCCCTGACCTGGTCCCATTCCTTCTTTTAGTTTCTCTTTATTCCGTGCGATTAAGAGATTCAGATCCCACTCCTTGACCCTTTCATTCCTGAATTGATACATTTCAGGGAATTTATAACTGGTATCGATATGGATGATTGGAAAAGGGATTTGGCCGAAAAAGGCCTTCCTGCAGAGCCAGAGCAGGGTAGTCGAATCCTTTCCAATCGACCAGAGCATGGCAATGTCTTTGAACCGATAGTAGGCTTCTCTGATGATATAGATGCTTTTGTTTTCTAATCGACTGAGATGGTCCATCTCGCCCTCCTATTGACACTTTTGTCCAAATTAACCGTTAACAGTTTGGTTCCATTGTGTTTTAGAATCGAGATTGGCACGTCGCTATCGCTCCTCGCAATGACAGCAATATCTCGCTTTTATCCAGGTTGTCATTGCGAGCGAAAACCTCCACCGCTTGGTGTTCAGGGTGAAGCGAAGCAATCTCTTGTTTTGCATGCTACTGTCCTATTGGGTAAAGTGTTGCAGAACATAATCTATCAAATGTTCGATCGATGGTTTCTCTGAGAAATGGATCTGACTTGGCAAGATGCAGAAGGCGTCATGCCAGGTATGCATCCCCGTGAAGATCGTTCGACCAAACATTTCCTTTTTTTCTATACCGCTCTTTAAATCATATCCATCCTTCGGAAGACAGACCAAATCCGGAGCGCGATCCACATGGGGCCCTTGATAGATCTCCTCTTTTTGATAAATCTTATCAATCACCTTTTCTCCATCCTCCCCTTTAAGGGTCCTTAAAGCCTCTCTGATCTCCTGCAAGAGTTGAGGTCTTTCTGCTCTTTTTACAGTCCCCCGGTGGAAGATTTCCTTGTCGTTGATATGAATACGACAGGGATCCAAATCGAAAGCCTTGGTTTGATCCATCATCCTCTCATAGAACTGCCCATCCTGCCTCAATTGTAAAAATCCCATCTTCTCAAGGAACGGGTTGATATAAACTTCCGTCTTGATCGGGGCAAAGCCGTGGTCTGAAAGGACCATAAAGAAACCTTGTTCCGAATATTTTTCTATAAATCGGTCGTACAAAACTTTTATAAATATGTCCAATTCTACGTAGAAATTCAGGAAGGATTCGTAATAAGGATTATTCTCATCGTTTGAGGCATCAAAAAAGAAGTGATGGAGACGGTCTGTCTCCGTAATACAAGCGAGGAAAAGGTCCCAAGGCTCATCATTGAAGAAGTGGGATATCGCTTTCTTCCTAATCTCAAAACTTTCAAACAATTCTTTAATAAATTGACGCTTATCCTCTTTTGCCTTTTCAGCATCCACATCGATGAGATAGTTAATTGACTGGAGGTATGCATAAGCCGATTCGGGAAAGACAGCCTTTCTTAGGTCAATCGCCACAAAGCCTGAGACCAGTGTCCCATTCATCGGAGAGGCAGGATAGGTGTGAGGGAGATTGAAGATGATGGATCGATGAGGATGGCCTATCTTCTTCAGATATTTTTGGCTTAATGTGGAAGTTGTTCGATTCGTCTTCCCTAAGATTTCCCAGAATGGAGGGGCCTTCACATCTCGAGCATTTGGGAAATAGAGGGAATAATCTTGAGGTTTTAAATCGATAAACCCATAGATGCCATGCTCTCCTGGATTGACCCCCGTAGCAAAAGAGGTCCATGAAACGGAAGAGACATCAGGGATGGAGGCATTCATCTTGTGGAGGGTAAAGCGTTGATTCAAAATCTCCTTTAGATTTGGCATGACATCGTTTTCCAAAAATTTGCTTAGCAAAGAGCAGGGAACCCCATCGATACCAATGATCAAAGCCTTTTTAATCTTTTTCATTTTAACTAATCTCTCCGGAGATATACGCACGAGTCCTTTCATCACGCGGTGAGCTAAAAAATTGTTCCGCTGGGCCATGTTCAACCAACTCCCCCATGTAGAGAAAGATCACATAGTCGGCTATCCGTCGCGCCTGGCGAAGAATGTGAGTGACGACAACAATCGTATAGTTTTCTTTAAGGAATCTAAACTGCTTCTCAATCAACTGGGCTGATATTGGGTCGAGAGCTGAGGTGGGTTCATCGGCAAGGATCACTTCAGGCTCGATGGCAAGGGCTCGTGCCAGTGCTAATCTCTGTTGCTGGCCAATGGAAAGTTGAGACGCCGGTCCGTTCAGTCTATCTTTCACTTCATTCCAAAGGCCTGCAAGACGCAAGTAGTACTCGACCAAAAGCTCCATCTGGCGATCTTTTTTGAACCGGTTTTTTTGACGAGCGAGTTTAAGAGATGGCTCATCGAGGGAGATCTGTTTCTCTAAGGCTGCAATCCGTCGCTGGATCTGTTCACCGTTCATCCCATGAATTTTTGGTCCAAAACGGATATTGTCATAAATTGACATGGGGAGGGGATAGGGTTTTTGTGAAAGAAACCCCACCTTTTTCCTCAAGACAAGGATATCCATTTTCGGGTCGTAAATGTTTACGCCATCGATGATCACCTGACCTTCCACCTTTGCCTGCTCATAGAGGTCGATAAGCCGATTCAAACTCTTGAGAAGCGTCGTCTTGCCGCAGCCGGAAGGACCGATGACAGCGGTGATCTGCCCATCCGGGATATCGACGGTGATGTCACGAAGGACCTGTTGGTTCCCGTATCCGATGGTTAGATTGCGCAAGCTGATATGTGGCATTCCAGACCTACCTCACGATATGCCTTGAGAACCGGCGGCTTAACAATCTTGAGAAAACACTAACAAAGAGGACGATCACCAGCAAGATAAGAGCGGATGCATAGGCGCGCTGTTGAACCTCGGGAATTGGCGTAGCCACCTGGAAAAAGACGGCGAGGGGAAGAGAGGCCACTGGGTCGGAAAGAGACCGCGGGATGTGATCGGTGTAGCCAGCAGTAAAAAGGACAGAAGCAGCGTCTCCGATACCTCGGCCAAAGGCAAGTAATATCCCCGTTGTGATCCCAGGGAGTGCCTGTCTGAAGATTACCTTCAATGTGGTCTCGATTCTCGTGGAGCCGAGAGCGTAAGAAGTCTCCTTAAGTTCCAAAGGGATCATCCTGATGACCTCCTCTATCGATCTTGTCATGATCGGTAGCATGAGGAGGGTAAGGGCAATGATTCCACCAGCTAAAGATGCTCTGAGACCAAAGTAGACCATAACGACAAAGCCGAAGGCTCCGTAGACAATAGATGGCGTTCCCCAGAGTATGTCCAATGCAAGTCTCGTGATGTTGGAGAGATGTCGACCGGTATACTCCTTCTGCAACGCAAAGGCTATCGGTAAACCCAATAGGAACGAAAGGAAGGTAGCGCCCAATGAAAGGTAGAGTGAGCCTACGATCGCGTTGGCAATGCCGCCTTCTTTACCAAGATAGTAGCCACCCTTTGGCGTCTGAATGAGCATCGATAGATTGAGAGACGATGCTCCCCGTAAGGTGATGACGAGGATAATGCCGACGAGGAGAGCGAGGACCGTTGAAACGGAGGCAATCATCAACCCCTTAAAAAAGGTTTCTTCCAGCTTTCTCAACCTCAATGATCTTACCCCCTTTCTGTCCTTAAGAGAGCGAAGTGAGCGGCCAGATTGAAGCCACTGACTACGAGCAGTAGTATCAGTGCAGAGAGCAAGAGCGCTGAATCGTAAAGGGGGATCGACATCATCTCCCCATAATTATTGGCAAGCAAGGCCGGCAACGGATAAGCTGGGTCAAAGATGGATGCAGGAACTTTTGGGACATTTCCAACGATCATCAGAACGGCGATGGTTTCACCAAAGGCCCGGGTAAAGCCGAGAACGATGGCAGAGAGGATTCCATGCCTTGAACTCCTAAGAATGACATGCTTCACTGCTTCCCACCTCGTTGTCCCCAAGGCCAGGGCTGTCTCCCTTGCTTCCATAGGGACTGTCCTGAGCACTTCCATTGAGACAGAGATTATAATGGGAGAGACCATTATCGCAAGAATGATTCCTCCGGCGAGAAGACTATAGCCTGTGGTCGGATAGCCAAAGGCTTGGCCGAGAATGCGTACGAATGGAACAATGACCACGATGCCCCAAAGTCCATAGATGACGGATGGAATGCCTGCCATGATATCGACTACCAACCGTACGAGTTCTCTAAAACGGCGGTGAGCGTATTCTGAGAGGTAGACCGCACTGAGGAGACAGATTGGAATCGCCAAAACCATTGCAATGGCAGTGACTTCCAGCGTTCCTATAATAAAAGGGAAAAAACCAAAATCACCTTTAAGGGGAGACCACGAAGAGGAGAAAAGCAAGTGCAAGATCGATTCCTTGGCAAGAATCTGCCTCGACTTCATGAATAAACCGAAAGCGATGAGGAGGACAATTGAGTTTGCAAAGGCAACAGCGAGAAGCATTGATTTGCCGGCCAAGTTGTCTTTCATCCGCCTCCAATGCATTGTTGCCTTATCCTCCAGCGCAGAGATTCGGCCAAATATAATGTGAATCCAGAATCCGGGAATGAGCGGGGCCAAGCGCTTAATTTTGGAATTTGGGAATTGAGGAATTGCGAATTCCTAATATTATGAATTCCTCAATTTTCGTTCTTCTATTCTGGATTCTATCCCGCCCAGGCGGGACTGACTTCTAAATTCTAGAACCTTAATTACCAAGTTTCTTGAGGGCTTCGCTAATCTGTGCATTTGTCAACTTAATATACCCCATTTCATCAACGTATTTCTGGCCATCTGTTAAAATCCATCGAATAAATTCCTGAGCAAGGCCTTTAAACCTGTTCTTCGTGACAAGATAGAGATCCCTTGCCGGTGGAGAGGGATAGAGGCCTGAAGCTACTGCCTGAAGCGCTCTGCTTTTTGTTTTTAAATCCTCTTCCGGATCAATCCTCCCATTTTCGTTGATATCAATAGGGATGACTTGAAGACCCGCAAGGGGCAAGTCAGTCTTGGCATCGTAGGCGTAGTTGAGGTTGTTATAACCAATCCCGTTTCTGTCTTTTCTTACAGCCTCGGCAAGACCGGGGTCTCCATAGACCCCCACACCTTTGAGGTCCTCCTGGTTTTTCCCTCCCAGATATTGGGCCCATGTCTCCGCGGCACCGCAAGAGTCTGATCTCGTATAAACCTGGACTTTATTTTTTAATTCACCTCCCACGATTTCACCCCAGGTCAAAGGGATGCCATTAATCCAAAGATCGATGAAGGTCTTTTTCTTAGCACCTTTTTCAGCAAGGCCTTTATTAAACACCGGATTCTCAATATTGATGACAGGAAATACCGCATCTTTAACAACGGGAACGAAGAAGGCCCCTTGTTTCATCTCCTCTGGTTTGACCTCCCTAGAGACCATGCCAATATCGACAAGGCCAGAAATGGCATCTGCAGCCCCTTTGCCGGCTCCACCGGCAGAGATGTCCACCCTTACTTTGGGATGCACCTTTCCGAACTCCTCGGCCCATTTGACCATCATTGGATAAAGCGCCCATGCGCCGGAGACTATGATCGTGCCCTGAAGGTCGGTGCTTACTAACTCTGGCTGTCCTTTATCTTCTTGTGCACTCTTCTGACCACAACTGAGAACTCCAAAGCCCAACACAAAAAAAAGAGAAAAGAGAAAAATTAAACATGACGACATAAGTCTTATGCGGTTTGTCATTCCGGGCTCGACTAAGCCTGCCCCGTACTTGATACGGGGGAATCCAATGTTTTTCTGGATTTCTGCTTTCGCAGGAATGACGGCCTTTGCTACGATTAATGTCGCTGTGTATAAATACATACAACGTAATCTGAGATGCATAATTCATACCCCTTTCCAGATTTAGCTTTTTTCCCCTACAGGGTAGGTGCATTTGAATCTTCAACATTTTTTAATTATGATACTAGAATCCTTGCCCCCTTGAATCCTCTTTTCACCCATTACAAATAACCAAGCGATTTCAATCTCTTTTTTACGATTTCAATCTCTTTTTTTGAGAGGGAAGGCTCATTTTGGATTGTTCTGGAGGAGATGAGATCTCGCAGGACGTATACGACAAATTCGGTGACTGAATTAAAACCGCTTCCCTCGATAATCTCGCTGAGATTTTGATACAAAGGCTTAGGAATTTTTATCGTCACTTTCTCTTTTTGGGTTTTCATCGTTACACTCCTATAACACTCTTATAGGAGTCTAATCAATCCAAAACCATTTGTCAAATATTTTCGATTTTTGGTATTGATTTGATTAAGGATAATTCAACCCTGAATGACTATTGTTGCTCTTGGATTGTTGAAAAATCTTCGGTGCCGCTGTTTATGCGGCACCGAAGTTATGTGTAGCATATTGAACTATTTGCAGGATTTGTGCGGTTGGTGGCCGTATCACGGCTGCTTGTAGCTGTCCCAGTCCGAGACGTCCCACGGACGGAGCAGCTTGCGTGACTGATACTTGATAAATAAAGTCTCCACGGACGAAAAGAGATTCGTTTCGGAGGCAATCATTTGTGCCAATGCGCTCATTCCGTCCGCTGAGGTGTCACCCCACTTCCCCGTGTCCAAGCGGTTGATAAGGGTGACGAAAGCAGCGACTTTCTCCAGGTCGCTCTGGCCGCCGTGGCCTGCTCTCCTCACCCAGACGATTCGTAGCAACTTATTGTTTCCAGCTATCCTCACAGTATCGTTGTACGCTATCTTCATCGATGGCGGATCGACGGGGTCGCCAATATTGTCGAGATTGATGATGGGCCCGTTGATCTCGCCCGTGTATGACATAATCTTCTCTGCCTTGGCGACTGCTTTGGGATCGGCCATGATACGGGGTGCATCCCTTAATGTAACCAGGTCTGCCCATAGGCTAAGCCCTGCCTTATTGTACATGGCCTTTACAAAGGCAAGCCTGCCGGAGCGTATTAGCATCCCTGTATAATTGACTCCATGGTTCCATGAGACGACTCCGCCAGATAATTCTTCGATGGGAGCACGGACGACAACCGGATTCGAGAACACATAGTTGAGACCTACCACGGGTAAGGACCAGACGAGCTGGGCGTACTGCGCATCGTAGTCGTCGGGGGCAGGCTCGGCACTCCCTGAAACAGTCCAGGGTGCGAATTGCTCGACCGCGGCGGCAAGGGCAAGCCTCGCGCGACCTGCGGCCGTCGAGTCCGCCAGTTTGACGAGGTCAGTTAGTGCGGCCGTCTCAGCGGTGGTAGCTGCGGGGGTATTTGGAATGCCCACAATTTTGAGGGGTGATTCAGGATTGACAAGCGTCTTTAGTACCCACAGGCTGTCCAACTTCGAGTTTAAGACCGCGATCTCACCGGCGCCACCACCGGCCATGACGATGGCGCCGTCGAAGATCTCGGGATGGAATTCCATGGAGAGACGCCCGACGAAGCCACCCCGGGATAAACCCCATGCAATCGTTCGCGATGGCGTCAGGCCGTAGTAATTAATGAAGGCCTGTCGAACCGTAACCAGGTGATCAACGGCCTTCACAAAGTTGTAGTTGACCGGTGACCTGGTCGTGCCGCCGTATGCATACCCATAGGCGAGCAACCATTTGACAGTTGAGCTGAGAGACTGACGGACTGAATTGCCGTCGAGGTCGAGGATAATCGTGCCGTTCCACAATGCCAGGGGCTTAGGTGTTACCATGGCCCATTGTGTGCCATCATCAGACAATGTACCCGTGATCGTATCGTATGAAACCTGGGCTGATGCGGTCGCGACAAGCCCCATGAAGAGCGCAACCACCAACACAAGTTGTAACCAGGATCTGCCGAGCCGATGGAAAAGAGGTTCACTAATGTTATTTCTCTTACGCATGGTACCTTCCCTCCTTTGGGTTAGAGTTAATGGAGATATACCTCAATCCTTCTTGAGAGATCCTCCCTAATAACACCTCTGGTCCTTGACAGAAGTTCCCTAACTACGAAATCTTTCAGATGTCTGACTTGCTCCTTAATGTAAATGTACCTCCTTTCATCGGGATTCGTAATACCTCGATGACCATCATAACCTATACTTCTGGTCCCAAAATTCCTGATGAATCATTGATGTCAGTATTTTATTCTAAATACTTATTAAGGGGAGCATGAAATAGTTTGCTTCAAAAGACTGATAGTGGTCATTGCGAGGAGCGTGAGCGACGTGGCAATCTCATGGGATTGCTTCGCTTCGCTCGCAATGACAACTCGATTGTAATGTAAACTATAATATGCTCCGAGTAGTAAGAGTTAGATCGAATCAGAGAATTTTATTTTCAATCGTACATTGAAGTTTGTCAAGGGAAATTTCAGTTCTTTACTTTTACTTGATAAACAGGAATACTTTTGCTAAATATATAAAAATGCTCTGGGTCTTGAAAAGGGAGGCAAGAGATGACTCAGGAGAAACCTTCAAGGATTTTAGTTACTGGGGGAGGAGGGTTCATCGGATCGAACCTGACAGAGGCCCTGCTTAAACAAGGCCATCGGGTTCGGGTCCTCGATAATTTCTCTACCGGGAAAAGGACAAACCTCCTATTTGATGAGGTCTATCCCTCTCTCGAGATTATAGAGGGAGATATCCGTGACCTCGTTCTCTGTCAAAAGTCGATGAAAGAAGTTGAATATGTATTTCATCAGGCTGCCCTTGCTTCGGTCCCCCAGTCAGTAGAGGATCCCCTGACCGCCAATGCAGTGAATGTAGAAGGAACCTTGAATATTCTTTTTGCAGCAAGGGATAAGGGTGTGAAGCGTCTAATCTACGCCTCGTCGTGTGCGATTTATGGGGATGACCCT
>Ga0214474_1001607_pt1 | contig 10361 bp, 14 predicted proteins | sample RVTome_2_FD_187335 | JGI IMG/M metagenome (GOLD analysis project Ga0214474, IMG submission 187335) | Soil microbial communities from uranium-contaminated site in the Upper Colorado River Basin, Wyoming, United States - RVT95D214 HiSeq ...
ACCGCGTTCGCGCTTTTCGTCAAGTTCGGAGTCTAGAGCCCGAACTCCTTCTTGAGATAGTTGAAGGCCGCCCGCCCCTTCTCGGTCTGTACGAGGACGGTCGGATAGTCGCCGGGCTGCACGGAGGATCTGTTCTTTGATTCGAGCACCTTAGCGAGAGCGTCGTAACGCCATATCAGGGTTATGTCCCTGTCGTGCTCAACACCGCGCCACACCCTCGCGTTGCCGTCGACGTCAATGTAAATCGAGCACTCGCCGAGCTCGGTCTCGAAGACCCAAGTCTGGGGAAGGTACAGCCGCACAAGATTGCCAATCTGCAGATGGAGCTTCGACTTCAGCTGTCTCTCGACTTCTTCGCAAAGGGCTTCGAGTTGAGAATGAATCCCATCCATGGTATCCCAGTCCCTGGCGCACACCGAAGGGCCGTCCAGATTGGAGTACGGTTGGAGTACAGACCACATAAGCCTTTGGGTATTCCATTTTGACTGGGCCGGTCCGGCAGGCGGAAGAGCAAAGGTCTGCACGGAGAAGGCCTTCCGGTTCTCCGTCGCGTGCCGGCGCGCATCGACACACGCCGTGGCAAATGGGCGAAGAGCACACGCGGGAACAAGTCTTAAGTATCGGTCCCGGGCCAACGTATAGACGGTGGTCGAATGACGTCGGAGGATTTGGTAGTGGTCAGCTTCAACATGGAGAATCTGGACGACAAAGACAGCGCGTTATGGGCGAGAAGGAAGGAAGTGCTCGCGCCCATCCTGGAACGCGCGCATGCGCACGTGTTGCTGCTGCAGGAAATAGGCACGCTGTCAGCGCTGTCGGATCTCCTGCGGGGGACGGCGTACGAGCGCTACAACCAGGTGTGCACCGAGACCTCGGCGGGGAAGCCCTACGGGGAGAGGAACCTGGTCATACTGAGCAAGTGGCCGATAGAGGAGCACAAGCAGTACAAGCACGATCTCGTCGGGGCGCCCATGTGGAACAAGATAACCGAGAAGCCCGGGGACGAGGAGGCGGAGAAGATCACGTGGGAGAGGCCCATCCTCTATGCGAAGATCAAGCTCGCCCACGGCAGAATCCTGCACGCACTGGACCTTCACCTCAAGTCCATGAGCCCGACGCGGATCAAGGGACAGACCGACGAGACAAAAAGCTACGTCTGGCTGTCGCACGCCGGCTGGAGCGAGGGGTACTTCCTCTCTGACGTCAAGCGCCTCGGGCAGGCAGTCGAGACAAGGATTCTGATCGACAGCATATTCGAGGCGGAGGGCAAGGACGCTTTGGTGGTCGTCGGCGGGGACTTCAACGCCGAAGGTGGTTCGACGCCCTTCAAGGCGGTCGTCGGAAGCGTCCAGGACACCCAGAACGCGGACCTCAGACCGACGGTCCTCGTCCCGTGCGAGTACAACGTGCCCCCGGACCAGCGATACTCGCTCCTGCACTTCGGGAAGGGATCCATGCTGGACCACATCGCAGTGTCGCACGCGTTCTACAGATACTGGGGCGGCACGTCCATATTCAATGAGATTCTGCCCGACAAGAGCAGGCCTTTCGCGACGAGCGAGAAGTTTCCCGAGTCGGACCACGCCCCGGTCGTGGCCCGTTTCAGCGTGCCCAAGGAATGGGTGGGCTGATTTCGAATTCGCAGGCCAATAGGACCTCCTCCTCCAGCGGTCGGTGCCGCCAGATTCCGATCATGTGCCTCAGGAGCTCGAAGGCCATTCAGCCCTCAGCGGTATGCAACGTTATCGTCAGGCGTCGGCTGGCGGAAACCTCCGCTCTGTGCCTGGATTTGAGGGCGGCCGCGGGGCCTTGCACCTGCACTGAGCCAGACATCCTTTTTCTGATTTCACTCGCAAGGAAGTGCCCCCTGTTCTAGCACTTTCAATCGTTCGTGTCGGGTCGCTTCCTACGGCGGTCTTCATAGGAAGTTGGATATAGTCATTCGTGTGCATTGTATACGTGCCTCGCGTGTGGTTCGAGGAGGGATAGGTCAATGTCTCTTATCGATGATTTCCGAAAGCTGTTCCGGAAGAAGATCAAATGTGACAAGGTTATCGAGTACCAGACAAATACCATCGTATTCAAGGCAATATCTGGGGAGATTCCCGGAGTCGGGACAATTGAGTTGGGGGAGGTCTCCCGCGAGACACAGAAGATACACACAGCGGCGGAGCTGGCCAAGGCTCTCGACGACTACCAGTATCTAGCATGTCAAGATCTCAATCTAATCCCAAGGGAAGACCCAGAATGGATGGCCACGGTCAAGTTTCGCGCGGCAGCGCTCTGGTGCATTACGGATGCAAGAGTCCTCATCGAAGCGTTCAAGAAAGACCCCAAGATTTTGGCCGATAAGTTCGATTCACTCCTCAAAGACATGGCACGCTTGCGCGAGAGCGCCGTCCAGAGAGGGACAGATCATCGGACCAAGGGCGTGTCGACCGAAGACCTACAGAGTGTCCGCAAGCTCAAGGTCATCAATCCAGAGCCAGCGTCCCAAATCCTGAAGTCCGTTGGGCTAGACGAGAAAGACCTAGTTGGCGTCATTAAGGAACATTAGAGAGGGATCGTATTCCAGACGCTGTTGGTTCGCTGTCTGTTGACACGGCCTCTCACTGTGGATGATGTGCTGAAGTGGTTCCCTGCTAATGTTGTTGCTGCAAGACCACGACGAGGCGCGGGGACACTTCGGCATGGAGTCTTTTCCATAGGAGATAGTGGACCACGTGGGTATACTCATAGATGAGAGAGCCTGGTGAATACTATCGAATGTGAACCCCAAGGTAGGCGGAGTAGGAACAGATAGGGACTTGTATCCTTCATCTGGCACTAGCCTGCTACTCTGCTTCCAATCCCCATCAGATTGCATCCCATTCTTCAGAACATTCCTTGAAGATTGACGTCTGAGCACATTGGGTTTCGGAGTAGGACATAATTGGAATTCTGTCTCCGAGGACTGCACGCATTTAAACCTCACGAAGCTCATAGCCCGAGCGTTGTCTCATCAGTCGACGGTACAATGGGTATGGATTGGAGGGACCGTGACATGAGCGAGCCTGGAGGCGATCGGCCCTTCTACATCTCCTGCATAGACAGAGAGATCTCTGACTGCAAGTCAGGGATTTCCTACTCGAGAACCACTCTACTGACAGTGCTCGTCGCGCTGTCTTCCTTGTTCTGGAGCACTACCAAAACGATTGGCGATGAGCAATTGAGGTCCAGTATTGCTGCGGATCTCGCACCTTTTGTGGTTTCGGTTATGTCGTGCGCACTCGCTGCATCTGGATTCTGGTCAATTTACCAGAGCAAATACGCTCCGAAAACTTCGAGAAGTGATTCGGATTTTCTTATCGAGGTGCTTCCCCACACACTGACTCTGATTCTAATCCTCGGAGTTGCGGCGGTGGCATCTCTGTTGACGATTTCGCATATTGTCAAATCCAATTACAGTCTCGCTCAGAGTATTCAATACTATCTTGCTTTTGGAGTCACCTTCTCTCTATTTCTGATCAGTGCGTACAACATAGTCAAAGGAATGCTGAAGCCTCGGGGAGCTCGTGTGTTCAAAGAGGTCGGTTCCCAGAAGGCATCCAGAAGGAGCATATCAATCAGAAGTGTTCTGTGGGCTAGTTCATTGCTCTATCTTCTTCTCGGTATCTTGACGTTGACCCTGGCCTGGCACTTGAATGAAAAGACCCTATATCTCCTCCTCGCGGTTCAGGGATCTGGAATTCTGATACTTATTTTCTTTGCGTTCGAACGAGTGGGGGACCTGGTGCACAAATCATTCTGTCTGTCTTCTCTGCGAGAGGAGCGGGCGATAGCAATCCACGAAGAACTAAGAGACACGGAGTTCGGCGACAGATACCTAAACCTTGTAACTGTAGACCTCCAGCTCAAGAACTCCGATGAGCCGTGAACTTCCTCCCCCCGGTACTGACCTGTCAAATGGAACCACAAGAAGATTTGTGTTGCCCTCGGAAATGACCATGAAGAAGGAAAAGGAGAAAGGTTTGAGCCTCGTCAGTCATGCGAGAAGAATCGGTTCTCAGTTGCCTAGAAATCATGATAGCATGGCGACCAGACTAGTCGCCGAAGATCGTGTATTCCTGTTCCCGAGTATCTCTTCCGGGGGAGAAGATTGGCACGCCACTGATACTGGCGGAGATCTTGCCCTGTTTGGATGTGCCTGTGAATTCACCTGCCACAAGATGGAAGTGCGTTGCATAGACTCTCCCCGGATCCATGCGGCCAATGTACCTTTTCTCAGGGGAAAACTCCCAAATCCCTTGACGTATGATGCTAATGGGGTCCCCTGTTTTCAATGTCAAGACAACATTGTCCCAGGTAATCCCAGACCCATTTGTCACTGCAACAGGTAGGACGACTGCTTCGTGCTCATTCCAATTGTCACCTGCTACCACCGGCGGCCCAAGACAAACACGTACTTTCTGTAGCTGCCATCTCAGAGTAGTGTCCAGACACGAGAAGAAAGATACAGGGTCGCAGTAGGATTCAATCGGAAAGACGGGGAGTGGTGATGGCAAAGCCGCCTGCGCGCCAATCCCTCGTGCCACAGGCGTCGCAGAACGTCCTGCAATACACGCTAGGTCTGGCTCAACCATGGATTTTTGAGCGCTGGCCGTGTTCACGGCTCTGGAGAGGCTGTCAGATTCCTTCACCTCAGCCTGTCGAGTCCTAATGTAGGCTTCGTAGTTGATGCCAATTCCCTCCAAATAGCTTTGAAGGCTTATTCCCTTTGGTTGACTCTTTCGAGTATCCTGGTTAGATATCAGCTCACCCCCCTCCTCGAACCACCAACGAGGCAACACCCTGAATCGACCTATCGCGTAGAAGAAGATTATGGTTGGAAGAAGAGAAATGGGTCTTTTGGTCTTCTGTTGTCCTCCAAAGATGCGATTTCTTGCCAATCTTGTACTTCTTCGAGTCGAACCACTAGATCTTGTGGGTTCGAATCCCCTTCGGTCAACCTCGCCACAGAAAAGACCACGGAGAAGGAACAGTAGCAGGATTATGTCTATCACCAGCGATACTAGAGCATGACCATAAGAAACACAAGGAAGAGTAAGATATCTTCCGCAAGAGCGAGAAAGACTCTGAGAACCGGCACGGGAGTGGACGCGAGGAAGCTGGTCGCGTACATCAATCCAAAGAATGACGATCTGTTCAGAGCGTATGTCGTGGCAAAACTGTCCTGGATTGACCGGAGACTCGACTACATCTACCGGAGTCTCGACCGTCTGCCTGAGGGGGTTGGCACTGCTATGATGAAGCCGATCAGCGGAATAACCACCAAGATAACCGAGGGGAATGCCGCGACTGTTAATGCGATGGAATCACTCAATAGGACCTTGACTGAATCTAACCAGTACAAGGCAGATACTCCGGAAACGAACGACAAGAGCATCTCATATCGATGATGGCTGCGATAGGAATCGAGAGTATGACATAGAGACGATTACGTCCTTCACATCAGAAAAAGAGCCGGACGGACTCAGGTGAGGGACATAATTGGGAGGTGCGGGACATAAAGGGGCTAACGTAGTCAGCCTCAAGTTCCACAAACTTCGCATGCATCAGGATATGAACCAAACGCCCGGTGACAATTATGGGGATTTCCCCTACCGCAATCACTGATCAGAACTAGACTCCAACCAGGTTCTTGGATAGGGCGCGTAGTTCAAATCGAGAATGGCTTCTACATCGAGCCAACGAATTTAAGTAGGGAAACACGTACTGCTTCTGGGAACCCTGGGCAGCTTGGAGGTGGTGAATCTGAAGCTTGATCTCGATTCTCGCAGCTCGTCCTCATGCGTAGCGTATGCATCGTATCTTGTCATAGAAAGACACAAAAGGAAGTACGGTTCCCTGCCTCGCGGTGTCTATTTCAACAAGATAATGTCACTTCTATATAGAAAGGCCAAGGGAGAAGGTTTTGACATCAAACTTCCTCATTGCTGGTACAGATACGGGGACGAAGTTGTGAAGTATCACATGCCTCAGAATGTTCAATGGAACCATGAGGACGCATATCAGACAATCGTGAGTTGGCAAGGATTCGAACCGGAGAATCCGTCAGATTCCAGACTCACGAGAAGACTGAAACAGCTCCTAGATGAACTGGTGGACAAGTACTCTGAGAAGAATGTGAATGAAGCGATTGAGGAAGTCTACTCCTATGCTCCATTTGAGTTCCAAAGGGCCTACAGAAAGTGTAAGGATTCAATTCTTGACCAGATGAGAACTCAGGTCAACTGGAAGAATTACGCTCAAGACGTTGTCTGGCCATGCATCGACTCAGCTTGTGCTTCGTTCCCCAAGAAGGAGTTTCCGGAAGTTGCAGAGACCCTGCCAGTTTTCAGAAGGTTGATGGAGCAAGTCCTTGTCAAAGATACCTCACACCCTGACTATGTTCTCTCGAAGGAATTGCTGGAGGAATTCTGGGAATGGTTCTGCTATTTCCTGCGGGTGCATCCAAGTGCCCATGAGAATGTGCCAAGAGAGACAATCGAGTTCTGGAGAGAACGGCTTGATTGGGAGACCGAGAGGTACGCTCGAATACTTGGAGACCACATCGTGCAGGCGTCGTTTAAGGACCACTCACTCGACAAGGATCCAGTGCTTGGCGATGCAGTCGAATCGCGCCTTAAGAAAGCGTCAGAGGAGAATGACGCTATTTCGCTGTTCGATGACGACTTCGAAGGGCTTGAAGACTTCCTTAAGCAGGCAAGAAAGAGAACTTCAGCGAGGTAGTGGGTGAATGCCCGACCCACTTGTGCTCGATACATCTGCTATGAGAGACAGAGGTTTTGTTCATTGGCTTGCTGGGTACCATGGTGAGAAGCTGCTTCCAGCTGTCGCCTACACTGAGCTCAGCATATACATGACTGGATCAAGGAACAAGACGCAAGCCCAGGTCGACTACATGCTTAGAAGCGCCGGAATCGAAATCGAGTGGTACAGAGTGCAGGATGCGAGAGTCGCAGCAAGGTGGGCAGTCATGTCTGGATCGAGCGAGAATCTTCAAGATTTCATGATTGCCTCCCGGGCGGTCATTGCCCCATGGATTGTCGTAACGAACAATGTCAAGCATTTCTCGTTCCTTGGGAATCGCGTGAAAACCCCGCAGGAAGTCATGCGCTAGAGCGATTCAAATCTGCATGGCATCACGCGGGACTAGATGGCAAGCAGAATGATGCCAAACACGATCACGGCAATCCACGCAACGGTTTCCAGCCCTGCACTGCCCAAGCTGACAGATGCTGGAGACTTTATGTCCAATAGGAACAGGACGATTCCGAAGAGGATGACCAGTATGCCAACCCACATTGTCCTAGCCTAGCTGATGACGGAGTATAAGGGCGTGCTTCTGGGAAGGCCGAAAGTACCGGGTTCATATGCAATGGAGTATAGACCAGTCTCTCCCCGCTCCACTGGACCATCCCATCGGAAGAAACCATAAGGGAGGATACGCAACCAGAATTACGTCCTCCAGCAATAACTCGATTCGGAGTCATTGGGGGACGGTCTTCCTATACTCCTTCACTTTGTCGCTCATCCCTTTGAGCATGATGTCCAATTCCGTCAAATCGGGCAGGCCATATCTCTGGAACCAATACTCGCTTTCCTCACTCGCGAGCCAGCTGAATATTGAATAGACAAATGAGAAGATAAGGACCACTGACACCATCAACGCGAGTGAAATTGGAATGGTTAGGTACGTAGGATTACCTCCTGGCATGGAAGACACCAAGGGCTCGAGACATGCAAGGAGCAAGCCCGAAGCGAGAACGGTCCCGCCTGCTGCTCCGAAAAGACGCCGATACCGCGAGGCTCGAGATCCTCAGAGTCTTCGAGAGACCGGCACCAGGTCCGAGCGTCAATTCCCCCCTGATTGAACGAACAGCTTACCTTACTGGCTATGCGTGAGAGCGGGCGTGAAGGGATTCGAACCCTTGACCACTTGCTTAGGAGGCAAGTGCCATATCCTGGCTAGGCCACACGCCCTTTGAGGCTCTCGCCAACACTAAGTCGGATTGGATATTTAAACTCGGCCGGGGAGCTGCTGGCAGGACGGGGGCTCAGGCGCCCTTCCTGTCCTCTTCCGAGAGTTCTTCGGGGGCCTTCTCCGGGGCCTTCTCCTTCGGAGCTTCCTTCTTCTCCTCCGAAGGTTTCTCCTCCTTCTCCTCGGCCTCCTTCTTCTCCGGCTTCGTGTATTCCTCTATGAACGAGATGGTCTCAGCGCCGGCGACCTCCCTGAGGTCCGACACGAGCCTGTACTTCGCCAGCAGCCACCTCTGGTCATACTTGCATGCGTCCGCGAGCTTGATCTTGTAGTTCTTCCCGTGGTGCTCTATCTCGAACCCGTCCGCGGTCCCGTAGGCCATCTTCAGCAGCAGCTTGGTGATCTCGGTCGGGTCCGAGGGCTTCTCCACCACCTTGAACTTGTACTTCAAAGTCTTGCCTGCGAGCCTGTTGTTGAAGTCCAGCCTGACGCGGCCAGCAGTGACTGCGGTGATGATGGCCTGCCTGTTCTTCACGGTGACCTCCAGGCCAACCCTGGGCTCGATCTCCTGCTTCACGAACTCCCTGAGCGGGTGCAGCTCCACGAGCTTGGGGTCTCTCGGACCAGCGGCCTTCTCGGACGGCAGAACGACCTCGTGCTCCTTGCCCACCTCGGCCTTCAGGATCGCCTCGTCAAAGCCGGGGAACAGCCTCCCCTTGCCCACGATCAGCGGCTGGGGGCCATAGACCATCTTCTCGTTGTAGATGTTGTTCTCCTTGGCCAGGGCCTCACTCGTAGTGTCGAACAGCTCGTTGCTCTCCTGCATCCACCCGTCGAAATCCGCGAGGACTATGTCTCCCGCTTTGATGGACTCCTTGGCCTCGACCTTGTCCTGCTTCTCGTGGTGCTTCTTGGCACCTTCCTTCTCGGTCATGAACAATCACCGCTGATGTGCAGTTTTTGAGGATACAGAATCATCATTTAAAGGTTGCGTAGCAAGACTGCCAACACAAACGGCCGCACAGGACGAGGGCCAGAGGACGCCGCGCGCGGGCAAGGGCCCGTGAAAAGCTATATGTGCCCACCTTACTTACTCAGAAGAAGCGTGCCACCGTAGCTCAGCCGGAAGAGCAGCTGATTTGTAATCAGCAGGTCGGGAGTTCAAATCTCCCCGGTGGCTCATCCCAAAGGCATCGGAGGAGGTGGATCATGGCAGAGAGAAGAATCGGGTTCATCCCGAACGCCCTGGATGTCAGCCAGCAATCACGCTGCGTCTTCGTGACGGACACGAGGACGATAGAGGTAGTCGAGGAAACGCCCAAGAGCCTGAAGGAGGAGTTCAGAGCGACTTTCGGAAGGTCGCCCAGTGAAAACCTGGAACTGCGTCCAAAGGTCGATTTCGCCGCCGTCGACATCGACTCTCTGACCAGCGTGAAAGGGAACACATCCATCCGCCACATGTCCATCGAGAAGCTCAAAGTGGGGAAGGGAATCGGAGGATATGGAATTTGGATGACATACAGACCAGATGGAGAGAAGGCGAACTACCTGGTGCTGGATCTGACTCCACCGAAAGAGCTGATCAGGAAGCGCAAGTCCGAGGGAGTCAGCGCGAGGGAGACTCGGAGGCGCTATGCTATGAGGTGTCAGGAGGTCTACAGGAAGGCACTCCCTCCGATAGTGGCGGAGAAGGTGGACTGGAGGATATGAAGCACTTCGGAGTTGTCATCGCTGCGCTGAGCGTGCTGGAACTCGTCGGTGTCCTGATCATTGCATTCCTCGGTCCGCTGAAGGTTGAACATACGGAGGCTATCGACCTGGCGCCCGGAAGCACCAGCATAGGCCATCTCGCAGTAGACATGATGGGTGGAGGAGTAATATCTGGCGAGTTCGTATCTGACTCAGGCCGACAGGTACTGTTCGTGATGCTGGACGAGGAACAGTACGATGACCTCGTGGCCGGCCGGCAGTACGATACTCACTTCTCGGAGATCGGGTACTCGGTCAACTTCTCGGTCGATCGGCCAGCCATGGAATGGTGCCACATCGTGGTCCAACACGCCGTTGAGCCAGACAGCCCCGAGCGCGTGACTGTGAGTCTCACTGTCTCCTCCATGGACTGGGACATCACTTTCGCCGCCACGGGCCTCGCAGGTGGTTCAGCGATTCTGATGGGAATTGTGATGATCAAGCACCAGAGAGATAAGAAGGTCGAGAGGGGTCCGATGAGTCCCTACATCGACGTTGTCATCTTCGACGAGGAACCTCGAAAGTAAGCCAGATGCTCAGAAGAGAAGGATTGGCTTGCTCGGCCTGAGGGTGTACTTCTTGCACTTGA
>Ga0214474_1001608_pt1 | contig 10358 bp, 13 predicted proteins | sample RVTome_2_FD_187335 | JGI IMG/M metagenome (GOLD analysis project Ga0214474, IMG submission 187335) | Soil microbial communities from uranium-contaminated site in the Upper Colorado River Basin, Wyoming, United States - RVT95D214 HiSeq ...
ATATATTTTTTGTTTATTGAGGAGAGTTAGATGATTGAGATTCGATTCCATGGAAGAGGTGGTCAGGGAGCAGTGACTTCAGCGGAACTATTGGCCTTGGCAGCTATTGGGGAGGGGAAATATGCTCAAGCCTTTCCCAGTTTTGGCCCGGAACGGAGGGGTGCGCCTGTGGTGGCATTCTGCCGGATCGATGATCAGCCCATTAGGATCAGGGCTAATATCTATGAACCTGACCTTGTGGTGGTACTGGATGCCTCGCTTCTAAAGATCGTAAATGTTGCTGCCGGATTAAAACCAGATGGTATACTGGTCACTACAAGCAAAGATTCTCCTGAAAAAGTGAAAGAGGATTTAAAGATTAAAAATCGACTTGCAGTGGTGGATGCCGCAAAGATTGCCATGGAGATTCTTGGCCTTCCTATTACCAATACGACAATGCTGGGATCTTTGGTCAGGGCATCAGGGGTGGTCAAGAAAGAGTCCTTTATTCCTCCCTTAAAGGAGAGGTTTGGTCGAATTGCCGAAAAGAACATTTCCGCTTTCGAGCAGGCCTATCAAAAAACCGTCCTTATCCAATAATTATCTTTTAAGAAAAAGAGGTGAAGGGAATGACAAAACCTGAATCAGAATGGACATGGAAGGAATTGCCAGTCGGTAACGTTATCTTGGAGCCTGGCAATGCCAGTCAATATCGGACAGGGGATTGGAAGACCCTCAAGCCAGTTCTAAATAAGGAGCTCTGTATTCATTGTGGATTGTGCTATATCTTCTGTCCGGATATGGCTTATAACTTGAATGCCGAAGGTTACTTCATTGCAGACCTTTTCTACTGCAAAGGTTGTGGCATCTGTGCGAAAGAGTGTCCCACCCAAGCGATCACGATGGTGGTGGAAGAGGAGGAGAAATAATGGGAAAACGGGTTGGAATGGAAGTTTCGATTGCCGCAGCCGAGGCGGTCAAGCAGGCCAATGTGGATGTGGTCTCAGCCTATCCTATTACCCCTCAGACGCATATCGTCGAACACCTCTCTGAAATCGTGGCAAACGGAGAAATGGATGCGGAATTCTTTTGTGTGGAATCTGAGCACTCTGCATTGAGTGTCTGTGTAGGGAGTGAGGCTACGGGAGCGAGATCCTTTACCTGCACCAGTTCCCAGGGATTGGCCCTGATGAGTGAGATCACCTATATTGCCTCCGGTCTGCGGTTGCCCATCGTGATGATCATTGCGAACCGCACGCTCTCCGCTCCTCTTAGCATCTGGAATGATCACAGTGATGTGATGTCGATCAGGGACTGCGGATGGGTCCAGTTTTTTACGGAGAACGGCCAGGAAGTTTATGACCATGTCTTCATCGCTTATCGGTTGGGTGAAGACAGAGAGGTGCTTCTTCCAGTTATTGTCAATATGGATGGATTCACCTTAAGTCATGTGATTGAGCCTATTGAAATGATTGAACAGGAAAAGATCGATCAGTTTTTGCCTCCTTATCAGCCCCTCCACCGGCTGCATCCTGATCGTCCTGTGACCATGGGTGCCTTTGCGCTACCCAGTATCTTTGCCGAAACCAAAAAGGCGCAGGAGGTGGTCCTTCAATCCTCAATATCTAAGATCATAGAGGTATGGAAGGAGTTTGGAGACTCAACAGGTCGATATTATAACTCCATCGAAACTTACAGGGCAGAGGATGCCGATACCGTTCTGATCACGATGGGAAGTTTTGGAGAGACAGCCTCTGTGGCTGTAGATCAGATGAGAGAGAAAGGAAGGTCGGTTGGATTGGTGAAAATTCGACTGTGGCGGCCCTTTCCTTTCGAAGAATTTAAAAAGGCAACCCTCCATGCAAAACAGTTGGTCGTTATCGATCGCGCCATCTCTATTGGAGGACCCGGGGGACCTGTCGCTTCGGAAGTGAGATCTGCTCTCTATGGAGTAGATGGACATCCCGTTGTGTATAACTTTGTTGCGGGAATTTCGGGAAGGGATGTCACTCCATTAGATTTCATCAAGATGGTGGACAAGGCTGAAATCGAGATTGAAGAAGGGAATAAGGAAGGTTATGAAATTTATGGGGTGAGAGGATGACTGAAAATTTAAATGTTTATGCCGTTCGAACATTGACCCAAAAAGAATACTTTGCACCCGGCCATCGGGCCTGCCAGGGATGTGCTGAAGCATTGGCCGTAAGATTGGTGGCCAAAGCATTGGGTAGGAATGTAATCATTGCCGCTGCCACAGGATGCATGGAGATCGTTTCTTCCCCTCTTCCTTTTACCTCGTGGAGGGTTCCCTGGTTCCATGTGGCCTTTGAAAATACAGCAGCAGTGGCTTCGGGCATCGAATCAGCATTGAAAGTCTTAATGAGAAAAGGCAGGATTCCTTATAAAAAAATCGTCACTTTGGCGATGGCTGGAGATGGGGGGACTGCCGACATTGGGCTTCAGGCCCTTTCAGGGGCCCTCGAGAGAGGTCACGACTTCATCTATATTTGTACAGACAATGAAGCCTATATGAATACCGGTATCCAGCGCTCTTCTTCCACCCCTTTTGGTGCCTCGACCACCACCTCTCCGGCTGGGAAGGTCAAGATGGGGCAGATCACCTGGAAGAAGAATATGCCTGCTATTGCGGCTGCTCATAATATCCCTTATGTGGCCACGGCCTGTCCGAGCTATCCGATCGACCTCGTCCAGAAAGTCAAGAAGGCTGCAGAGATTCAAGGTCCTGCCTATATCCACATCCTCTCTGTCTGTCCAACCGGTTGGAGATCCGCACCAGAACTTTCGATCAAACTGGGTCGGTTAGCTGTGGAGACAGGGGTTTTCCCACTCTACGAAGTTGAGAATGGGAAGTATCGTCTGAACATCGATTTTCCCAAATTGAAGCCAATTAAGGAATATATCAAACTCCAGGGACGATTTCGCCACCTTACCGATACCATGATTGAGGAGATCGAGAAACGGGTTCACAAGGAGTACGAAGAATTGAAAGAGAAGGCAAAAAAAGGAGTGTGAGATGACCCACGAAGAGATCGATGCCATCATTGAACGATATGACGGTAAAGGATCAGCGATTCTTGCCATCCTTCAAGACATACAGACTAAGGAGAAGTATCTTCCCCAAGAGGCACTGGAACATCTGGGAATGCGGCTTCACATCCCTTTAAACAGGATTTACAGGATTGCGACTTTTTTTAGGGCTTTCAGCCTTATGCCCCGGGGGCGACACGAGATCGTGGTCTGTCTCGGGACGGCCTGCCATGTCCGTGGGGGGCAGAGAGTTGTAGATCAATTCACCATGGAATTGGGAATCCGTTCTGGGGAGACCACCCCTGATCGGAACTTTACCCTGGAAACCGTGAACTGCTTGGGGGTCTGCGCCGCTGGACCAGTCGTAGCCATTGATGGTCAGTATTTTGGAAAGATGAGTTCTATAAAGGTGGAGGAAACCATTAAGAAATTTCGCCAAGATAAATCGGATAAAAAGGAGGGGTTGAATGGGAAGGATTAGTACTTCTCAAGAATTGGAACGATTCCGGGATGAGATCCTCAGCAAAAGGGATCCCAATCAGCCCTGCATTACGGTTTGCACCGGAACCGGTTGCCATGCTTCGGGATGCCACCAGGTGGTCGAAGCATTTAAAAAAATCCTTCAAAATTATTCAGAAGGCAATGGAATAAACTTCCGGGTGACGGGTTGTCATGGATTCTGTGAGAGAGGGCCTTTGGTGGTCATTCATCCCAAAAAAATCCTTTATCAACGAGTTAAGCCAGAGGATGCTTCGAAGATTTTTGAAGAGACGCTCTTGAAGGGGAAGATTTTGGAATCCCTCCTTTATGAGCATCCTACGACGGGGATGAAGATTACTCACGAGGAAGAAGTACCCTTCTATCAAAAACAGATGCGGATCATTTTCGGAAATAATGGGAACATCGACCCAACCCAGATTGAAGACTATTTGGCGGTTGGAGGGTATCGGGCCTTATCAAAAGCCTTATTTTCAATGAGCCCTGAGGAGATCATCCGGGAGGTGAAGAAGGCCAATCTGAGAGGACGAGGCGGTGGAGGCTTCCCTGCTGGTGTGAAGTGGGAGACCTGCAGGAATGCACCGGGGGATATCAAATATGTGATCTGTAATGCCGATGAAGGAGACCCGGGTGCTTATATGGATCGAAGCCTCTTAGAAGGAAATCCTCACAGTGTTCTGGAGGGCATGATCATTGGTGCTTATGCGATTGGAGCCCATGAGGGGTATGTCTATGTCCGGAACGAATATCCACTGGCTGTTGTGAATATCGGCATTGCCATTGAACAAACGAAAGAACTAGGGTTACTGGGGAAGAACATTCTCGGATCAGGGTTCGATTTCGATGTGAAGATCAGTCGAGGAGGAGGGGCCTTTGTCTGTGGAGAATCCACCGCCCTGATGGCCTCGCTCGAAGGGAATGTGGGAGAACCTCGAGCAAAACATATCCACACCGTGTTGAGTGGCCTCTGGGATCGCCCGTCTAATTTAAATAATGTGGAGACCTGGGCAAATGTACCGGTTATCATTGACCGCGGTGCTGATTGGTATACTCAAATTGGTACCGAGGGTAGCAAAGGGACCAAAATCTTCTCTCTTGTCGGTAAGGTCAATAATACTGGACTGGTTGAGGTTCCTATGGGAATTACCCTCCGGGAGATTGTTTATGATATAGGGGGTGGAATTCCCGGGGGGAAAAAATTCAAGGCTGTTCAGACCGGGGGACCTTCGGGTGGATGCATTCCTGACTCACTGATCGATCTGCCTGTCGATTTCGATCGGTTAACAGAAGTGGGATCCATGATGGGTTCCGGTGGGATGATTGTGATGGATGAATCCACCTGCATGGTGGATTTGGCCAAGTATTTTATGAATTTTCTCAAGGACGAATCGTGCGGGAAGTGCACCTCCTGTCGGGAGGGGACAAAGAGGATGCATGAAATTCTCACGGAGATTGCAGAAGGCCGTGGAACAATGGATCACCTCGATCTCCTCGAAGAGCTGGGGTGGGTGACTGCAGAGGCTTCTCTATGCGCTTTAGGAGGGACGGCTCCCAATCCAGTCCTCTCCACCATTCGGTATTTCCGGGAAGAATATCAAGAACATATCATCAATAAACGATGTCCGGCAAAGGTCTGCCGAGCCCTTCTTCAGTATCGAATTCTCTCTGATGTGTGTACGATGTGTGGAAGATGTGCAAAGGTCTGTCCGGCAGAGGCGATCACTGGTAAACAGAAGACGAAGAAAGAAAAAGGAAAACCTTTCAAAATCAACCTTGAAAAATGCATTAAATGTGGGATGTGTTTTGAGGCCTGTAAATTTGAGGCGGTCGAAGTTGAATAAAAATAATGGGCCACTAAGTCATTAAGTTACTGAGTCAATAAGTCGTTGAGTACCTAATGACCTAATTACTTAATGACCGAATGACGGTGTGAGGGGTAGGAGGAAAATAAATGCTTCCTTTTTCAATTGATGGTCAACCCGTAGAGGGGAGAGAGGGCGGAAATATTTTAGAAGTGGCTTTGGACACAGGGATTGAAATTCCCCACCTTTGCTACAATGAATCGGTGAAGCCTTATGGTGCCTGCCGTCTCTGTCTGGTGGAGATAGTGAGTAAGGGAAGGTCAAGGATGACGACCGCCTGCACCTATCCCGTATTGGAAGGGATTGAGGTCCTTACACGAACAGAGAAAGTCCTTCGGGCCCGTCGGATGATGATCGAACTCATTTTGGCCATGTGTCCGGGTGACAAGCTCATTCAGGACATGGCCAGGGAGATGGGAGTTCAGCAAGTCCGTTTCAAACAAGAAAAGAAGGACTGCATCCTCTGTGGCCTTTGCGCAAGGGTGTGTGAGGAAGTAGTCGGGGCCAATGCCATCGAATTTGCTTTTCGGGGAGACCGAAGGGAGATGATCCCTCCTTTTCAAGGAGAGGCAATGAACTGTATTGCCTGCGGGGCCTGTGTGGTCGTTTGCCCTGTGGATGTGATTCGGATGAAAGAAGAGGGGGATGAACGGACGATCATTCGATGGAAGAGAACACTGAAGATGAAACAATGTAAGGTCTGCGGAAACTATTTCGCTCCATGGTTTCAGTTGGAAAAGTTTAGGGAGCAAGCCAAACTTCCGAAGGACTTTTATGATGTCTGCTACACCTGTCGGAGCTGACCCTGTGGAGCAGCGGAAACCTACTCGGTATTGTCGAGTCTTTTTTATGAGAGCTCTGAAAAACTACTACACGCTCTCTTGATCGAGATTTCTGGACTTTTTCAGAAATTTCTTTATCACCAGACATAGGGTGTGTGCGAGGTCTACTTCGCATACTCCACAGGGTTGACATCACTGAGCAATTGGAGTATATTTTTATTAGGTTCTATCCCAGCACCAAGAGGACCATGGGTTTACCCGTGGGTGAATTGGTCCTCTGGTGCGGGATGTTCGCCCCGAAGGGGCGTTTGGAATGGTACCACGGGCTTGCCCGTGGGGCTCCATAGGAGGGTGTGGGTATGGTCCATGTGAAATGGGAACCCTTTCGTGACCTGATGGCGATGCAAGATCGAATGACCCGCCTCTTCGATGAGACACTCTCCCGCATTTGGAAGGAGGAGGTGCCTCGGAGAATTTGGTCGCCTCCTGTTGACATTTTAGAGAGAGAGAATGAGGTGATTCTGAAGGTGGACCTTCCTGAGATGAATCAAAGTGACATCGAGATTAAGGTTGAAGAGAACACGCTGATCATTCAAGGAGAGAGGAAGTTTATCAAAGAGGGACCCCACGGAAATTACCTCCAAATCGAAAGGCCTTATGGAACCTTTCAACGAACTTTTGCTATTCCAAGAATGATCGACCTGGAGAGGATCAAAGCAGCCTATAAAGATGGTGTTCTTCGAATTGTCCTATCCAAGAAGGAGGAGGTCCATCCCAAACAGATAGTGGTGGAAGAAGAATGATCAGGGACCATAGAAGGGGCCCTTTGAAAAGGGCCCCTTTTTTATTTCTTAGGAACCTTCTTCCAGTCCGCCAAAAACCGTTCGATGCCAATATCCGTCAATGGATGTTTGACCAGCTGTTCAATAACTTTGTAAGGAATGGTGGCCACATGCGCTCCGATGAGAGCGGCTTCCAGGACATGAATGGGATGACGGATACTGGAAACAATGACCTCGGACTCAAAATCGTAGTTGTCAAAAATCGTCACAATCTGTTTTATCAGATCCATTCCCGTCTGTGAAATATCATCAAGCCTTCCGATAAAAGGGCTGACATAAGTTGTCCCCGCCTTGGCAGCCAGGAGTGCTTGAGTAGGGGAGAAGACGAGGGTGGTGTTCGTTTTAATTCCTTCTGAGACCAAGACCTTGATCGCCTTCAATCCTTCTCCGGTCATTGGGATTTTGACCACAATATTTTGACCCATTTTGGAAAGTTTTTGGGCTTCCTCGATCATCCCCTCCGAATTCAGACTTAAAACTTCCAGGCTGATCGGTAATCCTTGAATAATCTCACAAATCTCTTTAATGAGAGATTCGAAATCTTTATTCTCCTTAGAGATCAATGTGGGATTCGTTGTGACGCCATCGATCACCCCCATCTCATAAGCTTTCTTTATCTCACCGGGGTTTGCAGTATCGATAAAGAACTTCATCACGGTCCTCCTTGGTAGGCAGAAAAATAGGTGGTAGGAATTCCTTCCTGCCACCCTGAAAAAGTGATCCTTTGAAGGAAAGAGGAGGTTTTATGGAATCACCCTGAACTCAACCCTTCTGTTTTTAGAACGACCCTCCTTGGTTCGATTGTCGGCAATGGGTTTGGTTTCTCCATAGCCTTTAGTAATCATTTGATTATCTGGAATGTTAAATTTGTCCTGGATATATTTCTTGGCACTTAGAGCCCTCTTCTCTGAAATTTTTTGATTCACCTTATCTGGACCAGCAGTATCGGTGTGACCCCCGATTTCGACTTTAATATTAGGATTCTCTTTCAGGAGCTTTCCATTTCGATCCAATGCCTTAGCGGCTGTGGGATTGATGTTTGTCTTATTGCCATCAAAAAAGATCGTATCAAACACCGGAGGTGCAACAACCTTAGGTGGTGTTGGAGGTGTCGGTGGTTTGGGTGGTGGCGGTGGTGGAGTTGGTACAGGCGGTGTTGGTGGTGCCGGTGGTGGAGGTGGTGGGGATGGTACTGGTGATGCTGGTTGTATTGGCGGTGCAGGTGGTACTGGTGGTGCTGATGGTTTTTCACAGACCTTAACTGCTTCTAAAGATTTCTCTTTAACAATTCTAATCGATGTTTTTAAATTTTCCCGATCGTCTTTTTCTGCCAACTCATCGTCTGCCAAAGCCATATAGGCCTCTGCCGTAGCAAATTGCACCGGTGCACATTTCTTTGCACCAGCGAGGGTTGCCTTCTGGAAGGCATCCTTTGCCTCATTATAGGACATCATCGTCTCTTTACTGATTGCACATCCCGAGGCGATCAACGCCCCCAGGATGAGAAGTATCAACATCATCCATCTCTTGTTCATATTCGTATTTCACCCCCTTCCATTTTGCTGAACTATTTTTTCTTTTTCACTTCAGACAGACCGGCTCCGGCGGCAGATTTTGATCGGTCCGCAAATCCTTTCGCATCCTTGAAATCCCATTCATCAAATTGCATTTTGGAGATCTCTAAGAACTTTTCGGCGCTGGTGTATTCGTAAGGAACCAGTTTCTCTCCTCCTTCCGTTTTCAAATCGGAGGCCAACTTCTCTGCACTTTTTATCTCTTTTTTTGCGGCAAAATAGTAACATCCGGTGGCAAAGAAGGAGAGTAAAACAAGAATCATTAAAAGTTTCCAAGTCTTTTTACTCATAGATTCACCCCCTTTATAATTTTCAGAATAAAAACTTTCTGTATTTATTCATATCGAAAGTCCTATGATTTGTCAAGTATTTTACTGGAGATTTCTGAAAAAATCCAGAAATCTCGATCAAGAGAGCGTGTAGTAGTTTTCCAGAGCTCTCTACTGGCCAGGATATTTGCTCAGGATGAATCCCTCTTGAGATATCTTTTCATACACTCCCGATTGCAAAAATAACAATCCCTTCCTGCTATTCTCTTTTTTAAAGCAGATCGCTTTGGAATATAAGTCTGGCAATAAGGATCCTGGACGAGCTCTTCTGGCTCAGACTTTCTGTCCCTCGTCTTTCTGAGAGAAGGCATATCTTTAATGAGGAAATGAAGGATGTAGTAAAGGGTGATGAGAAGAAGGATGAATAAAATAAAACGAAACATGATAAAATTACTCTGATTGCAGATTGCAGATAGCAGATTTCAAATTGAAAAATCTGAAATCTTAAATCTGAAATATGAAATTAAAGTTTTTCTGCACCCTGATCCTCTTTGAGATTATTTAAAAGTTCTCCAATGGTCTTTTTCAAAACAGGATGGACAAGATCTCGATCGATCTCGGCAAGGGGGACGAGGACGAATTGACGCTCATGAAGGAGAGGATGAGGAATCTGGAGCCCTTCTGTTCTCATTTCCCTATCGTCGAAGATGAGGATATCGAGATCGATCATTCGGGGTCCCCATCGAAAGGTTTCCTTTCGGCCCAACTGAGACTCAATGGTCTTTAAAACACGTAGAAGATCAAGGGGTTCAAGATCCGTCTCGATTTTTATCACGCCATTGACAAACCAATCTTGGGAGGTATAGCCGATAGGTTTGGTTTTAAATAGAGAAGATTTTACTAAGAGTTTGTGGCGGTCAACTTTTAAGATCTCTGAGATTGCTTTTTCACACTGGTCTACTTTGTTGCCAACGTTTGAACCGATTCCAATATAGGCAATATGTCCCATTCTGAGTGAAACAAAAAGGCCTTCGATTTTTCACCCCGCACCTTTTAAGGCAGCGTTTTTTTTAATATGTGGATGAATTGCAATTTGGTGAGAATATTCCGCATAAAAGACCTGCCCTTCAGGAGATGGTGCGGGGTTCACTTTTTTTCAGAAATCTCTTCACTCTTTTTTGGAGTGACGTCAATCTCTTCGTCTTTCGTCGACTTTCTGAAGTTTCGGATTCCTTTTCCAATGCCTTCACCGATCTGGGGAAGTTTTCCGGCACCGAAAATGATCAGAATGATGACCAGGATGACGACCAACTCCGGCATTCCTATTCCAAACATCCTTTCCTCCTTTAGGATAATGATCCTTGATTTTGGATCATTATACCAAAAACATGTATACTTCAGGCTTTTATTAAAATCGCACCTGAAAACCCCGTCCTGTGGACGGGGATGAAAGATGCGTCTGCCGAAGGCAGAAAAAAGCAAACCAGATGCTGAAACGAGTTCA
>Ga0214474_1001609_pt1 | contig 10355 bp, 9 predicted proteins | sample RVTome_2_FD_187335 | JGI IMG/M metagenome (GOLD analysis project Ga0214474, IMG submission 187335) | Soil microbial communities from uranium-contaminated site in the Upper Colorado River Basin, Wyoming, United States - RVT95D214 HiSeq ...
CTGATACATGTTCTCCGGAGCATTCTTGATGAATTCCACCCATGCAATGCGCTCCTCATTCGGCTCGTTTGAAATATTGAAATTGTTCTCCACGGCCTCTGAAACCCGGTCCACAATTTTTGGATATTGCTTCATATCCGCCAAACAGGCTCTTCCTGCAAGAACCCCTTGGTTGGTCTCCACGGCAGGGAAACAGGTTTGCGTACAAAGTCTGCATCCAGTGCATCGGAAAAGGGTATCCTCTATTTCGGGGGTCCAACCTATCTTGCCCTCGATGATCGCTCTGACCAGGGCATTCTTGCCCCGGGGGGTTGCCCATTCTCTCCCCTTGACTGTATAAACTGGACAGTGGGCCAGACAGAAACCGCATCGATTGCATTTGGCGATTTCGTCATATAATAAGATCTTCAGTTCTTCCTGTTTCATGATTCACTCCTGCTTGGAATATTTATCCGAATATTAAAATCCTTCTTCGTAAGATGGCATTCTTTGTATTGCGGTGTTGCAGTGCTGCGGTTTTGGATTAAACGGCAACACGGCAAAACAGCATAACGGCACCACAATAATAAACCACTTACGACTTGCGTCTCACGCTCTGACGGAAATCTAAATTCCTCCAACAAATCGGCCTATATTCAGAATCCCTGCTGGGTCTATTTGTTCTTTCAATCGGCGAGCAACCAGATAATCACTTCGGGATTGTCCCCATACGTCTACCTTTTTCTTGATAGAAAGAGGAGACGATTCCACCACAAGACCACCTCCATTTTTCACTGCCTCAGCAGTCAGCTTCTCGATCAATTCGACGAAGGATTCAACCTTTGACCGAAAATTCTTCCCCGGCAGGACATGGGAATATAGGATTCCACTCCCGGCATGAGAGATGAAAGCGCAATGGATTCCCAGCCCCTGGGCGATTTTTTCATAACCCCCCAGCATCTCCCCAGATTTAGAGATTAAAAAGTTGGATTTCAGCGAGATGACGTTTGAGTGTTCGTCAGTCAACCGTGAGGAGAAGTCACGGAGGGCGACCCAAAACGCTTGATGCTTCTCCAAATCCAAAGTCACTGCTTCAAGGGTCCCATGTTTCTTTCCTATCTCGCTCATTTCGGAGATTTGCCTGTCAATGCTTTCAGTAACCCCCTCCACCCCGATGGCAACGACATAATTTCCATTTGGAGGCATGGACACGGGATATTTCATCTTTTGAACAGCCTTGGCATTGAGGATCTCCAAGGACGAGGGAATCAACTGAGAACCTCTCATCTCGCGAGCGAAGCCTTCTGCCTCCTCTAATTTCGCGAAAGAAAGCAATAAGGTTGCCTCTTTTTCAGGGAGAGGAAGGAGTTTAAAAGTCATTTCACAGAGGATACCCAGCGTTCCGTAAGAGCCGATCAAGAGTTTACACATGTCATAGCCGGAAACATTCTTAACCGTTTTCCCTCCAGAGACCACAACATCTCCATTCGGGAAAACAGCCTTGGTCCCAATGATCATATCCCTGGCTGTGCCATAGACCAGCCGCTTGGGCCCGCTGGAGTTTGTCGCCACAATGCCACCCAAAGTGGCTTTATCCGTAAAGGGTGGATCGAGAGGAAGAAAGTACCCCTTTCCGACCTTCGCTAAACCCTGCTGAACTTCGCCCAAGGTCAATCCGCTTTCCGCAGAAAGGGTGAGATTTTCGCAGTCCCTATCCGTGATCCGATTAAGCCTACCGGTGGAAAGAACGATGTCCATCTTTTTAGGAATCCCACCCATCTCCATTTTGGTTCCATTCCCTCTCGGAACAATAGCGAAATGCTGGTGACCGGCATAGGCAACAACCTTTGAAACCTCATCGATCGTCCCCGGAGTAACGACCACTTTCGGTTTCTTCCCATCAATGGCATAGGCCTTGAGCTTATCCGGATCTTGAATGATATGGGATTCTCCAACAATTTCCTTTAACGAAGAAACCATTTTATTGGTCCTCGGCATACCTTGCTCCTTTCAGATGAAAAACCCCAGATGAAATCTCCCCTCGCCTGGCCGCAGGGAATTCACCCTCCCCTCTCCCGTCAGAGACTGTGTCATCATTATTAACGAAAAACCACTTCCGTTGCAGGACGGGACAGACGGTCAGGTGACGAAGCTTTAGAGCGGAAACCTTTTGACGATCAGCCAGTGGGCTGCAAGCCCTTAAAAAGATTGTATTTGAAACAAGATCGATTACCCATAACTCTAAATGACCGCATTCTAAAGCTGAGGAGCCTGACTGTCTGTCCCGCCCAAATCTTTCCTTCATCATGATTACGACACAGTCTCTCAAGGGAGAGGGAAATTAATTTTAATTCTAATTACTGCTACGCTTCCACTTCAGGTAACACCTTTCCCGGATTATAAACATCGTCGGGGTCAAAGGCCATCTTCACCTTTTTCATGGCGCTAATGTCTTTAGGAGTAAAGACGAAGAGCATCTCCTTCTTCTTCTCTGTACCAATGCCATGCTCGCCGCTGATTGTCCCACCCGCATCGACGCATAATTTCATGATCTCGGAGCCTGCTAAATGAACTCTCCTCAACTCTTCTTCATTTCTCTCATCGAACAGGATCAGAGGATGGAGGTTTCCATCCCCTGCATGAAAGACGTTTGCAATGACAAGGTTATACTTCTTACCCACTTCCATCACTTTGGTCAAAACCTCAGGAAGTTTTGTTCTGGGGACGGTTCCATCGCAAACCAGATAGTTAGGCCGAAGCCTTGCAATAGCGCCAAAAGCTCCCTTTCGACCTGCCCAGAGTTGGGTCCTTTCTGCCTCGGTTTTTGCCGCCTTCACTTCACGGACATTATTTTTCCTGCAGATCTCCATGATCCTCTCGGCCAACCTCTCCATTCCATCCTTGAGCCCATCCAGTTCGATTAACAGGACAGCTTCTGCATCCAGTGGAAACCCTGCATGAATCGACTCCTCGACCGCTTTGATGGTTAGTCTATCTAACATCTCAAGAGTGGCTGGGACGATGCCATCGCCAATAATGGCGGAGACCGTTCTTCCTGCATCCTCAAGAGAATTGTAGATGGCCAGCATGGTCTTCACCGCTTCTGGCTTTGGCATGATTCGGAGAATCAATTTTGTAGCGATTCCGAGGGTGCCTTCCGAACCGACAAGAACCCCTGTTAAATCATATCCTGGATTGTCTAATGCCTTGCCGCCGACCTGGACCACTTCACCATTGTATAGAACCACTTCAGCTCCCAGGATGTGATTGGTCGTCACTCCATATTTGAGACAGTGAGGCCCTCCAGAATTTTCTCCAAAATTTCCGCCGAAAGTAGAGACCTTTTCGCTGGCTGGGTCTGGTTGATAGACATACCCGTAGCGTGTTAGTGCGTTTTTCAAAGCGAGTGTAAAGACAGCTGGTTCCACAACAGCCCTCTGATTTTCAATGTCGATCTCTAAGATTCTATTCATCCTGGAAAAATGAATGACGATTCCGCCTTGCGTCGGAATGGTGCCTCCGCTCAGATTCGTCCCGGACCCTCTGCCCACAACATGAACCCCTGCTTCGTGGGCGAACTTGACTATCTTGGAAACTTCCTCTGTTGAACCAGGAAGGACAATACAGTCAGGCCTTCCTCGAAAGAGAGAGGCATCATAACCGTAGAGAAACAAGTCTGTCTCTGACGATAAGACATTCTCTTTCCCCACAATCTTCGCCATTGCTTCAGTTAACTTCTCTCGTTCCATAGATCCTCCTTAAAATATGGAATGATGGATGAACATTCCTTGGAATAATGGAATGTTGGAACGATGGAATAATGGGAAAACCAACTACTCTCCAATCCTTTCAAACCCCAGCATTCCACTCTTTCAATGTTTCAGCCTTCCAATATTCCAGCCCTCCGGTATTCCAATATTATAGTGTAGTGAGTCAGAAATCTCTTTCCCTTATTGGTCATTCCGGGCTTGACCCGAAATCCAGTGTTTCTAGGCTGGATTCCCGCCTTCGCGGGAATGACGGGCTCGGAATTAATATAAAGAAGTGTTAGATTCACGACACTAGACGTCGGTTATTTTCCGAATCGATCTCCGACCTTCACACCGATTGATGTGGCAAATTCAACAGGTCCTATCTTCTCCCCTTTGTCCGCTCTGAGTTTGCCAATTTGTATGCTCCCGCCTTTCACAGCGATTTGAAGATATCCTTCTTCGATTGATACGATCTCGCCGGGTTCCCCTTTAATGGCCGAAGGGGACATTTTCGCCTCATAAAATCTCACCCTTTTCCCTTGATAAGCCGTGTAAGCACCGGGTTGAGGGTCGCAGCCTCTGATTAAATTGTAAATGTCTCTGATTGATTTTTCAAAATTCACAGAGGCCACTCGATCATCACAAGGAGGCTCATAAGTCGCTTTGGAATCATCCTGGGAGATTCTTGGGGCCTTTCCTTGTTTGATCAATTGAACAGCCTCCACCATCGCATCCACTCCCATGGGAAAGAGTTTATTGAAATAAACGGAGCCTGTGGTCTCATCAGGACCAATCTCTACCTCTTTTTGAAGCAAGATGGGGCCTGTATCTATACCTTTATCAGCCCAAAAAATAGTCAAACCTGTTCGGGTATCGCCCTGAATAATGGCCCAATTAATAGCACTGGCACCGCGGTGTCTGGGTAAAATAGAAGGGTGATAACAAATCGTTCCAAGGGATGGGACAGCAAGCAACTTTTCAGGGATGATATCGGTTACGAATGCCAAGATGGCAAGTTCTGGCTTCAATTTTGAGTAAGCCTCATAAACCTGAGGCTCCTTCATTAAATTCGGACGAAAGAAGGCAATGTCTGACTTTTCAGCCATGACTTTCATCGCTTCGCCCCTCTTATCTGGAGGAGAGAAAATTCCGACGACATCCTCCCCTTTTTGAATCAAGGTCTGTAATACTTTCTCCCCAAAGGGGCCTTGTCCAACAATAACAATCCTCATCGCACAAATTCCTCAAAAAAAATCCCCCAACCCCCCTTAATAAAGGGGGGCGAGGGGGGATTGTCATGCCCTCCATTATGTAATTGTATTTTTTGGAAACAAGCTAACCCTATCCCTTCTTTCGCTTTGCATCAAAGGCAGCTATTTCTTGCACGGTTGCAAGGATTGTCCTGGCATTATCATAGACCGGAGTATCCACCATTTTCCCCATATAGGTAACGGCTGCTGCGCCCTTGGCAATCCCCTCTTCCTCAAATACCTTCACAACACCCTTCGCCCATTCAACATCTTCCGGCGATGGGGTATAGATTCTGTGGGAGGGTTCGATTTGGCTCGGATGAATAAGCATTCTTCCTTCATAACCTAACTGACGACCGAAGCGCGTGTTCTTCTCAAAGGCTTCTGCATCCTTAAAGGCAACAAAGGGGCAGTCAATGGCAATGCAACCCGCAGCCCTGGCAGCCACAGCATTATGCGCCCGCGCATACAATTGCTCATCTCCCTCGGTAGTCAGTTTCACTCTCATGTCTTTCGTATAATCCACCGCGCCGAAGATTAGAGAATTGACCCGCTTGCTGGCGATGGCTGAAGGATAGGCGTTGATAACCCCTTTGGCTGTCTCGATAAGAAGCTGAATGGCGACAGTCCCCACTTTCAGCCCCCTTCTTCTTTCCAACTCTTCCAGTTTCCAATCGAGACGCTGGACATGATCCGCACCCCCGCACTTGGCCAGGCAAACTCCTGAGAGGCCTGGGTGGACAATTGCTTCGAGGTCATCGTTTGTCATCAGGGTTTCCCAGTTATTGACCCTGACATAAACGGTGGAACCACCTGATCCTGAAGATTTCAAATTTTCTCGGACCATGTCACGGGCTTTGGGTTTCTCGGCCGGGGGAACGGAATCCTCCAGATCTAAGGTAATGATGTCAGCTGGAGTCTCAGGAGCCTTGGAAATCATCTTTTCATTATTTCCAGGAATATAAAAAACGGATCTCATTACAGTCATCTTAGCACCTCCTATTTTAAGTTATTGAGTTAATAAGTTATTAAGTAATTGGATCAATTAAACGCCTAATAACCGTTTAAGTGTGGGGGCGATCTCATCGGGCCGGTCGACCACATGGATCCCTGCATCCTTCAGGTTCTTCACTTTATCCTTCGCGGACCCTTTGCCTCGTTCAACGATACTGCTGGCATGGGAAAACCGCATTCCTTCAGGAGCCCATGCCCCGGCAACATAGATCACAAGAGGCTTGGTGAACTCTTTACGCCTCACCGCCTCTGCTGCCTCTTCCTCGTTTGTACCACCGATCTCGCCGAAGATGGCCACGGCATGGGTTTCCTCATCAGCCTGGAAGAGGGGTAAGATGTCTGCGAAAGACTGCCCCACCACGGGCTCTGTTCCGACATGAACGACGGTGGTCATCCCAAGGCCTGCTTCCTTAATCGTGTATGGAACTGTAGCAGACTGTCCCCCGCTCCTGGAAATCACTCCGACATGCCCGGGGACAAACACTCTTCTTGCAAAATCAGGAGATCCTCCCAACCAGCCCGCTGCCGCAATTCCGGGGCTGATGATCCCGATGGACCCCGGACCCAGCAAGCGCGCCCCTTTCTGTTTCCCGTGGGCCATCATCTCCAAGATGTCATAGAGAGGAACCCTTTCCACCGGCATGACGAGAAACTTTATTTCCGCATCCAGGGCTTCGAGAACCGCGTCCTTGAGGCTTGGCCCGGGAATAAAGGTAACACTCAAATCAAAGCTCCCGTGGACCTTGACCGCCTCCTGTATCGTATTGTAGACCGGAATTCCACTCACCTCTTCTCCGCCACGTCCGGGAGTCACGCCGGCCACTACGTTCGTCCCGTAACCTTTCATGAAAGCGGCTCGCGCCGAGCCTTCCCTCCCTGTGATTCCCTGAACTAAAACCTTCGTATCCTTCTTCAGCAAAATAGCCATCTCGTCCCCTCCAAATCTGATTTCAGATCTGAGAATTTCCTTCTGTGTTTTTAAGATCCTTGGTTGTCATGCTGAACTTGGTTCAGCATCTCTTCCTGTCCCTTGGGTGAAATCCTGAAATGAGTTCAGGATGACAGGTTCATCGAATTTTAATTTCTTTAGGTAAGGTTTCAGATTTTTCCAATCCGCAATCCGCCATCCACAATCCGAAATCAGACCACTCCATGTTTTCTTCTGTATTCATCCAACCCAGGAACCGGGGCTTCAATCGTAATCGCCTTATTTCCCCTGAACCAGCATTCATACTCACAGGCCAGACACTCCGTGCCCACCCGCTTCGCAAATGCCGCATCTCCTGCAAGGGCGGGCTTGCCATCCTTGATGACCAGAATCCCCCGGTCGAAGAGTTTACATCCTGCTGCACATGCATGAGTTTTGCAGTCAACGCATTTCCTCTCATCGATAATGATCTTGATGGTTTGTTCCTCAAAATGCATGGGCCTATTCCTCCTTTATCCCTCTTTCCTTCCGGTATTCTAAAATGAGGGCCTTCATCCTTTCAGCCAGAAACTGTGTCTCATACACCTTCTCCGCTCCGTAGATCTCGATCCGGCCAGGGAGATCTTTCGTGCCTTCCCGAAGAATCTCCAGGGATTCTTTCTCCTTATTGCCGCAGATCAGGAGCACGCAGGGAAATCCCGGTCTCTTGGGCAGTTCCTCCCTGAGGGCCTTTACTACGCCATGGGCATGGTGCCACTGTTCTTGGTTTGCATACATAAATCCGCCAAGCATATAGCCCTCAATACCGGGTTGGGAAAAGATGACTTTCGCTGCCCGATAAACCTTGGCCGCGGTCGGGTTTCCACTGGTATCCGCATAGTTGGGGATCTTAAGCCCCACGCGATTTAAGCCATCCACTCCCAAGATGGCACCACCGCCGCCCATCCCATGGTAGCCCACATAATTGAGCCCTTTTATCTCTGTCACCATCTGAGCGATATAACAGGTCCCCCTGAGGTCTCCCTCTTCAATTTGCCATGCAATCTTATCGAGCTCCGTGGGGGGGGTAGCGGCTTCCCTCGCAACATCGATACCAAGTTCAGGATGGCGATAGACTGAAGAGTCATCGATGGCAATCCGGCAATCCCCGGCAAAGACTTTCCCGTCTTTGGTGATGATCAGGGGATTGATCTCGGCGGTCCGACAATTATACTCCTTGAACGTATTGAATAGGCCTGAGATCGCCTGGGCAACGGCTGGAAGAAACTTTGTTGGGACTTTTAGCTTGAGGGCAAGGTTGAGTGCGTCATAGAGCCGAACCCCCCGAAGAACATCCACCACCATGGTAGCGATCTTTTCCGAGGGAACCGATTCAATATCCATTCCGCCCTCTGTGCTGAACATGACAACCGGAGCCCTCACTTCTCTCGAGGCATCGATGATGACGCCGACATAGTATTCCTTGTCAACGTTGAGCTTCTCCTCAACCAACACCTTTTCAACCTTAAGATTCTTAATCTCTATTCCAAGGATATCTTTAGCAACCCTTTCCGCTTCATCGGGGTTATTCGCAAATTTGATCCCACCTGCTTTTCCCCGACCTCCGGCCCAGACCTGCGATTTGATGGCTACAGGCTTGCCGATCTTCTCCGCTATCTTCCGTACTTCCTGGGGAGTTGTAGCAACTTCACCCTGAGGAATTGGCACTTTTGCTGTCTTGAGCAATTGTTTTCCCTGATATTCATATAATCGAGCCATGGCTCCCTCCTAAGGGCTGCTAAATTGGAACGATGATTGAATGCATATTTTTTCATTCTATAACAAATGGGCCGAACCTTGTCAATAAAAAAGGAGATGAGTAGAAATGGTCAGACCAAAAAAAATTATTACCGCTGAAGGAAAGCCATGAATTCTGTACACCATTCTTTCCTCTGGTCATCCAAGGCCCCTTCAATAGAGTTAATTATCAAAAGAGCAATGCAAACCCGTTTCATTGACCGTTTTTCATTCTTCCTATCTTCTCTTCAAGATTTCCCTCTTGACAAAGATTTATCAGATTTATTATAAATGTTATGAATATTTGTCTTTTATATAATGACTTCTAAAAAAGTTAGTGGTCAGTCCAATTTTGGATCTGGTTAACTGCAGAAAACCCCCATTGAAAGCAGATCACCTGATCAAATTACTTTTTGCCACGCCTGCGTGCTGCAACGTCGGCTTGATCCACCCACTGCGGGTACATACTTTGGCCCGCAAGTACGCACCTTTTCCCGCCTTTGGCTGGACTCGTCATGAAAGGTTGGAAAAACGGTTTGGTTTTTTAAATCTGGATTTGACTATGCAAAAAAATATAAAATATTTGAACCCCTTGAAACAAAAAAGGCAATATCCTATATAACGGATATAATGGATTCATCGGGGCACGGGAGATAAAATTTTGACAGCTTAACAGATAGAACGAAGGGAGGTGAAATTTCAAACAAGAAGGGGAAGCGGAAAAAATTTTGGCAAGGGTTTGCTGTATTTTCTAAAATGCTTCTTAGGGGGTTAGGCTTTTTTGAATGACAGAGGCGGATTTTGACATTACTTTTTTTAAAATAAAGTTAGAAGGAGGAAAAAATGAAACAGGATAAGACGAAAGAGAAACAGGTTTCACGACGCAAGTTCCTCGCCGGCGCTGCCGCAGTGACCGCCGGGGCCGCGACGATGGGCTTCCCAACGATCGTCAAGGCGCAGGGGCCGATTTCGATGCGCTGGCAGAGCACCTGGCCCACTAAGGACATCTTTCACGAGTACGCCCTCGACTTCGCCAAGAAGATCAATGACATGACCGGCGGCGATCTCAAGATCGAGGTGCTTCCGGCGGGCGCCGTCGTGCCGGCCTTCGGCGTGCTGGACGCGGTCTCCAAGGGGACGCTCGACGGGGCCCACGGCGTCATCGTCTACCACTACGGCAAACAGAATGCCCTGGCTCTGTTTGGGTCTAGCCCTGCCTACGGCATGGACGCCAACATGCTGTTAGCCTGGTACAAATACGGCGGCGGCAAGGAACTGCGAGATAAGATCTACACGTCCATTGGCGCAAACGTTGTTTCGTTCCTTTACGGGCCGATGCCAACGCAGCCCTTCGGCTGGTTCAAGAAGCCGATCAGCAAACTGGAGGACATGAAGGGCATGAAGTTCCGTACCGTGGGGCTTTCGGTTGACATGTACACCGCCATGGGCTGTGCGGTGAACGCCCTGCCCGGCGGCGAGATTGTGCCGGCCCTGGACCGGGGCCTCATCGACGGGGCGGAGTTCAACAACGCCTCCTCCGACCGCCTGCTCGGCTTCCAGGATGTGTCGAAGGTGTGCATGCTGCAGAGCTTCCACCAGAATGCGGAGCAGTTCGAGATTCTGTTCAACAAGACCAAGTACGATGCGCTGCCGGAT
>Ga0214474_1001610_pt1 | contig 10351 bp, 9 predicted proteins | sample RVTome_2_FD_187335 | JGI IMG/M metagenome (GOLD analysis project Ga0214474, IMG submission 187335) | Soil microbial communities from uranium-contaminated site in the Upper Colorado River Basin, Wyoming, United States - RVT95D214 HiSeq ...
ATCGCCGGATTCAAGACAGTGATCAACTGCTCATCGCTTTTTGCCCTATCCGCCTGCCCTGTTGCCGACGGCGTTACCCCGATCGAAATCAGGGCAACTAACACAAATAGAAGGCTGAAAATCAGTATCTTTTTCCTCATATCTCCCTCCGCAATTTGAGATTATTTGATTTGATTTTTTTGATAGGTATTCCTTTTTTGCTAGGGGATAAACTATATGGACTTACATATGTTATGTCAATAGGAAATCTCCCCATAAAGTCTGCCATTCCTTCAGTCTTTAGCCTAAACCGCTTCCGCCTATAAAAATATGTTTTTTATCTGGAATCCTTCAGGATCAAGGTATTACAGGGCTATTGACACACTATGGGTATCATAATATCATATAATTAATACATTAAACCAGAGTTTTAAGATCATGCATAAATCAAGACCTGTTACAGAGCGTATCAGGCATATGAGAGAGTTGATACGCGACAGAGTGATCCGTCATGACGCTGAAAGAGCGGTCATTATGACCGAGGCGTTTAAAAAATATGAACATGTCGTGCCTGTCATCAAAAAACCCCTGGCAATGTTTGAATACTGCAAAAAAAAGAAGGTCAGGGTGGAAGATTTTGAGGTGATTGTCGGAAACCGAGGCGAGCATTTCCTTGGCAATACACATCTTGTAGAATGGGATGGCGTCCAAACATCCGCATATACGAACGACCCTTCACAACCCGGCGCATGGCTCATCAAGGGGGATGGACTGTACCACAACCCGGAGCAAGATCTGGTGAGAATGACCATCTCGCCTGAAGACGTTGAAAAATTAAATAGCGTTGCTGATTACTGGAAAGAGCATAAATACACGAGAATCGCTGATGCGTGGCAGCCGGACGGATATGACGAGTTGTGCCGATTGAATGTCTGCAAAAATGTCCCGGGCTCCCCTCTTATCATGATGCAGTCCGGGCACCTTTCACCCGGCTATAAAAAGATAATAAATACGGGATTCGGGGCCATCAGAAAACAGGCGCAGGACTGGATTGAGGAGCACAACGGCAATCTTATGGGTGAGGACACAAAGAAATACCTCTTCTACAAGTCGGCTGTTATTACCTGTGACGCCATAACACTGCTTATCAAACGCTATGGCGAAGAGTGCTATAAGAAGGCCGAAACCTGCAAAGACGAAGAACGTAAAAAGGAGCTCAAGCGGATGGGCGACGGGCTTATGTGGATTTCTGAAAATCCTGCCCGGACATTCTGGGAGGCCCTGCAGCTTACCATCCTCTATCAGCTATATCTATACTCAGAAACATTATTCCCCGGTCCTGCCTTCGGACGCATAGACCAGTATACATGGCCATTTTTAAAGGCAGACCTTGAGGCCGGGCGTATTGATATGGATCAGGCCCAGGAGTATCTGGACGCGTTTTTCCTTAAGGCAAACTGTTATTACGGGGGTGGTGCCGGGAAGCTCGCTGAAACAGTGGGTGTCGGCAACACATACCAGCACACAACCATTGGCGGGATTGACCCGAAAACAGGTAAGGACGCGACAAACCCCGTGACCTATATGGTACTTGATTCCATCAGCAGGCTTCGTCTTCATGACCCTACAATATCTCTGAGAATAAATAAAAACACACCAGAGGATCTCTGGGATCTTGCGATCAGGACATCCATGATTTGCGGGGGACTGCCCCTGTTTCAGAATGATGACGTGATAATTCCCGGCCTTATGAAGGAGCTTGGTTTCACTCTGGAAGACGCCCGTGACTATTGCATTATCGGGTGCCAGGAAATAGTGGGGAGCGGAAACGACTATGCTTCTGCTAACGGCGTATCGCCGCCATACGCGAGCATACATCACGGGGTCGTATTTGACATGGCCATTAATAACGGCATTAATCCCTTCAATAATGAGCAATGCAGGATCCAGACAGGCTATCTGTACGAAATGGGATCCATAGAGGATGTGAAGGATGCCTATCGCAGGATTCTTGAATATGTGATGAAGCTTCAGGTCAGTTTTGATAATTATGTTGAGTATATCATTCAGTACAATGCCCCGCAGGCCGGCCTTTCCATATCCATGGACGGGTGCATGGAAAAGGGTATGGATGCGACCTGGGGCGGCTGCAAGTACAACTCATACGGGGGCACCGGCACAGGGCTCGCGACCATTGCCGATTCACTCACTACGATCAGGTACATGGTTTTTGACAAGAAGTTCTGCACTGCCCGGGAACTGCTTGATGCCGTGCTTGCAAACTGGAAAGGACATGAGGACCTGAGACAGAGGATCTTGAACGATGCTCCCCATTTTGGCAACGCTGATCCCTACGCGGACGAAATGATGACATGGGTAATAAACACCTACTATGATGTCTGCAAACAATGCCACAGCGAACGGGCAAAGGTATATAAAGCCGGCTTATACAGCGCGGCGGATCACGTGGGTCAGGGTTATACAACCTGGGCGACCCCTGACGGAAGGATCGCCGGAGAACCGATAGCCGACGCGGCTTCTCCAGCCCAGGGAAGGGACCGCAACGGTCCAACAGCAGTGTGCCTTTCCGAGTGCTGCTATGACCACAGTAAATTTATGGACGGAGTGTGCGTGAATCTGAAGATACATCCCACAGCCCTCAGGAGTGAAGAAGGGGTTGCCAAACTCCGCATGATGACCCAGGCATATTTCAAGAAAGGCGGGGCTGAAATTCAGTACAATATTATTGACTCAAAGACCATGCGCGCGGCCCAGGCTGATCCTTTAAAATACCGTGACCTGGTGGTGCGTATCGCCGGTTTTTCCGCCTACTTTGTTGAACTCGGTCATGATAACCAGAACGACCTGATCAGCAGGACCGATAATATGCTTTAACACAACTCTATCCCACTTTTTACCTTTATTACTTGATCGCACTTGTCCAAAATCGGTTTATATTTATTCGAAAACTTGCCGATTGATATATTCTATGATGGTCCGCTCGGCGAGCGGACCCTACAGACCGCTTATAAATCCCTCTGTAGGGCCCGTTCGCCGAACGGGCCGTATGAAGTCTCTGTCTGAACTTCTAGAATCTTGTTTTGGACAGCAATGTTATTTGATATTATTTTATTCATTTTTCCTGTAACCTTTTCCAGAAACCGTTCTATTAATAATAAAAAATGAAAAATCCCGGAGCAGAATTGACACAGGATCACGAAATAATGCTGAGCGTGAGAGAAGGCGATATCCAGAGGCTGGGGCAGTTATTTGATAAGTATTCCAAGGGATTATACAACTATTTTCAATTCCAGATAAGGGACCGTTTAAAGAGCGAAGACCTGGTGCAGGATGTCTTTTATAATATTTTAAGATACAGGCATACATATAAAGATGGGGCCAATTTTAAGGTGTGGATGTACACGATCGCAAGGAATGAAAAGATAAATTACTTCAAGAATAATAAATTATTAAAGGCGGATATAAATCCTGAACAATCGAATAAAGGGGATAGTGATCCTGAGGATGATCTGGAACATAAGACTGATATTGATCGCCTGAATACCGCGCTCGAAAGGATCACGCCTGATAAAAGGGAATTAATAATATTAGGCAGGTTCAATGGACTGCCATATAGCCTGATCGCGGAAATTACCGGTTGTACTGTCGGGGCCGTAAAGGTTCGAATGTACCGCGCGATAAAGGAATTGAAAGATCAATATCTCAAAATAGCAGGGGAGTAAAGCAATGAAGTGTGAAGATATCCAGGAATTGTTTATCGAATACATCGACAGTGGTCTGAATGACAAGGACGCCCGTATGGTCGAGGAACATCTTGCCTCCTGTGAAAACTGCCGCACGGAATGGGCGGGCATGAAATCCATATGGTCCAAATTGGATGATATGGAGATGGAAGAGCCCTCCGACAATCTAAAGAAAAAATTCAAAAACATGATCGATTCATACAGCCTGAGGATGAATAATAATTTAAAGGTGCCATGGTATGAAACGATTTCAAAATCTCTCGAATCATGTTGGCCGAAACGGCCATTAGTGCAATTCGCAACAACAGTGGCTGTACTCATTATAGGTCTGGCCACAGGTTTAGCTATTAATCAAAAGACTGAATCAAAGAAAGAGATTGTTCAGCTGAAAACGGATATGAATCAGATACGACAGGTTGTGATGAGTTCACTCCTTAACCGGTCATCAGCGGCAGACAGGATCAACGGATTAACAATGAGCGGCAGGTTAAAGGGCACGGATGATGAATTTTTCTCTGTTCTGCTGCTGATATTAAACAGCGATTCAAACGTAAATGTAAGGCTTGCCGCTGTAAACGCCCTGGCTAATTTTGCTGATAATGAATATGTGAGGCATGAACTGGTAAAATCACTGAGCTTTCAGTCATCTCCGCTGGTACAGATTTCCCTGATCGATCTTTTGGCCTCTATAAAAGAAACGGAATCATCTTCAAGCCTTATAAGGATTATCAATGATCCTGACATTAATACACATGTAAAAGAGCGCGCAAGAAAGGCGTTAAAACAATTTATTTAACTTCTATTAATCGGAGGATAAAATGAAAAAATCTTTAATCATAAAGATAATCTTGATTATTATAGTATTCAGCTCCAGCATCTGTTTCTCAAAAGAAAAAAGATATGACCATGAGGTGGAATTCGGCGATTCAAAGGGAAACAGGATGATACAATTCGGCGGAAATGGGAATCTCAATGTTACCGGATATGAGGGTAACAAGGTTTTGGTGTCCTCTAATGAAAATATATTTGAACAAGATGATAAAGCTAATGAAAAGGCAAAAGGCCTTAAAAAGATCGCCGGCGGCGGATTCAATATCATTAATAATAAAAAAGAGAATGTAATAATTATATCACGCCCAATAGACAAACATATTGATCTGGACATTAAGGTCCCCAATAATATCACGCTCAAATTCGGGAGTGATGTAAACAGGCATTCCTGGGGGAATCGTACCCTCGCGACCCAGATCCTGAACGGTATTTACGGCGGCAACAAGAAAGGTCCTCAGAATAATCCTATTTCTGTAATAGTCAATAATGTCCTGGGCGGGGTGTTTAGCGGTATTATAGAGGGGGATGTTAATGTTAATAATTTCTCAGGAATTATCGAGGTTAATACGGTACAGGGAAGCATCAGGGTTGAAAATATTAATGGTGAGGTTATAGCCAGCACTGTTGAAGGAGACATAAATATAACCTTTAATAAACTGAACAAAGAAAAGACACTATATTTCAGTACTGTAAATGGCGACATAGACATTACTTTTCCCAAAGGCACTAATGCCGATATCATGGCAAGGACAATGGAGGGTGATGTATATTCAGGTTTTGATGGTGACGTCACTCTTGGTAGAGAGATAGAGGATGAAACAGCGACAACTGAGCCTCAAAATAATTTCAGCAATATCTTTCAATCAAATTATATTACTACCAGAATCAACGGGGGCGGACAGGAGATATATCTAAGCACCATTGACGGGAATGTCTATATTCGAAAAGGAGAATAACTCAGCCCTGACCCCCGTTGTTTTCCCGTCCCTCTTTTCACAAAGTTGATTGGTCTTCCATTGACTATGTTCGATTCTTCTGAAGTTCGGCCCCAATCGAATGCGCCTTTCCAAGGTAAGGGCCTATCCGGTGATATGTGCGTGTCCCGGGTATGTATAAGAATGGATCCATCCTTTCGATATCTATGGAACCATTTTCTCCAAGCACCGACTCCTCTGCTTTGACGTCCACGATCTCCCCGATAAACCGGGTGTGGAGCCCCAGTTCCAGCGTGTGAATAAGCCTGCATTCAAGGACAAGCGGGAACTCCGCCACATACGGGGCATCGACAAATTCGCTTCTTTCCGGAGTCAGACCTGTGGCCTGCCATTTATCCGTATCTCTCCCTGAGGCAATCCCTATATAATCTGTCTCCTTTAGATGTCTGGTGGAAGGGATATTCACGGTAAATGCCTTTCTCTCCACGATGCTCCCATAGCTATATGTTGCCTTCCTCAGGGATACGCCTATGCAGGGGGGATCTGAACAACAGACCCCGCCCCAGGCAGCGGTCATTATGTTTGGCCTTCCTTCTTTGTCATATGTGCCCACGATCCATACTGTCGTAGCTCCTACAACCATTTTTGCACCTAGAGATTTCTTCATAATTATCCTCCCCTTTAGGCTTACATTTCTCCAAACCGTATCAGCTGCTTCACTCGGCCCAACCCCAATCAGAATTCACTCGAGGCATCATAAAGAGAGACGAAGGGCTGCTGGGAAACTCAATCCAGTATCTCAACATCAAAATACTCTACCTCAACAAGCATTCTGACGCGTTTTAATATCATACCGCCGTCTACACGCGTCCTGGATCTCCTTTCTATAAAATTACCTTCAGGAAGCACTTCAAAGTCAATATTCATGTCCAGATCTTTGACAAATTTGGGATTTTTTGAAGGCCTGATCCGTGCTTTAACCACATCATATGTCTTTTGGTCAATGTAGTATCTCCCTTCAAAGAGCTGTTCGTCCTTTTCTTTTGGCACGGCCTCAATTATATAAACAGGCCTTTCATTAATAGAATCCTCATCGACTATGTGAAATGCAAATTTCGCTCTTTTGTTCTCATTAAAGGGAAAACGCGCGTCTGATGAATCTTCCGTTCCTTCCTGGCCTTTTCTCTCCGCTCTCTCCCTATTGCTGCTTTCTATCTGCTTTTTGGACTGTTCGGCAATTTCTTTAGTAATATCCTTGGTAATTGCATCTTCTGTTTCCACAGCATTCACTATGTCAGCGCTTAAGACATTATCGGTTGCTTTTACGATCGATGTTATTATTGTCGTTTTCTTTGGCCGCCATTGTTTGTCCATCTCAGTAGTCTTTGTAATAATCCTGGCCTTCCAGTTGCTGTTTTCCGGATAGGAATTCCCACGTTTCGATATTTTATCCAGCAGAGAGACAAGGTCTTCCACCTGGGCAGTGGCAGGGGCTGAACCGTTTATTAAAAAGAATCCAAACAGAACAGAGATTACAAAATATCGCCTTATTTTCAGCATTTACTCCCTCCCGGACACGGACCACCGACACGCTTCCTTTGTCAATTGTGTAGACCTGGTCCCTTTGTTTTTTATAAATAATGGATTAGCTTTTCAACCACCTGAACACTTCACGCAATGTCGGTTTTGTGCCGGTCCTTAAGATGCCGATCCTGTAAATCTTTCCCGCAAGGGGGAATATGAGCATTAGTGTGGCGACATTGATAAGCTGGGACAATATCAGTTTCCAGACGGGCATATCAACAATGGTAAACCTTAAAGGCATCACAAATATGGTCGCGAATGGGATATAGGAAGAGACAACCGCTAATTGACTATTGGGATTGCGTAATATTGTAAAGGATAAAAAGAAGGGGATCATAATCAGCATAATGATAGGGAATATTCCTGACTGGGCCTCCTGGGGATTATCAAAAATGGCGCCTACAGTCGCGTAAAGGCCCTGAAATATCAGGCACGCCAGCAAAAAGTTTATCAGAAAATATATCAGAGGACCGTAATTGATATCTATAACCAGCCATTTTGGCAATATAATCCAGGTGGTTGTGACAAGGATAAATACGGGAAGAAGCCAGATTACCATCTGGGCGAATACCGTGATGGTGCAACCGATGATTTTGCCTGTCATCAATTCCCTGCTGCTTACGCTTGAAAGGAGGACCTCGACGACCTTGCTGCTTTTTTCTTCCAGCACCGAATTGAATGTCATGCCGCCGCTGAAAAGGAGACTCATATATATAAGGAATGAAAAAAGCACGGCAAGGATAGTATTTCCGGCCCCTTCCTCCTCAAGCTCGTCCTTTTCTGTGACCTTGAACCCATTAAATTTGACACCCATGCGCGCGAATTTTAATTCTTCGTCCGTGAGTTCCTTTCCTGAAAAGTATTGATCGATAAGGACCTCATTTATATGGTTGTTCAGTTTTTGAAATACAGCAGCATTGTTCGGCGTTTTGGAGTAGTACTCCACCTCTTTGTCTTCCAGGGCGGTTGAAGGGACATAGATTATACCGTTTAGCTTTCCTGAAAGGATCTCCTTTTTTCTGCCTTCAATATGATCTTTAAGTGATTTCTTCGGTAATGTGTTGTAGCTGATTATATAACTTTCGTCTTTTATGAAATCCAGTTTCGTAAGATATTTTCTACAGCTGTCAGTCAGGGATTCAGATTGGGTAATCAATTCAATGCGTGTTCCCTTATCCCCCTGATAAAGCATGATTAACATCTGCAGGCCAAATATCAGCAGCATGAAAAGCGGTACACTGACTGTCATGATTATAAAAGACTTTGTCATCAGCTTCTCGCGCAATTCTCTTTTTATCAGTGCGATTATCCTGTTATTCAGCAAGGCGAAAATCCTCCCCGGTCGGTCTTCCGGCCAGCTCAATAAAGATTTCTTGAAGGGATATGTCTTCGGCATCAAATTTTTTGACCTTCACATTGTTGTCCAGCAACAGCCTTAATAGTTCCTGGGTCTGATCTCTATCCTTTAACCTGATCCCGATGCTGTTTCCGAAGTCTGACATCTTTTCGACAATGGGATTATTCTCAAGAAATGAAATATCCCCTTCATAGGTGAGTGTGACATTCTTCTGGGAGTATCCGGCCTTTATCGAGCTTAGAGAATCATTTAATATGATCTTTCCATAGTTGATCATGGCAATGTGGTCGCACATCCTTTCGGCAAAATCCATCAGATGGGTCGAAAAGATGATTATTTTACCTTCCCTTCTTTTCTCCAGTATCATCTCCTTCAGGATGTTGATATTAATAGGGTCCATTCCGGCGAAGGGCTCATCCAGAATAATGAATTCAGGGTCATGCAGTATTGTTGTTATGAATTGTATCTTCTGCTGGTTTCCCTTTGATAATTCCTGTACCTTTGAGTTCATGCGGTCCGTCAAATCAAAGCGCTCGAGATAATCCTTTGCCTTATCCGAAACCGCTTTGCCTTTTTTACCCTTAAGCTCCGCGAAGAACAGGAGGGTCTCCAGGACCTTCATCTTTTTATAAAGTCCCCTTTCTTCCGGCAGGTAGCCCACGCTGTTTCTGAACTCCTGGCCCGCCTTTTTCCCCCTTATCAGGATCTCTCCCGAATCCGGCAGATAGACGCTCATCATCATGCGCATTATTGTAGTCTTGCCCGCGCCGTTGCGGCCGATCAGGCCAAAGATGGAACCCTCGGGGACATCAAATGAGGCATTGTTTACGGCCTTTATATCGCCGAATGACTTGGTAAGACCGTGGATTTCAAGTGCGTGTGTATTATCCTTCATAATTAAACGCCCTTGCGGATTCCGGAAGAAGTTATGATTGTTTCAACATCTTCATATTTATTCAATGTGTATATATGTAATCCGACAATACCGGCCGAAATAAATCTAAAAATCTGGTTTATCGTATATTCTATTCCCGCCTTCTTAAAGTCATCAGGATTATCACCGTACTTGCCAATGATTGTAGCCAGTTCATCGGGGATTGAGCAGCCATTACTCAATGTCATACGAATTATGGCATCCTTGTCAAGGACCGGCATAATACCAAGAACAACTGGAAGATCGATTCCGGCCTTTCTTATTCTATCAACAAAAGTCGCGTAGGCATTAACATCATGGCATAACTGCGATAAAAGGAATTCCGCCCCATTATCCTGTTTAGTTCGCAAATGGGCAATATCGGCTGAGAATGAAGGCGCTAAAATGTGTTTTTCCGGATAGCAGGCCGCCGCGATACAGAATTCCGGGAATTTTTTATTGATGAAATTAATTAATCCGTCAGCATTGCTGAAATCTCCTTGTGTTCCTTGCCAGCCTTTAGGTAAATCACCCCTCATAGCCAGAATGTTTTCTATTCCAATCGATCGATAATGCCGCATCTTGCTTATTATATCTTCTTTTGTATTGCCAATACATGTAAAATGGGTCATGACTTCCGTGGCGCCGTCTGCCTTAAGCAGTTCACAGACTTCCGCGTTTCGGCCGGCGTTACTGCCGCCCGAACCATATGTACAGCTGATAAAATCCGGCTTGTACTCATAGTAGTGCTGCATCGCCGCCTTTAAATTGACCATGCCCTGATCCGTTTTTGGCGGAAAGACTTCAAATGAGAAACTCATCCTCTCTCTTAATGTTTCTATGATTTTCATTGAGTTGCCTCCTGATTAAGCATCATTTCCCCATTCATTGCGCCCGAATCTATGGATAAGAGGCCTTCTTGGGGGAATGAAGTATAAGGATTTAAGGGTTGTATGTCAATAATTAATCGCCCTGATGTAAAGCCAAA
>Ga0214474_1001613_pt1 | contig 10333 bp, 11 predicted proteins | sample RVTome_2_FD_187335 | JGI IMG/M metagenome (GOLD analysis project Ga0214474, IMG submission 187335) | Soil microbial communities from uranium-contaminated site in the Upper Colorado River Basin, Wyoming, United States - RVT95D214 HiSeq ...
CTCGTTCTTCGAGATAGCGCATTACTCCCCCGGCGGCATCCAGTCCGAAAGCGCTGCCGCCGCTGAGGAGAATAGCTTGAACTCTTTCCACCAGATTCATCGGCCGCAGCAGGTCGGTTTCTCTGGTTCCTGGAGCCGAACCCCTGACATCAACGCCAGCTACCGCCCCGCCCTCACATAGGATCACGGTGCAACCGGTGGCTGCATCTTGATTGGTGTAATGCCCCACCTTTATTCCCGAAACATCGGTTATAGCGTTATACATTGTCCTAAAAAAGAGAGCCTTCTCAGCATTGCCGAGAAGGCTCTAAGTACTGCCCCTATTTCCCGTCTCGGTCATCGCTGATCCAAGCGGCCTTTTTGTTTATTTATTTCCTAGATTTTTGCCCACTGCCCTATGGGTCAATGGCGACTATAATGATAGAGAATCCTCTCTGCTTTGTCAATGAGTAAAAGGTCATACTTAGTTATGAGGCTGTCAGCTTGGGGTGGAGACAGGAATCGAGTCCATGATAGCCTGCTTGGAAGGCAGGAACTCTATCATCGGCATGCCGTTTCAGGATGTCTTCTATATTAGCTAACAGGATTTTCCTTAGTCACATATGCTAGAATAACCTAGTATAACGAGGCATTTTCATTAGCAGGCATGAATATTGCATTGAGTCTGGCAATTGCATATCTCCTGGGCTCTATTCCCTTCGCCTATATTATCGGTAAGCTAAGTGGTCTCGATGTTCGTAAGGTCGGCGACCGCAATGTTGGAACATTTAACATATTTCGTCATGCTGGGCTGATTGCCGGTATAGCTACTCTAATAGCAGACGTGGGAAAGGGGGCACTTGCTATAGTGATAGCTAATGCCCTTTCTGGACATGAGATGGTGGTGTTCGGTGCCGGCGTGGCTGTTGTTATCGGACATAACTGGCCCGTGTTTTTGCGTTTCCGAGGAGGACGGGGACTGGCGGTAGTTATAGGTGTGCTCCTTGCCCTGCTTCCTATAGAGATGCTAATAGCTGCCGCAATAGGTATTGCGGTACTTGTTGTTACGCGAAATAGCATTTGGTTCGGGGTGGCGCTATTTATTCCCCTTGTATTGCTCTGCTGGCTTTTCGGTGAACCAGTATCCTTACTAATCTATTCTGCGGCGTTGCCTTGTTTGGCAGGTTTTACCCACTGGTTGACGACACGCCATCTGTCATCTGAAGCACAAAAGGAATCAGTTTCGTTCTGGGTAGCACGTAAACAGGGGCGTGGACAATAGAGTATCTTTCATACTGATGTCTTGAAATAGAAGTGCCGAGGCCCAGAGTCGAACTGGGGACACGCGGATTTTCAGTCCGCTGCTCTACCAACTGAGCTACCTCGGCGCGCCGACATTTTAGATTTTTCGCCTCCAGGTGTCAAGACAAAACTGTGTGTTTTTATGTCTGCCCGCCGGGTTTGACCAGAGGGATGCCGGCGGCGCATAGAGGACATTTATCAGGTTGATAGGTTACGGTGGCGGACTGGAGGCAGCTGAAAAGAGGTACTCCGAAATCCTTCTTCTGCTCGGAGCGGTCAACGAGAACACCGATTCCAATGGTAATGCCCTTAAGTTTTTTTATAGCTTCTATTACTTCGATGATGGAGCTACCGGTAGTCAGTATATCGTCCACAATCAGTACGCGCTCGTCAGGGTTGATGGTAAAGCCGCGTCGAAAAACTCTCGCCTCCCCCTCTTTCTCGGCGAACATTCCCTTTACGCCCATTTGTCTGGCAACTTCGAAGGCTAGGATAATGCCGCCTGTAGTCGGGCCCGCAACCACCTGGATATTGTCTTTCTTGAAGTGCTCGGCAATGAGCTGGCAGAGCCTTTGGGTGTAATGCGGGTATTGCAAAACGCGGAATTTCTCCCAGTAGACCGGTGAGTGCAACCCTGAGGTTAGCAGAAAATGCCCCTCGAGTATGGCCCCGGCATCTCTGAATATTTGTATTATCTCGTCTGACATAATGTTTTCATTGCCAGGCTGGGTTTAGTGGCTTCGGCTGCTTGCGTACCTGCATTGAGATGGTAGTGCTCTATTGTACCCCATCTATACGGCGGCCAGTAGGTTATCCATGCCTTGCCAACGATGTTTTCTCGTGGTACCGTCCAACCCCTGTGTGAGTCGGAGCTGTTGTTGCGGTTGTCGCCAAGAACAAAATATTGTCCGCTGGGAATTTCTTCAGGCAACGTAAGATAATGTGGCGGCTCAAGTGTATAAGGTTCAACTAATGCAGCACCGTTTACAAATACCGCGTCGTCTTTGATTTCCACGGTGTCGCCCGGCACGGCAATAATTCGCTTGATAAGGTCTGAATTGGGGTTCTGTGGGGAGCGAAGCACGATTATGTCGCCACGTTGTGGCTCATTAAAGAGATAAGTAGCTTTGCTGACCATGATATAATCGCCTTCTTCGATGGTAGGCAGCATGGATGAGCCATATACCTTGAAGCTCCCAACCGTAGCTTGAAAAAGGGCGAAAACAGCCAGTCCGACAAGTATAGGTGTAATGAAATCGCGGAAAAATTTCATCTGTTTATTACAGTTAAACTTGCGTTATTATAATCCATGCCGGCTTTTTGTGCCATCTTTGTACTAAACTCGGTGGTCTAGTTTACCGTTATACATGGTGGCAATCAATACCTGAATACTATTATAATTAGAGGATGATGGGGGTAAATCAGGTGGCATGAGTACCAGCCATCAGAAATAGTGAGTCAGAGGAGGTTTAAATGAAGAAGCTTTGGTTAGTTTTGTCCAGCATGATGTTGGTCGTGATTTTGATTGGAGCTGGTGGTTGTGTGGTTGGTGAAGGTGCTCAGGTCTCACCTCCTGCTATTTCTGCCTATGTGACAGCACCGGACTTAGGTGGAATAATTTATAGCCAGCAGCAGGTTGGTTTGTGGGTAACTGGTGAAGGCAAGACGATGGCATCGCCTGATGTTGTGTTGCTCAGTCTCGGTGTAGAAGCTGAAGCTAAGACTGTGGCACAGGCACAGCGAGATGCTGTTGAGGCTATGAATGGAGTTATGAAAGCACTTAAGGCTAACGGCGTAGCTGAAAAGGATATTCAAACGCAAAGGTTTAGCATCTATCCGGTGCGGAAATGGATTGAGGATGAGCAGAGAGAGATAACTATTAGCTATCGGGTGACAAATATAGTTGTTGCCAAAATACGACAGATTGACAAAGCCGGGACTGTTATTGATGCTGTGACTGAGGCTGGTGGTGACTTGACCCGGATTGATAGCATAGGTTTTACTATTGATGACCCGGCACCTTACTATAAAGAGGCACGGGCTAAGGCGGTGGGAGATGCCATAGCCAAGGCGAAACAGATGGCAGGAGCAGCGGATATTAGTCTGGGCAGGTTGCTATATATCTCTGAAGGCGCTCAGTATGTACAGCCTGTGGTAGTTAGAGACTTGTTCCTCAAGGCTGAGGGCGCGGCTCCAGCGCCGACTTCCATTAGCGCCGGAGAGCTGGAAATTCAAGTTACTGTCCAGATGGTTTATGATATTGATTAGCGATTCGGTAAATTATTCGAGTCATTGCTGGTGGGATGGGACTTTATCTTCTGGTCTGACCTCATTAGCAGCTTGCAGGGACTTGACACGGCAGTCGATGGGGCATATTATAAGCGGCAAAGAGGGGTATAGTAATAATCCGGAGGTTGTGAGATGAAAGATGAGACATGGTCACCCAGACCTTACGCCAACGAGGAATTCCTCTCCTTTGACCGCCTGAAGCGGGCAGTTATAAGCAGAGTGCTTGATAGGGCAGAGCGTGTGATGGGGGAAGAATTCCCACTGAGTCCAGACCGGATAGGTGAATTGGCTACTGAGGAGTGGCATCGAGCTAAGGAGGCGCTCCAGAATTCTCCGGGGGCACGTGAAGCTTTCCGAAAATATTTGGAGGGGACGGTTGGTAGCAAGGTAGACAACCTGATCAAAACGGATAAAGACTATCTGTCCGCTATGGGAGTAGCTGAGAAGAGCTTGTGAAAGGGATGGCAGGTAAGTTTGAGTTAATTTGAGGAGAGGGGATTCCCAAATGCCTCTCCTCTTTTGTTTTAATGCTGGAGGATAGGATGCCTGAAAAGACTGAAAAGAAAAGGACAACTATGGACCAGGAGCAAATGAAAAAACGTATGGAGATGTTAGACAAGCGGCTGGATAACATCGATTCCGTGGTTACAGCCTTGGTGGAGCGGGTAATGAGGCAGCCTGTCACCATTGAGGTTACTTGTCCTAAGTGCAATAGTGTTATTCAGATTATGCTGACAAGCAACATAAAGTCTAGCGTCAAGGGTTAAGCTATCTTCTATTGGATTGCTATCAGACTGTGTTGTATCTCCAACATGTAGCCTGAAGGTCTCGCAGTTGCTTCAAATCGAAGCTTCCGTCCTGCTTTAGTTGTCAGCGTCACGTCTACAGAATTGGCAGATAGTTCTTTAGTTCGTAATCAGTTACGTATGTGCGATATCTGTCCCATTCCACCTTTTTATTCTGGATAAAACTATTCAATGCATGGTCACCCAGAGCTTCTCTGGCAAGTTGGCTCTTTTCGGTAAGCTGTATAGCTTCGTACAGGCTGCCAGGCAACGTTTTTATCTTCTTCTTTGCGCGTTCTTCCTGGCCCATTTCAAACACGTTCTCCTCTACAGGTGGGGGCAATTTATATCCTTTTTGAATTCCTTCGAGTCCTGCAGCCAGCATGACGCCGAAGGCGAGATATGGGTTGCATGCCGGGTCCGGTGACCTGAGTTCTATTCTGGTAGCAGTTTCTCTTCCCGGTTTATACTGAGGAAGTCTGATTAAGTCCGCACGGTTTCTTTTAGCCCAGGTGATGTAGCATGGGGCTTCATAACCCGGGACGAGGCGCTTGTAGGAATTTATCCACTGATTACAGACTGAGGTGATTTCCGGGATATGTTTCAGCAATCCAGCCGTGAAACTTTTGCCCGTTTCGGACAAATTGTCGGGGGCATCCTTATCGAAGAAGGCATTCCTGTTGCCTTTGAACAGAGACATGTGAACATGCATACCGCTGCCGGTGACGCCGAATACCGGTTTGGGCATGAAGGTGGCATAAACCCCATGCTGCTGGGCTACCTGCTTTACCACTAAACGATAGGTCATAACACTGTCTGCCATGGTCAAAGCATCGGTGTAACGGAGGTCTATTTCATGCTGGCTGGGGGCAACTTCGTGATGGCTATACTCGACATCGATACCCATTTCTTCGAGGAAAAGAATCGTTTCTCGCTTTATGTCCGTGGCTACCTCTGGCGGGGTCAGGTCAAAATAGCCGCCCAGGTCTAGAAATTCTGTATTCTCCGAGTTCTTGAAGTAGAAATACTCCAACTCCGGCCCAACGTAGAAGGTGTATCCCATGTCAGCGGCACGCTTCAGGTTTTTCTTTAATATGTACCTGGGGTCGCCTTCAAAAGGTTGCCCACCAGGCCAGTATATATCGCAGAACATTCTAGCTACACCTTGCTCTTTGGGTCGCCAGGGTATTATCTGGTAAGTGTTGGGGTCGGGTAGTGCAATCATATCGCTTTCGTCAATGCGGGCAAAGCCCTGGATGGAAGAACCGTCAAAACCCATGCCGTCGTTCAATGCCTCCTCCAGTTGCGCAGAAGTGATGGAGAAGCTTTTTAGAAAGCCCAGAATGTCGGTGAACCACAGCCGTATGAACTTAACGTTTTGCTCCTTTGTCCTTTTGAGGACGTATTCCCTGGCCTCGTCTTCCTTTTTACCCATTATATTTCCCTCCACTTGACAAAGATTTTCACATTATTATCTTTCTGTTTTGTGAAAGTATAGATGAGACCCGCTCTTTATTCAAGATGGGTAAGCTTGACTGCCTGTAAAAGCATTGATAAAATGCGAAAAGCGGAGGGCGGTTAGCTCAGTGGTTAGAGCGCTGCGTTGACATCGCAGAGGTCACCGGTTCAAGTCCAGTACCGCCCACCACTTAGGTAATATTGTTACCTTACTTTAGCTTCGATTGCCACCAAGAAGGTCGAATTCCCCCATTTTTCACTCGTGAGAAAGGTGATGTTATTACCCTGGATATCACGTTCAAATCCTTTGGACTAACCTTACCAAAACATGAACACATTCCTGACTTTAGTTCACCCCAACATATTGTTTACCTTGCTAATTTGTTCAATTGCACCTATTCCATCAACAAGTAATTTGTGTATAATTTGCACAAGGGATCACGGTGTGAGCAAATAAAACTGAAGTACTTGATAGATTGCTAGTCCATTTTGATTTGTGGCAAGTTAAGGTAGGAAACCCTGATTTAGACATTATTCTGATTCTGACAATTCATTAAACATAAAATTCGTGGTGTAAAGGAGAGGATGGCATGAAAAACATAACTCTGCACAGGTTTATGATTTTCGTTGTACTACTCATCATGGTGAGCACCGTAGCTGCAGGGTGCGCTCCCGGGGAGAAATCGGCCCAACAGACAATCAATCCGCAGGAGGCTCAGCAAATCGCCTATGATGCCGCTGTATACGGCTTCCCGCTGGTCATAATGGATCTGACGCGGCAGGTTTTCACCGCAGTCCCAGCGCCTATGGCGGACGGGGCTCCGGTAAACCAGTTCGGCAATAAGAAGACATTTCCTGATGCCACATTTACTAATGTAGTAAACCCTAATGCCGACACGCTCTATTCGTCAGCCTGGATTGATACCGCTAAAGAGCCTGTTATCCTTTCAGTACCGGACACGCAGGGTCGCTACTACGTGATGCAGGTGATGAATTTATGGACGGATGTTTTTGCCTCACCGGGCCCGCGTACTACGGGTACCGGGGCGGGCAATTTTGCCCTGACCGGCCCGAACTGGAGTGGCAAATTGCCTGAAGACATCACAGAAATGAAATCTTCGACCCGGTGGATCTGGATAATCGGCCGCATCGCCTGTGCCGGCCCTTCAGACTACGAGAATGTCTGGAAACTTCAGGACCAATTGAAGCTGACACCGCTTTCCGCCTGGGGGACCAGTTATGCGCCACCAACCAATGTCCCTGTTGATCCCGGTGCCAACCGCAAGGTCTCTCCTCTGAACCAGTTGCTGGCGCTTGATGCCTCAACCTATTTCAACTGTGTCTGCCAGCTGATGGTGGAAAACCCTCTCTATGAAGCAGATGCTCCACTGCTGGCCAGCATGGCCAGGATAGGCATCAAGACCGGGACTGACTATAAGTCGTATTTTGCCGGGCTGGATGATGGCGTTAAGTCGGCGATTCAAACCGGCTATCAGTCCGCTCTGGCCCAAATTCCGGCAGCAACCATAGGGAGTATGCAAAACGGGTGGCAACTCCCTTACGGTACCGGCAATTATGGGACTGACTATGTGTTGAGAGCAGCTGCAGCTTATCGGGGTCTGGGCGCTAATTTAGTTGATGATGCTTTCTATGCCTCAGCATCAACCAGCAGCGATGGCGCCAAATTTTCCAGCGATAAAAAATATATAATTCATTTCAATGAGGATGAGATACCGCCGGTAAACGGCTTCTGGTCGATTAGCCTTTATAATGAAAAAATCCTGTTTGCCGCCAATCCAATCAATAGATATTGTCTGGGCTCATTGAGCGACCCGCCTCTGATAAAAAATCCCGACGGCTCGATTGACATCTATATACAGCGCGATTCACCTGACTCTGCCAAAATGTCCAACTGGCTGCCAGCCCCGGCCAGCGGTAGTTTTTCATTGACGCTGCGCCTGTACTGGCCGCAGAAGCCGGTACTGGATAAATCCTGGGTGCCGCCGGCAGTGCAACTAGTTAAATAGAGGATATGTAACAGCCACCGGAGTAGCTATCTGATTGGATGGAAATATCCAATACTTTACTGCACGATAACTCAATTTGTGACATTTATTTTAAATGAGAAAAGTAGGGCCTCAGTACTTTTAGGTGCATGTGCGCGTGTCGATGTTTATTCAATAGTAATATTATGGCCAGAACTACTTGCTTCTTTTCAAGCAGAAGTCTAAGATGTTTGTAATGGGGGAAACAATTTGGGGCTGTCATCACCACATTATCAACGCAAGATTAGCTTCAGGTCCCGCAACACCTTTCTTAATGAAGTTACCATTTCCTGAAGGAGGCTTGAATTATGGAATTTTTTGACCTTATGAGTATCTCACACCGCTATATGGAGATACTAAACCCTTCCACGTCTGAAAAAATCATCAAACTTGGCAAACTACTCAAATTAAAAAAAGGAAACCGGGTAATCGACTTCGGTTGTGGTTGTGCTGAGCCCCTCACTCTCTGGGCTGAGGAATTCGGTATCACTGGTATTGGCATAGATATATCCGAGGATTTCTGCGACCGAGCCAGGAAAAAGCTGGCCATGAGAGGGTTGTCGGACCAAATCGAAATCGTTTGTTCCCCTGCGACTGACTACGTATTTGAAGAGGGGGCTTTCGATGCCGCAACATGTATTGGGTCAACGTTTATTTTTGGCGGTTACCAGCAAACGATCCAGGCAATGAAGCGGGCTGTTCATCAGAATGGACGCCTTGGTATCGGCGAAACCCACTGGCTTAGCAATCAGGTACATCCGGAATATGCCCAAAAACAGGCAACTACCCACACAGAACCGGAACTAACTCAATTTACCCGGGACGAAGGCTTTGAACTCGAATACATCATCCGTGCCAGCCACGACGACTGGGATAGATACATTTCGGATGGTTGGTTTGGACTGATACGTTGGCTTGAAGAAAATCACACCCACCCTGACCATGAACAGGTATTCAAGCATTTTCGTACTGACCAAGATGATTATTTACAGTTCCAACGCCAATATATGGGTTGGGCTATGTATTGCCTCGCTCCCATCAAATCTCATTCGACAGGTAGTCACTTACAAAAATAACATTTATTGATTACCGTCTAGACACACTCGTATCGGTTACCACTCTTGAGTAGAACGTTGATCACGATAAACTATCTTTGATAGGTAGGATTACCTATCTGCTGTAAGAGACTTAAAGATTCTTTTCCAGTAGAATTGTTATAGTACAAGAGAATCAGACATTCCGATGATTACGTGCGAGTACCAGTTGTCACTTTCTAGCGAATTGTGCGATTGGGAAAATCCTCAGACAGCCTTTTGCATTAAAGACTAGTTCAAGTGACTACCTTGCGCCCTATGACTTGTAGAAACCTATTTCTATGTGTCGCCCTAATATCTCTGAATCCGGCATTCTGGAAAGCTGCTTCGATATCTCTGTCATTACCGGTATTTCTGCGGAAGAAATCAAATAGTTGCATAATTTCTGTGCCTACCAAAATTACACCAACTCCACCCTCCTTTAGAACACGATACATCTCTGTAATACCCTTCTTACGATCGCGCCACTGGTGTATACTTGCGACACAAACCGCCCAGTCAAATGATAGATCCGTAAAAGGTAATGCTAGAGCGTCTGCACACATAAATGAGACGCGCTCACCGCATCGCTGTTCTATACAGAGTTGTTGAGCCTTTTTAAACAATATTGGTTTTAGGTCGACTCCGATGCATGTGATTTCAGGAGCTAACTGTGCTAAAAGTAAAGGTAATCTCCCCGATCCGGTGCCGACATCGAGCATCTTACCATGTGCTGAGTATAAACAGACAACAGCCGCACTATGCTCAAATATCGTTTCCCGCTGACGCAAGACATCTTGCCAAAAAGGACTGGTATAGGCTACACAGTGTGCCCACCAACTGCGAACACCTGCCCAAAAATTGCCGAGATTCAACATCTATTATCCAAGATAGTAAACACTTGACCTATGTGCTTTGTCAATTGTGTTCAATTAGGCCCGTGCGACTCGAATAATGCAAAATGTCCTTCCCACTGTACTCAATGCACACCATAGTCAGAAGGTCAAGCTTTATCGGATTTCATACATAGCTAGACCATACGAATCACGCCGATTATTAACCGTTGGGTACAGCTCATTTCCGCGGAGCTCATACACAGGAAGCCCATATGAGTCATGCTTGTTGTTAACCGTTGGGTACAGCTCATTTCCGCGGATCTCATACACAGGAAGCCCATATGAGTCATGCTTGTTGTTAACCGTTGGATATAGCTCGTTTCCGCGGATCTCATATACAGGAAGACCGTACGAGTCACGCTTGTTGTTAACCGTCGGATATACACCTTTCACGTTGCCACCCCCTTAGCAGCATATTATTGTAAAAACAGGGATAAAAAGCAATAAAGGTAGCTTCATTCCACAATTGGCAGCATCTACAATAGTAAACATAATGAGGTGATAGG
>Ga0214474_1001616_pt1 | contig 10320 bp, 12 predicted proteins | sample RVTome_2_FD_187335 | JGI IMG/M metagenome (GOLD analysis project Ga0214474, IMG submission 187335) | Soil microbial communities from uranium-contaminated site in the Upper Colorado River Basin, Wyoming, United States - RVT95D214 HiSeq ...
AGGTCGCCTTCAGCAGCCTGGGTGACAAGGAAGGAACCATAAAGATATGGTATACCGATGATGAGAGGAGGTTTCCCGTCGCCATGCACCTGAAACTACCCTCTGTGGGAAACGTGGAGTTTGAACTAGTGAAGGTCGAGACATGGTAAGGTATTGATGGTATGCGTAAGAGGCGCCGGTAAAACGCGCTTCGCTCGATTTCTTCTGTAGCGTATAAATTCCGTTAGGTGACGACATACGAGGTAATCATGGCCCACAAACTAAAACTCCGTAAGATTTCACAGCAGTTTGCCGTCTGTCGGCTTGCCCCGGATGCTCCTCTTCCCTCTTGGGCTACCTCCGGGGAAATCTGGTCGGTGACTCGAACACCAACAGAACTCTCCGTGGTGTGCACGCAAAATAGCTTGCCCCAGAACCTTGCAGCCGAAAGGAATTGGATAGCTCTCCAAGTCGTTGGTCCTATACCATTCGGAATGGTGGGTGTTTTGTCTTCACTCACGGTTCCCCTAGCCGATGCCGGCGTGAGTATTTTTGCTCTCTCAACCTTTGAAACGGACTTCGTCCTTGTACGGGATGAATCCTCTGAGATAGCATGCCAGGTATTAAAGCAAGCGGGACACGAGATCGTTGGCCAATAGTCGAGGGTTACTTCCGGTCTTTCCTTAGATATTCGCTCTGCCAATAATTAACTGATATTCATGAATTTTGTATGAGGGTTATGATATCAATTGTCAAAGTCCAACACCCTCTCTTCACCTAAAAAAAGCGAACTGCGCTCTGTGCGTTTTAAGAGTGCCGTCTCCGCCGACCTCTGGAATTGGAAGTCGAGGTCGATGGGCCGAGAGAAGTTGGTGGGGGGCGCCACTTCGAACCCGAGACTATTCGCCAGAGGCATAATGCCCCGGGCAAAGTCCATATCTACCGGCCCCACATGGTGGTCACGGTCGCCGGAAAGGGTGCTGATTATGGTTTCGGTCAAGCAAGCAAAGGTGGTACCGCGCGGTGGACCCATCTTGAACCGGAGATTGATGTCGGCTATGGACATATAGCCCCCATCAACGCGGAGCACATCAGGCCGCTGTATGCAGACCTCCTGGCTCATGTTGTGTGGCTGGGCCATATCCACGACGACGGCATTTTTCTTAAGGTCCTTGGGGCCAACAATGTATCCATCGGAGGTAATTGACAAGATCACGATGTCTGCTTGCCGGATTGCGGAATTGTCGGCAGAGCAGATGATCTCACCCTGAAAGCAGCCGTTCAATTCCCGGCTGACAGCCGCAAGCTTGTTGTGGTTATGGCCGGTAAGGATCATCGCACGCGGATTAAGCTCGGATAGCAATAGAGCCGCGGCTTTGCCCACGATGCCATAGGCACCGACCACCGCAATGCTCGAAGTTGCAATATCAATGCCTTTAAGCCGGGCACTCTCTCTCACAATGGGAACAGCGCTTGCCGCCGACAAGGCATCGCCGTGCGTGATATAGGCCTTGATACCGGGATGCTTTATGACTGCCAGACCATTGCGGGTCATCGGCGCGGTATAGGCGCCCAGACCAATGCGTTCCGCTCCCAGCTTATTCTGGGTAAACAGGATGGCGTCGATAATGCGGCGTTCCACCAAATGGCGGTCCAACTCTTTCATCTGCTTCCCGCTCAAAAGAACGGCGACGATGTACCCTTCTGCCTTTCCGCCGAACACATCAAAGTGGGAGCAGATCGTGTAGCCCATCCTTCCGCGCAATTGCTTGAGTATCCACTCCGATGGTCTTTTAGGAGTAATCTTCATGCCCAGCTCTTCGCCGATTCTGAGCACCTTGCCCACACGGCGGCCGAAATCGTCGATGATCCTGGGATGGATCATAAATGCAAACTTTCGTGCCATTTCGTTCCTTCTTCCCGTATTTTTCAGTATCCCGCCTAAAGCCGAGCGCGAACTTTCATGTTTATAACAAGATTAAGATAATGTCAAGGATAAAGACCTTATTCCTTAGCCGCACACATCCGCCTGGATGCTCCCCTCTTAATAACGACGCGGAGTGCTGCAGAAATTGTGAAAATTTCCGCAATGATCTAGCGACTTTTTTTTAGAAATGATTTAACCAGGTTGAGGGAGGAAAACTGCTGTTGAGTCATTTCTGCAAGAAAGCCCTCTTCGCCAAAGACCTCCTGCCTGATGTGCTCGATACCCAGGCCCTTGTTATAAAGCCCTTCGATCCTGCTGCCCAACCCCTCGAGATAGTCGATCAATGCCGCTAGCTTTTCAGCGGGATCCTTCACCACATGGGTAGGGGCTGGAAACATGATTAGTGCATTCAGTGCCTCTATTTTTTTGAGGTCTGTTATAACCTGCCACATGTCGTCATTGGGACGGCAGACCACCGGCTTTGTCGATACATAGAGATCGCCCGTGAAAAGCCAGCCGTTCTTTCTCTCGAATAAACAGATATGGTCACGATCATGGCCCGGGGTCGGTATCACTTCAAATCGATGGCGCTCTGTATCAATATGATCGCCGATAGGCTTTACCTCACTGGGCACGGGAAAGCCCCATACCTCCTCCTGGTAAGGATAGAGCTTGGGTGATCTATTAATCTTGCCTATAGCCAGAGGATGGGCATATATATCAATGCCATACGCATCCTGGAGGAATTTATTGGCAGATATATGGTCTTCGTGAAAATGGGTATTTACTGCGGCTTTTACCGTCTTGCCATCTAAAAATTTGACCAGCTCCACTGCCGTATGCGCTGGACCGGTATCGACCAGCAGGCCGTCTACAAGATAGGCGCAGACCCAGGTCCCCGTCGGGAAATCGGGGTAACGGCTCATCCTAATTTGCAGGACTTCCCCATATGGTGTCGCAGAAATCATTCGGTCTTATTCCCTGTTAAAAAAGCTCAAGAATTATAGCTATGCTCCCTGGGGGCCGAACCATGCCCGTCTCCTGAAAGTGTGCCCGTAAGGTTTAGATTTCTCTTTTACCGTTATTATCAAATAGTTACCTGGGTCCGCCCAGGCCCCTCGGCATTGTCATCTTGCGCTCGTAAACAGGTCTCTGACCGTAACCGCCGCCGGATTATAGAGCTGGGCGCAGATGCCAAAGGCAATGGCGACCAGCAGTATCAGTAGAAATCCCCACCACGTCGCTCCCAAGATACTCATCTCCCAATTGCCCTCTTTGACCCGCCTGACTTTGCGGGAAAGGCCCGTGACGAGAAACACGTGAAATGCCGCGTCCGATAATATGATCGGCGCGCACCAGATCAGATAGCCGCCAACGATGACGACGGAGAAGACCAAGGCTATCAGCAAGAGGATGGCAAGCAATTTCAAGAAACCTTCGTCCCCGACACCCGATAAGCCATCAAGAAAACTCCCCCCACCCCCATGGGCGCCCCCTGCTAGGCCGGGATCTGCGCCGACCCCTACAGGCACGGCTACGCTGGGGTTGCTCTCTGTGAAAGTCCCTCCTGCCCCCCCGCCGCCGGATGTGCCGCCTCTAAAGCCGGTGAATAGCCGCGGTGTACCGCTACTCGACGCGGAGCTGCGGAACGAAGGCATCAGATCGCCCCACCAGGAGCCCCCGCCCTTTCCCTTCTTTACCCGCGCGTGCCTTCCGATGCCGATGTACAACAGCCATAATTTGACAAACAGGAAAAACAGGAGATAGGAAAGGATAATCGCTATGCCGTAACGAACGGGCATGCGAGAGATGCCGAGCAGGCTTAAAACCTTAGAGCAAATAACCCCGCTGATCACCGTTGCCGAGAGGATGAGCACCATATGAAAGCGAACGAAATATGACTTTCGGATCCTCTCAACCAATCTTCGCTTAAGCTCAGCTCTCTTGATTAGATCTTTTCCTATCATTTCGGACCTGTATAATGTCAGGCATCAGGGCAACGCGTCTTGTGCGCCGATAGATGATCTACTGATCCCATCCCTTGATGAGACAGTAAAGGCAATAAGCGCCGACGATGGTGCCAATAGGGAAACCAAACAAGAGGAGGACGCCATATGCAATCCCGATATTCCGCCCCCATTCCTTATGTTGCTTGATTGCCGCCCCTAAGGCCAACTGGAAAAACACAAATAACACGATAAGTGCCAGCACAATGACCACCACGGCTATGGGACCTGCTTCAGCCGGCTGCGGCTTAGCGATCAGGGGAATTACAACAGCAGCCGCAATAGCCAGCACACTGATGCCGGATATCCAAGCCATCAGGCGGATGACCCTGCCGGCCTTTTCATAAAGCTTGAGCTTTTTAGCCACCTTCTTCTCCTTATATGCGTCGATAATATTTTATATTGTGCGAAGGCCCCGGGCGCGTGGGCCGCGTATCGTCCAAGTGGACTCGATTGGGAAGATGATATGGAGTAAGCCTCCATCATTGGTCTTGCTCCTGTCTTTGGGAAAAAAGAGACGTTACTTAGCGCATCACATGAACGCTTATAAATTATTCAATTTGTCCACAGTCTGAGATAACTATCTTTTTAGTAGTTCGACCACTTTCTGATCCGTATTTTTCTATTTTCTGAATTACATCCAGTCCTTCTACAACCTTGCCAAAAACCACATGCTTGCCATCAAGCCACTCTGTCTTGACCAATGTAATAAAGAATTGAGAACCATTGGTATTAGGACCCGCGTTAGCCATACTTAAAATTCCAGGTCCGGTATGTTTTAGTTTAAAATTTTCATCAGCAAATTTGTTACCATAGATCGACTTACCGCCGGTTCCATTGTGGTTTGTAAAATCACCCCCCTGACACATAAAATCAGTAATGACCCTATGAAAAGTGCTTCCCTTGTAACCAAATCCAAGTTCGCCGGTGCATAATGCCCTAAAGTTCTCAGCCGTCTTCGGCACTACATCGTTTTCTAACTCAAAAACGACCCTACCCAATGCCAGAGGTGGCCCCTTGGCCAGTTTATCGTCGGCGGTAATATCAAAAAAGCATTTTACACGCATGATCATCTCCTTATATTCCTAAAGAAATTAAAGGGACGGTTTTCCCGAATGAACTTACAATATCGCATCCCCTCATCTGGTGCATCAGATGCTCGGCTACCTCCACATATTGTTTTTATACCACGTAACCCTTCTTATTTAAAGTCAACTCAGAAACAACATCCCTTACTCACCCCCTCATTTCAAATAGTTACCTACGATCGAGTCCATGCGCTCCGTTTCAAGTGACTGCCCGGATGTATACAAGTACCCCATCCTTGAGCGGCTCAAGCATAGAATCAATCGATGTGACGAAGCCGGACGCGGCCGCCGGAAACAGCTCCTCGAGGAGATGCCGTGTCCGCACGTGTTGACGGTCGCTAGCGTCATATATCCACTGTCCGTGAGCGAAGTGATTGCGCAGCCACTTGGTCAGCTGCGCATGTTTGCCGCCATTTTTGGTGGTATCCGGATTGGTATGGCATGGAATGACACCGTTTGCTTCGAGGATCGCAGCAATTGAAATGATAAAGCTTCGATTTATGAAATCACCAATGAGATTAATCTCCCGTACATCCGTGGCGGAAAGTGGCTGCTCTGGCTTGACGAAGTAAACAGCTCCGCGCGCCTGATACCAGCTGGGAGAACTGTAGCTCGGCCGCCCGATTGCGGATGTATCTATGTGTGGACAGAGCGCCCGCGCCTTGACAGTAAGTGTCCAAGCTTCTTCAATCGCATCGTACGCAATTTGGTTCATGGTAACCCCCTCTGTCTGCTCGCAGCTGAAATACTTATCTAGATCCGACCCCAGGTCAGCAATAGCCCATTAGATACTCTCTAAATAGTGCTCGATTCTTTCCTTGTACATCCTTCTGTAACGTTCGAGAAAGGGGACAAAAATCCCACAGCTATTGTTTCTCGCATACTCAAGCAGGTCACTCCACTCGGTGGAAATTAGTTTGTCCAGCCAATACTTATAAAAAAGGAGTTCTTTCTTGCGAAAAACCCCCGTATCGAAAAGATAGAAAACACGCTCAAGGTATCCGATGTAGACATCAAATAGGTATCGTACAGCCCGGACCTTATCATCAGAAACATTCTCGTACCTACCGCTAAAAACCTCTGCGCGAAGCTGAGAGTCCCAGGGGATTGTGAGTTTTTTTCGTAAGAATGGAGGGGTGAAGATAAACGTGAGCTTGACGTAGTCCATCATAAACATAGCCAAATGGCATGCCTCATGCTGGTCGAACTTGTCGTAGAACTCGCATGAGGCTTGTGAGCGAGTCCACCGCCGGTCTTTCCAATAGCGCCAGACCCCAAATACGGCGGCGACAGCTAACAAGCTGGTAGCCACGGTCTCAACCCATTGCAGAATTGTACTCATAATATTCTCCTCAGAACTAAAGAAAAAGAACAGGATGCCATATATCTGACCTATCTCTGCCCACGAGTAGTCCGTAAAACAAACATCGCGGCTTCATGGCTACGTTGCGTGGCCCGATCATACCAACGCGCGCATAAAGAATGAATCCAGATGCCGCTGAGAATTAGCACTGCGCCCAGAAGAAACAAGGTGCCGGCTCTCCCAAAATTCCAGTTGTTTTTGTAGATCAAACAAGCGATGTCGCCGAATGCCGCCCAACCTAGGATGAAGGAAATGGAAGATGCGATACACCCGAGCTTGATGCAGCAACTGGCGGGAACGCTCTTGACAGCTTCGGCATAAGGTTTCAAGACTTCACGTACACACTTGCTATTCACGTCGCCAGCTGTGGTTTTTTTCTTATGATTGGTCATAGCGCATATTCCTCCTTATTATAATCTATAAAAAAGTAGCCCGGCCCCTTTTCCCGGTAGTTACTTCACCCCCACCAGCCTCTTGAATTCCTCTTCGTCGATGATGGAGAGCCCCAACTCTTTTGCCTTGGCGTACTTGGACCCCGGCTCTTTTCCCACCACTACATACGCCACCCCCTTGCCTGCACTCGTGGCCACCTCACCCCCGAGCCCCTGCACCAGGTCCTTGGCCTCGTCCCTGGTCATCCCCTCGAGCGCGCCGGTAAAGAGGAAGGTCTTTCCCTGCAATGGCAGCGTTCTCTTGGCGCTCGGCTCCGCTATCGTTATGCCTGCCTTTTGCAAGCGTTTGATCACCTCTCGATTTTTTTTGTCCTTGAAAAACCCATAGACGCTCTGCGCCACCTCCGGCCCGATACCCGCGATAGCCTCCAGCTCCTCCGCAGAGATCCTATAGAATCGATCCAAGGCAGGCAGCGAGCTGCCTAGCACCTGCGCGATGTGCTCCCCCACATGCCTCATGCCCAGGGCATAGAGAAAGCGGGCAAGGGTCGGGTGCTTGCTCTTTGCCAAGGCCTTGATGAGGTTTTCCGCTGACTTCTTCGCCATCCGCTCGAGCGAGGCGAGATCATCGGCAGTGAGATCGTAGAGGTCGGCGACATCCTTGACCATGCCCTTGTCCACCAGCTGCTCGATGAGCTTTATTCCGAGGCCGTCGATATCCATGGCCCGCTTGGAAGCAAAGTGCCTGATCCTTCCCTTCAATTGGGCAGCGCAGGAGATGCCGACACAGCGGTGGACAGCCTCTCCGGGCAGGCGCACCACATCCGATCCGCACACCGGACAGCTCTTAGGCATGCTAAACCGCTTTTCAGTTCCAGTTCGCTTGGAGGTTATGACCTTTACCACCTCCGGGATCACATCTCCGGCCCTCCGCACCACCACGGTGTCGCCGATCCTGATGTCTTTTTTGGCGATCTCATCCTGATTGTGCAGCGTCGCCCGCTTGACCTCCACCCCGCCGATCCTCACCGGCTCCATCAAAGCCACCGGCGTCAGCGCCCCGGTGCGCCCTACCTGCGCCTTGATCTCGATGATCCGGGTGGTCGCTTCCTTTGCCGGGAATTTGTACGCCACAGCCCACCGCGGGCTGCGGGAGACCTCTCCCAGCCGGCGCTGGAGCGCGAAGCTATCCACCTTGATGACCACCCCATCCATCTCGTATGACTGTTTCTCGCGCTCGGCATTTATCTCCTTATAATAAACAACAGCCTCCTGGACATGATTGCAGCGGCGCACCAGGGGATTGGTCCTCAACCCCCATTCGGGCAGGGTTTGCAGCACCTCCCATTGACTCTCAAAGGTCCTTCCCCGCACCTCGCCGACGCCGTAACAGAAGAGCTTGAGCGGCCTCTGGGCGGTGACAGCAGAGTCGAGCTGGCGCAGCGACCCGGCTGCGGCGTTGCGGGGGTTGGCAAAGAGGGGCTCACCCAGTTGCTCCTGCCGCTTGTTGAGTGCCTTAAAATCAGCGAGCTCCATATAGACCTCACCCCTGACCTCCAGCCTCTCCGGCGGAGGCTTCTCGCGTTCGATGAGGTGCAAGGGTATGGTCTTGATGGTCCTCAGATTTTTGGTCACATCCTCGCCCGTAAAGCCATCCCCCCGGGTGGAACCCGCGGCAAGCTCCCCGCGCTCATAGATCAACTCCACTGCCACCCCATCCAATTTGGGCTCGGCCACATACGTTATATCCGCATCGGTCTTAAGGAAGCGTTTGACGCGCTGGTCGAACTCGATGACTGCCTCCGCCTCCATGGCATTGGCCAGGCTCAGCATCGGTATGGTGTGGGGCACCTGACCGAATGCCTCCAGCGGAGCACTGCCTACGCGCTGGGTGGGGGAGTTGGGGGTCTTGAGCTCGGGGTATGCCTGCTCCAGCCCTTCCAGCTCTTTCAGCAGGGCGTCATACGCGGCATCGGAGATCTCCGGGTCATCAAGGACATAATAACGGTAATTGTGATACTCAATCTCCCTGCTGAGCAATGCTGCCCGTTTCTCTGCCTCTCGCGGAGCCATAGCGCTCTCCTCACGTTGATGGTGTTGAGTCAAAAAGCATTGTAGATTTGGGGCTCCTCTTTGTCAACAAACCCCTGCAGGGGAAATCCAGGTTGACTTCCGCGACTGGTTTGGGCACAATAGCCGTGGAAGTGGATAGGTCCCTGGTGGGCCTCCTGGACTTCAAATCCAGAGGCGGGTGTAAGCCATCCGCGGCGGGTTCGATTCCCGTGCACTTCCGCCATTGTTATTGCCCTAGGGAAAGGAGATTGTTATGTTTGGTATCGGCATGCCTGAGCTCATCGTCATCCTGGTCATCGTTGTCCTCATATTCGGGGCTGGCAGACTTCCGGAGATCGGGGCAGGCGTTGGCAAGGCCATCAGGAACTTTAAGAAGTCGATCAAAGAACTCCCCGAGATCGACGTAACGCCGAAAGAAGAAGACAAAGAGAAGAAAGCGAAGAAGCAATAGAGACCAGTGAGACAGGAGGCCGTCTATCTGGGATTAGGCTCGAACCTCGGTGATAAGATACATAATTGCCTCTATGCCCTTGAGGAGATATCCGCTTCCGATCACACCCATATACAGGCCGTATCTTCCCTGTATAAAACAGAACCCATAGGCTACCGAGATCAGGACTGGTTTATCAATTGCGTGGCAAAGGCCGCTACCACTCTTTCACCTCTTGCCCTCCAGCGATTTTTGCAGGGTATCGAACAGCAGATGGGGAGGCATAAGACCTTTGCGATGGGACCGCGGCTTATTGATATCGACATACTCTTCTATGGAGCCGAGGTTGTCGAGGAGGCGGGCCTTATCATCCCCCATCCCCATCTGCATGAGAGGGGCTTTGTCCTGGTGCCCTTGGCGGAGCTAACCCCTGATCTCTCCCATCCCATCTTGAAAAAGACCATCAGAGAGCTTCTGCAAAATATAGGTAAGCAAGGTGTGGACTGGTATGCCGCCCCTCCCCCCGCGAGAAAGGTAGCGTCGTAGGCCATGATTGCCTTTTTCCTTCTCGGCATATACGGCCGGCTGATCGCCTATCTCCCTCCCTGGTGTGTATCGTTGCTCGGCTCCCTGCTGGCGAGGGTCGCCCTCGCAACCTCTCTGCGAGAACGGGTAGAGCGCGGGATGCGACGATTCCCTTGGACAAAGGAGTATGATGTAGCAGACCTGTCAAGAAGACATATTCGATTTCTCGTCGATGTCTTTCACAGCATGCTCTATTTCCGCTATCATCACCGCCCTCAATACGGCCTGATTAACAAGGTCAAGCGAGAAGGGGAGGAGTATCTCCAAGAGGCCTTGAAGGATAAAAAGGGGGTCATCCTCTGCTCCCTCCATCTGGGAGATTTTTTGTGGTCCATCTCCTACCTCGCCTCTGCCTATCCAGCCAATTTAATCGTGCGGGGTGAAAGCGACCCCCAGTGGGAGGCCTTCGGCTTAAAGATGAGGCAGAAGTTAGGAATTAAAACCATCTACAGCGAGGGAGGGGCATTAAAAATGAAA
>Ga0214474_1001617_pt1 | contig 10318 bp, 11 predicted proteins | sample RVTome_2_FD_187335 | JGI IMG/M metagenome (GOLD analysis project Ga0214474, IMG submission 187335) | Soil microbial communities from uranium-contaminated site in the Upper Colorado River Basin, Wyoming, United States - RVT95D214 HiSeq ...
GAAATATTTGAATTGCGACACGGTTTCCCAGGGGGGGGAGTATTGAGAAGTAAGCTTATTTTCTAGGTAGTTGCCAGAAGGGCCCCCTCTTTGCGAATTCTTTGCCCAGTTCGATGGCGTACTCCCTGCTATGAGAGACCCAGTCATCATCAAGACGTCTGCGAAAGTAGTTTCCTGAAAAGAGTGTAACCAGATCACCAAGAGGGACAATCCCCTCGTCGGTGTCCGGCTTAAAGCCGGACCAATTCCTTGCGTGCTCTTCCGACCGGAAGAGGTTCATGGTGCTTCAGGCATAGGGTATATTTTCGAACCACTTGCCGAAGGGGACTGCCACATATCCTGTTATTTCTTTGGGTTCTGCTCGGATTACCTCGCCGTTTCGCATCTCCACGGCAACGGGCGCTCCGCAGTCCAGGCAGGGGGCGTCGATGCGAACCTTTTTCCCCGGGAAGAGCCAGCAGACTGCCAGCGATTCAAAGCCTCACTGGCCGTACCATTTCTGCTGGCCGTCGATCGCAATCCTATACTGAGTGGGCAGGTGGTTGAAGGGGGCAAAGGAAGTGATGTAGTCCGTGCCCGGGAAAAGCCAGCCGGGGATCCGGGCATTGAAGAGATCGTGCAGGGCCTTGCGCCCCTCCTCAACGGAGATGCCGAGCGCGGCGGCGATCTCCGTGTAAAAAGGCGCCTGCCCGGTTTCTACAAAGTGTTTCATGATGACCTTAAAAGTCTTGTCTAATAAAGTCGGTCCGCTCATCATCGCCTCCTTTATTTTTTAATAAACTTCAAGCATTGTTCGGCAATGAGCGCTGCTTCATGCACGCAGTCGCTGATGCCGATGCCGCGGTAGGCGCTGCCGGTCACAAAGAGGCCGGGGTGTTTCGCAAGCCCCTGCTCGATGCGGGCGAGCCTTTCCTCATGTCCCAGGGTGTACTGCGGCATGGATTTTGGCCAGCGGTTGATGCGCAAGATCAGGGGTTCACCTGTAATCTTTAAGATCTCTTCCATGTCTGCTCTGACAGCGGCAAGCAGCTTGCTATCTTCCCACAAGACAATCTCCTCATTTTTTGCGCCGCCGACGAAAGAGCGCAGCAGGACCTTGCCCTTAGGGGCCCTGCCTGCGAACTTGACGGAGCTGAAGGTGGCAGCCATGATGCTTCTCTTCTCCAGGCGGGGGACCACAAAGCCGTAGCCGTCAAGGGGATGCCCTATCTGAGAACGGTCGTAGGCCAGGTTGATGGTGGCGGTGGAAACATAGGGGATGGTATCAAACAGACGGCAGATATCACCGGCCATATTTCGCAGAAGTTTTGCCGTTACAAAGGCCGGTGTCGCCAGAATTACGGCATCTGCCTCTATCGCCTTTTTCTTACTTCCCAGTCGGAGGCAATAGAGCGGCTTCTGAGAGGGCTTGCCCGTTATTTTTTCTACTGCTATGACCTCTTGCCCCGGCGAGATGGTTTCTGCGGGAAGGGCCTTTTTCAGTGCCGAGATCATCCCCTCCATCCCTTGCCGCAGGGTGAGAAACATGGTGTAGCGGGACTGCTGAAGGGCGAATTGCTTCTTCCTCTGATACATACCCCAGATGATGCTGCGATGCTCTCGCTCCAGATCGATAAAGCGGGGGAAGGTGCTCTTGAGGCTCATGGTCTCCGGGTCGCCGGCATGTATCCCGGCCACCAAGGGCTCGGCGATCCGTTCCAGGGCCTCCCTTCCTAAACGGCGGCGGACAAAGGCTGCCAGGCTTTCTTCCGTATCCGATTTTTTCCGGGGGAGGATCAGGTCGAGGCCCATGCGCGCCTTGCCGGGCAGGCTGAAGAGCGAACTCTTTATAAAGGGCCACAGGCTGGTCGGGGCAAGGAGCATGAAGCCCTCGGGGATCTCGTGGAGTCTTCCCTGCAAGAGGATGAAGGTCCGGCGGAGCTGCTGGTTGGTGCCGATCACCTCCTGCTCCAGCCCTAATTCCCGGCACAATTGCAATGCCCAGGGTTTTTCCGAGATAAAGCAGTCAGGGCCTCCCTCCATGAGAAACCCATCGGTCTGCTCGGTGAGGAGGGAGCCGCCGAGCCGCCCTTCTTTTTCGAGCAGGGCAATCTCCAGCTGCTCCCCCCCTTGCTTGGCGAGCTTGGAGAGATAGTAGGCCGTGCTGAGGCCGGCAATGCCGGCGCCGATGATGGCAATCCGTTTCATTTCCTTTCCAGCGCCGCCTCCACCAGTTGCACGAGAACCGCGATCAGCTCGGGCGCGTCATTGAGACAGGCCACCCTGCTGGTCTCTATCCCCTGTTTATCCGCCCATGCCTTGAGTACGATGTCGAGGTCGTAGAGGGTCTCCAGGTGGTCAGCGATAAAGCCGATGGGGCAGATGAGGATTTTTTGATAGCCCTCTGCGGCAAGCCCTTCGAGGCATTGCTCGGGCTCAGGACCGAGCCACACGCCTCCTCCCCTGCCTCTGCTCTGAAAGGCCAGGCGCCAGCGCACTGGGCCGGCGAGGCGGATGATACCCTCGATGGTCTCCTCCAATTGCCTGACATAGGGGAAACCTGCGGCAACCTCCTGGGGCAGGCTGTGGGCCGTGAAGACCACCGGTATCTCGTCTTTCTTTGCGCCCATTCTCCCTATCGCCTCCGCGATCTTCGCGGCCCAAGCAGCGCACAGTGAAGGAAGGGCATGCCAGTCATCTACCTCAATGAGCTCCATTTTTTCATCCCAGGCGGCGACGATCCGCTTCACTTCATCATAGTACCCCTCTGAGGAGAAGGCGGAGCGATACGGTGAGAGGCTCATGAGGATGATACGGGAGATCCCCCTCTTTCTGATCTCCTCCAACGTTTCGGCGATCAGGGGGTGACCGTGGCGCATACCGACAAAAACCGGCAGAGGCCTTCCCGTCTTTTTGAGTGCCTTTTCCAAGGCCCTGGCCTGGCGCCGGGTCGTCTCAGGCAGGGGGGAGGCGCCTCCGATGGCCTGGTAGCGCCGCTGCAGCCCCTCGATCTGCTCAGAAGAGGGTTGCTTTCCCATGAGCTGCTCCATAAATGGCACCACCTCGTCCAAGGAGCGAGGACCGCCGAAGGCGAGCAGCATGATGGCGGAGCGGGAAAGGTCGCCCTCTCTGGTCATCGATCTCTGCTGAGGCGGTGCACCGCCTCCACCATGGTGATGACGTTCTCTTCGGGAGTTTGGGGCAGGACCCCATGCCCCAGGTTGAAGATGTGTCCCGGCCTGCCTTCGGCCCGGTGCAGGATCTCCGCCACCCGGCTCTCGATCCTCTCGGGAGGTCCGAGCAGGGCTGCCGGGTCCAGGTTTCCCTGGATCCCCACCTCGTAGCCCAGCCGCTGCCACGCCTCGCCGAGGTCTATGCGCCAGTCGATCCCGATGATATCTCCGCCGGCTGCGTGCATCTGTTCAAGAATGCCGGCTGCTCCGGTGGCAAAGTGGATGGCGGGGACCTTGGAGGATAATTCGTGAAAGATCCTTCGGCTGTGGGGGAGGACGAACTCTTCATAATCGCGCGGAGAGAGGATGCCGGCCCAGCTGTCGAAGAGCTGTACGACGTCGGCCCCGGCGCGGACCTGGGCGTTGAGGTAAGAGATGACAGCCGCGCTCAGCTTTTCCATGAGGATGTGCCAGCAGGGGGGGTCCTCATACATCAGGGACTTGGTGCGGACAAAATCCCTTGTGCCTCCCCCCTCGATGAGGTAACAGGCCAAGGTAAAGGGGGCTCCGGAAAAGCCGATCAAGGGAATCCGCCCCTTGAGCTCTCGGCAGACCTGCTGGATGGCCTCCATGACGAAACGAAGGTCTTCCTCGGCCTCGATGGCCTTGAGCTTCTCCACCTCCGCGCGACTGCGGGGGGGATTGTGGATCACCGGTCCCTCGCCTTTGGTGAACTCCAGCTCTATGCCCATGGGTTCCAGGGGGAGGAGGATGTCGGCGAAGATGATGGCGGCATCCACACCCAGTTTTTCTATGGGGAGGAGGGTTACCTGTCTTGCCAGCTCAGGCGTCTTACAGAGGGTAAGAAAAGGATATTGCCGCCGCAGGGAGCGGTACTCTGCGAGGAAGCGGCCTGCCTGCCGCATCAGCCAGACCGGCGTAAACTCCGTCGGTTCCCTCGTGCAGGCCCTTAAAAAGATAGGGATATTCTGCTCGACCTTTGCCATCGATTTTTGACCATCATAATCTTGGTTTTTTCCCGCGGTGTCAAGGAGAAGTTGATCGGAAGGAAGCGCTTTTATATCATGCATGCGTCAAGAGGATCGCCCTGCTTAAGGATACGGGAGGATAATCCTCTATTTTGAATCCACTCTGTTTTGCCATCTGTATGGTCTGGTCAAAGACCGTCTTTGTCACATGAAGCCTCGGCTCTACAAACAATGCACGGGCAGTGCTCTTCATAAGTTTCTTTACATGCTTTAAAAATCGGATCTTATCGGGGACTTCGTGCAGCATCCAAAAAGCCACTATAAAATCCGCTTTTTCCTTGAGCCCGAAATCATCCGGTTTGGAAAGATGGGTGATGAGGTGAGAGTCAACGCCTGCCTTTATGGCGCGGCGTTTTAATACCGCAAGCATTTTTTCTTGTATATCTACGGCAATGACCTTGCCCTCTTTACCCACCAGCTTCAATAACGGGATAGTGAAGTAGCCCATGCCCGGGCCGATATCTATAACAGTAAAGCCCTGTTTGACATAGGGTGAGAGCATCTTGTATGGATCATGAAATAATTTGCGTACGGGATTGTCAAAGAGATAACAGGCCCACCAGGGGCATACATGCTCGTCCCTTGCGAAAATCGTATACAATATGTTTTTTATTAAGCTCATGGCCGAGCTGATCCCTTCTGAAGAGGATTTGCGTTGCTGGTGGATCAATTTTATTCCGGATGATTGCCATATACTCCTCTAAAATACCAAAGCCCCTATTGAGCCGGCGATAAACAACTGCGCGGCGAAATATGTAATCAGGTTCGAGGCACGGGATAATTTGAACGTCCCTCGGAAGCGATCGACCGCCAGAATGGTGTCCGAAAGGATAAACAGGATTGCCCCGATGGAGGCCAGAAGCGCTCCAGTTTGGCCCGTTTGGATCAGCCGCTCCCAGGCTAACCAGGCCATAATCAGGATGACCGCAACATAGATGAGGACAGGCAATTTTAGTTTGCCGAGAGAGGGGGCAAGGATGATGTAGATAGCAATGCCGTAAATAACAAAGGGAATTAATGGCCACCATATCAGCGCACTAATTTCTGACGCAAAGGCCGCACTGTAGAAAAGATGCGCGATGAGAAATGCAACCAAGCCGGCCACGAATCGATCCGAGGGCAGCATCAAGAAAATATCACCAGCCAGGGAAAAGACGAGGCCGGCGATAATTATATACTTATAGAACGGCGAGGCGGCCTGTCCCAGGATGGCGATCAGTAAGATAAACACCATCGTCAGGGGTTTGAAGATGTAGATCTGTTGACGTGGGCCTCGATATTCAGCTCGGATGTGGATGGAGGCCGAAAGTATGACCAATAGCATGAGTATGTATGTCAACATTTTCCCTACCTCCCACCTCGACTTTTCAATAACTCATATATTAGATTGATTCATTGCCGCAGTTCTGTGATAATATCATTTATCATAGATGTCAACAAGCGCATAATTTCGTGGAGGTGCTTAATGGTGGAAGCACAGGAAAAAACTGCAATAGATAAGGGGATGAAAACGCTGTGGCTCATCTGGGCGGCGATGCTGGGTTCTTTGCTCATCTATATCTTTATTTCTCACCAATTGGGTGAGGGGTTCAAGGGTACTGGAGCACGTAATGTACCTCTTGGTTTGTTGAGAAACATATTTTTTGTGGTTGCAGCTGCTGATTTGATCGTAAGCCATTATCTAAGAAGATTCACGCTGAAAGGCCGAACCCGCGCTGCCGGAGTGACTGCCGCCAGAGGATTGTTTGCTCAGAAACAGCCAGCTTTCGTCAGCCAATATTCCGCTGCCGTGATCGTAACCCTTGCCCTTTCAGAGAGCATAGGCATTTACGGTCTCGTGCTTTTTCTGCTGGGGGGAGGGTTTAAAACTCTCTACATATTCATTGCCGCTTCGGCGCTGGCCATGGTCTTTTACCGCCCGAAGCGGGAGGAGATGGAGAAATTGGCCATGGCTTATAAAAAGCAGGCTGGGACATCCCCTGAGATATAATATATAGATAGTCTTCCAAAGGAAATCTATCAAACCGGCCCCGGCAACGGGGCCTTTTAATTTCTGTTTAGTGGTACAATGGATACGAGGTAGTTATCCTAATGGGGATCAACAAGATACAAGCAAAGAGTATCCTGCAAAAGACCGGCATATCCGGTTTTGGGTATGTCATCAACCCCTATAGGGGGTGCACCCACGGTTGCGTCTACTGCTATGCCCGTTTTATGAAGCGCTTTACCGGGCATACGGAAAGGTGGGGGGAATTTTTAGACGCGAAGATCAACGCGCCTGAGGTCTTGAAACGGCAGATGAAGAGGAAGAGAGGGCCGATAAAGGGGGGCATATTCCTTTCCAGCGTGACGGATCTGTACCAGCCGGCGGAATCGATATTCAAATTAACCAGGGGCATCCTTGAGGTTCTGTTGGAATATCAGGTGCCCATTTCCATACTCACCAAATCAGACCTCGTGCTGAGAGATATGGATCTGCTCCGGCAATTCGAGGAGTGCAGTGTAGGCCTGAGCCTCATGACCGTCGATGAAGGTCTTGCCCGTCGTTTCGAGCCTCGTGCCCCTTCACCAGGGCGCCGTATTCAGGCCCTCAGTGAACTAAAAGAAAACAACATAGCTACCTACGCCTTTATCAGTCCCTACTTGCCCCACCTCTCTCATATTGAACAGGTGATGGAGGCATTGGATGGCTTGATCGACGAGGTGGGAATTGAGGCGCTTAATACCAGAGAGTCCTATTGGCTGGGTGTAGAGCGCGTCCTTGCCCGGTATTACCCGGAACGCCTGATTGGCTACAAACAGCTTTGCCGGGGGGACAGATATTGGGATAACCTCGAACAACGGGCCCGGCTCCTCGCCTCACAGCAGAATATTCCATTTATGGGGGTCTACAGGCATTAGCTTGATCGCATCATGAACGATAAAAAGAAAAAGCCGGCAGCCATAATGCCGGCTTTGAAATCTTTTATTTAGTTTTACAAGTGACCTCTCAACCATTGATGAGCCGTTTAACGTCGTGCTCGGGACCAGCGCATTGAGCCGCACGCTGAGCAATGCGTTGCATGGGGAAACATCCACCTCATCTACATCACCTCCTTTTCTAAATACCGTTATTAATAGTGTAAGACCTCTCTCACCTCCTGTCAAGTAAAGGATCACTATTGCACGATGGCTATTACTACCCTTGCCGTTGCCTAAAAGGGATAACTGTGTTAATTAAGAAAGGTTACTCATCGTAAGAAAAAGGAGGCACCATGGACTACCGCACGATGACGGCACCCTGCGGTCTGGATTGCTTCAATTGCCCTGTGTATCTGGCCAATGAGAATGCGAAGCTCAGGGCCGTGATAGCGGAAAGATTTGGCATCCCCGAAAAAGAGGCGGTCTGCCAGGGATGTCGCAACGAGGGGGGCGCTATCGCCTTCCTTGGTATGACTGAGCCGTGCAACGTCTATCGCTGTATTGAGAAGAAGGGACTTGACCTATGCTGCGACTGCACCGATTTTCCCTGTGACCATCTGCACCCGTATGCAGACGAGGCATCCCTGAGACCCCATAATACGAAGGTGTTCAATCTCTGCTTAATTAAAAAGATGGGTTTGGAAGCGTGGGCCAAGGACAAGGCGAAGAAGGTCAAGGATACGTACTTCAAGGGGAAATTTAAATTATAAGGGATTTTAGAGAATCTTGATACCTTACTGCATCGAGACACCCGACAGCTGCAGAGGAAAGAGAGTCCTAAGAGATGAATGAAGATCTTCAGTATCTTAAACTTCTTTCGATCTTTCACTATGTCGTCGGCGGCCTTGCCGCCTTATTTTCGTTCATCCCTGTCATTTACGTTGTCATCGGCATACTTGCGGTGTGCATCCCCGGCTCCTTTGAGGGAGAAGGTGAAGCCATGCCCCTCTTTATCGGGTGGATTTTTATCATTATTGGGGCCATCCTCATGGTGGTCGGATGGGCCTTTTCCGCCTGCATCATTATTGCCGGGAGATCCCTGGCGCGACGGATCCATTATATGTTCTGCATCGTGATGGCAGCCATTGAGTGCATATTTATGCCCTTCGGGACAGTGCTCGGTGTCTTCACCATCGTCGTGCTGGCACGGCCTTCGGTAAAGGAGATGTTCGAGCTGAACGCCGCGCCCACGTCGCCCGTCGCCTGAGCCGAAGGTGACCCCTTGGCCAGTGGCCCTTTGGCCAGTGGCTCAACGAGGACTTCGCTTTAATGACACGCCGCATAGTAATCCGCAAAGGCAAAGGATGACTTCAGATACGAACAAAACGACGTATTCGGGAAAGACGCCGTGGAGTATCTGGGGGACAGTAGGGTGGGGGCTCGTGGTAGGGATTGTTTTTATCGTCCTCCAGGGGGCTGTCTTAGCAGGCTTTGTCGCGCGCGAGGTGGCAAAAAACCCGGATACTGATATTTATATGGCGGCAAAGGAGTTGGGAAAGAATGGTTTCCTGATGGCCTTGGCCACCTTAGTGACAACGCCCCTGTGTATCGGTCTGGTCGTTTTACTCGTAAGGCTACGAAAAGGGCCGACCATCGCGCGGTATCTTGGTCTTAAGACGATTGCATTGCGAACGATGCTCTTCTGGCTCGGTATCATCACGCTCTTCGCCTTGCTGGCCGAGCTTCTCGCCCATCTGGCGGGGTGGCCCTTTATGCCGGATTTTATGGTTGCTGCCTATGCGACTGTTTACTTCCCCCCGCTCTTCTGGATCGCCCTCATCGTAGCCGCACCCTTATTCGAAGAGGTTTTTTTTCGAGGATTTCTCTTCGAGGGATTTCAACACTCGCGCGTAGGACCAGGTGGCGCAGTATTTTTGACCTCACTCGCCTGGACGATATTGCATGTGCAATATGGCGGGTACGAACTCGGTACCATCTTTGCCTTGGGTGTAATCTTCGGTATCGCGCGCTGGAAGACGCAATCTATCTTTCCGCCGCTCGCCATGCATTCGCTGTTTAACCTCTTGGCGATGGCTCAACTTGTTTTCTATCTTGGAAGGGCTTAATGCATGGCCCTTTTGCACGTCGTAAGGCAAAAAAACATTTGTGTGCTTTTAGGGCTTGACTTTTCCTCAGTACTCAATTATTGCTAGTAATAGCGTCAGAATGACAATCTCAGAAAAAGGGGAGGTGCATTATGCAGAAAAAGAGATTACTGGTGACGGGATTTATGGTGCTTTTTCTGATCTTTGCCCTGTCTAGCTTCACCTATGCAGCAGGGGACGGCAACGTTAGGTTTGGCAAGAACGTAAAGATGTCTGCAGATGAGACCTTAAAAGGAGGGCTCGTCGCTGCCGGAGCTAATGTTGAGATCCTGGGAAAGGTGGGGGGCGGGCTCAAGGTCTTTGGTGCCAATGTGCTCAGCTCGGGGGATGTCCAGGGTGCACTCCGGTCTTGCGGCGCCAACGTGGTCCTTGCCGGCAGATACCACAGCAAGGTCAAGGCTGCGGCCGCCAATCTGACCCTCTCCGGGACCTTCGATGGCGACGTCAATGTGCGGGCAGCGAGGATAACCGTGACCCCGACCGCCGTGATCAAGGGTAATCTCATATTCGCGAGCGCCGATCTCATCGTGCAGAAGGGTGCCCGGATCACGGGAGAGGTGGTCCAGCGTCAGGTGATGGTGGAAAAGCAATGGATCGAGAAGTGGGGCCGCCAGGGTATAAAGGCCATGATCCCCGTCGGGATATTTTTCTGGCTCATCTCCATCGTGGCCCTCATCATCGTGGGATTGCTCATCAACTACCTCTTCCCCAGGAAGACCGATGCCGTCATCAGCACCATCTCACAGTCCCTCTGGAAGAACCTCTGGTCTGGCTTCATCTTTCTCGTGGTGGTGCCGATGGCCATCATCGTCTCCTTTATTACCGTGGTGGGCATACCTGTCGGGATCATCGCCGGTATCCTTTACGGCATTGCCATCTATATCAGCACTGTCTATATAGGGGTCTGGATAGGGCGAAAGATCCTCGGCTACCTCAAGAAATCCATGGCAACCGCATTCTTCTGGCCCCTGGTAGTGGGCACCATCGTCATCGGGCTGCTCACCCTCATCCCCATAATCGGCTGTTTCTTTAGGCTCTTTATCCTCCTCCT
>Ga0214474_1001618_pt1 | contig 10314 bp, 11 predicted proteins | sample RVTome_2_FD_187335 | JGI IMG/M metagenome (GOLD analysis project Ga0214474, IMG submission 187335) | Soil microbial communities from uranium-contaminated site in the Upper Colorado River Basin, Wyoming, United States - RVT95D214 HiSeq ...
CCATTCTGCCTTATTATATATTCACCCCATCCAAAAGCAAGTTACTCATAAGACCATAATTGTGTGGCCATCTGATTTTATCTTTAATGCTACTGGATTCCCCCATATCAAGTATGGGGCAGGCTCAGTCAAGCCCGGAATGACAAACTACATGAGACTTATGTTGTCATTTATATCAACTGCCGATACCCTCAAATAATCCGTGCCGGGTATTTTTATTTGTTTAAACGTGAAGCGGAAGCCTTTCTTTGTCTATTTCAATGGTTGTTTTTGAAATATAACCGCTGCGAACAATTTGAGGTGTCTCTTTATGAACGGGTTGATCAGAATTAAATTGATGGGAGAGGGGAGGTGATGGTTATACTTGTATTAAGGTGGCTGGGGCCAGATGTTTAAAGAGGGGCCTATCGTGTCCCATAGGTAAGGGTGTACATGTCACCGCGTAATAGGTGTAAATTCTGTCGAGAAGTATTGGGAATAACACCAGCGCATAAATACCAAAAAGGAGGTTAAGAATGGACTTTACGTTTAATGAAGAACAAAGGAGTTTGATAGCCCTTGCGAAAGACTTTTGTAAACGAGAGGTGGATGTAAAGGCGATGAACGCCCTCGCAGATAAACCTATCCCACCCAATGCAACAAAAGAGGATTTGATGGCTCGCTTACCCTGGGATCTCATCAGCAAAGCCCATGATGTTGGGCTGCGACAACTTATTGTTCCCAAGAAATATGGTGGCGGCGGTTATGGGCCAACTGGTGATTGGTTGACGATGACAGCCATTGCGGAAACAATAGGGTATTGGGGCGGGTCTTCCTTTGGCAGATTACTGACCATTCCATGGAAGCACTGCTCTAACTTAATCGAAGCGCCAGAAGAAATACAAGACGAAATTTTCCCGGCATTTATGAGCAATAGGAAGACATTGCTTGCTACTTCCACGAGTGAGCCTAACCATGGAACTGATCTTTTTCTCCCGTATGATGAGCCAGGGGTATCTGGGAAATGCATCGCCACTCGGGATGGAGACTACTGGGTGATCAACGGTGAGAAAATGTTTTGCACAGCGGGTGGAGTATCTGAGTATGTTGTTGTTTCGGTTAGAACAGACCCTAAAGGGCCTATTTCTAAATCGATGACCCAATTCTTATTTCGGACCGATACACCTGGATGGTCATTTCGAGTTAATGACATGTTAGGAAATGAAATCGTGCCAAATGTACAAATGTTTTTTGATAATTGCAGAGTTCACAAAAGGTATATGATAGGTAAGCTGAACGAGGCGTTCATTGGACTGCGCTCACACCTTGCGGCCAAGAGTATCCATTTTATGAATGCATTGGGTGAATCCCAAAAGATATGGGAAGATTTAAGAGATTATGCAAAAAGTAGAATCCAAGGGGGCAAACCTATTATTCAGCACCCCAATGTTGCACAACTCATCGCTGAGGGTGATGTTCTATTACAAACAGCAAGGCTCCTTCAGTACAAATTCGCCTGGGACTGTGATCAAGAGAGACCAGGGGAGCATGTTAACCCATTAGGGTTTTGGTATAACAACTATTGGTATAAAGAGGTGGCCGTACGGCTCATCAGAATAGGTCTTGAGGTTTATGCTGGTATGGGTGTGCAGAAAGAGTTAGGCTTTGAGCGTTGGGCCCGTTATAACCTCAGTATTCTCCATGGAGGAGGAACAGGCTCATTGAACCTCATCAAGGCCTCCAAGGTACTATAGTTAGGGTCGGAGAAATACTCAGATCAATCTTAATGATTCATTAGGTTCAGGGCTAATCTCATTCTTAAAACGAGATTAGCCCTGGAAAAAGGAGATTCAATTGTAAGGAGAAAGTTGATGTCACTGAAAATACATCCAAGGATCGATCAAGTTAATTCACCCTTTAATGACGTCAGTGTTGAACTCTACATTCTAAGGGGTGAAAGGAATATGATCATCGATACGGGGATCGGTCCGTCACCAGAAAGAGACGTATTACCTATCCTCAAAATTCATGGCCTGACCCTCTCTGACATCGATTTGATCCTTAACACTCACGACCATCCCGATCATACCGGAGGAAATGCAGTCATTAAAGCTGCAAGTAATGCTCAAGTATACATTCATAAGGATGAAGTGCCTTTTTTGAATGACCGTGAGCATTGCTTTGAATTTTACTCCTCTCCTGTGATTAAGGCGATGGGAGGTAACCCTCAGGCAGCAAAGCAAGCCTTCTTAGAGAGCGCGGGGCCAGGAGTTGTTCCAGATCGACAACTTGACGATGGCGACGTTATTGATGGTGGGCCTGGTGTTAAACTGAGAGTTGTTCATCTCCCGGGTCATACCCTTGGCAGCGTTGGATTCTTTTGGGAAGAGGAAGGCATTCTATTCTCCGGTGATTCTGTGGCAGGATTGCACGATGGAAGGGGAAAACTTCCCATTATCTTTGACCTTTTGTCATACAAGAAGTCCCTGAAAAGGCTTCAAGAAATACCTATTCGCTTTCTCTTATGCGCTCATCGTTACAGAGGAATTCATTTAGCTCCGTTTCCTGTAAGGGAAGGCCGAGAAGTCAGTCAGTTTCTGCAAGAGAGCTGGGAGTTTGCAGAAAGAATGGATGAGGCGATAATGGAAGTGTTTTCGCCCCGATGCGAAAAGGGCTTTATGAAGGTAGCTGATGAGGTTATCGCTCGGCTTCCGAAGGAGATGGGTTTTAAGCCAATGACACAAGTTGAGAGGCCATTTTTATCTGCCCAGGTTATCTTCTTCCGACTTTCTCAGCTAAATCAGCAGGGCACAATGGATGGCTTTAAAGAAGTGAAGGTTTGATAGGAACTTAAGATCCAGGAGGCTAATGTGAAGAAAAACGATAATATTTTTTTCGTTTTTTGGATTGTGCTAAGCCTTTTTATTATGTTCTTTTCTAATGAATATAGCCTTGGAAGTTTCCATAATCCCGGACCTGGACTCATGCCTTTTCTCTTAGGACTCTTTCTTTTTATCATCTCCTTTTGTCTTTCATTAAGGTCTCTTTTTAAGAAGGGTAGGGATGATAAAAAAGTGGCAGAAATCACGAAGGAGGAACGGAGTCGCATCAATATTAGCAAGATAAGCCTCGTGTTAGCATCTTTGTTTTTCTATGGATTGTTCTTGGAGAGATTGGGGTATCTAATAGTTACCTTACTCACTATGATCATTTTATTCTGGGGTGTGGGTTTGAAAAGGTGGAGTTCCATATTGGTTGCTTCGTGTTTGACGGTTTTGATCACATATTTCCTTTTTACTTATCTTGGGGTCAGATTTCCTCCAGGGATTCTTAGGTTTTTAGGTATAGGTTAAGGAGGTAAGGTGGATATTTTTGCTGGTGTTGCACAGGGATTTCAAACTGCTTTTCAGCCTTTGAATTTTCTTTACTGTTTTGTAGGAGTATTTATTGGAACGTTGATTGGAGTTCTTCCTGGAATTGGACCAGTTGGGACTATCGCCATACTTCTCCCTGTGACCTTTGGCATCTCTCCTGTTTCTGCCATCATCATGCTTTCAGGGATCTTTTATGGAGCCCAGTATGGTGGGGCTACAACCTCTATCTTGGTCAATATTCCAGGAGAGGCCGCTTCAGTAGTGACCTGTCTGGATGGATACCAGATGGCAAGACAAGGCCGAGCTGGGCCTGCCCTGGGGATAGCGGCGTTTGGGTCTTTGATTGGGGGCACATTCAGTACTATTGCCTTGATGTTTTTGGTCTTCCCTCTTGCCAAGGCGGCTCTAAAATTTAGCTCTCCAGAATACTTTTCCATTATTTGCATGAGCATGACCATCTTGATCTATTTAGTCAAGGGGTCGTTTGCGAAGGCCGCGATCATGATCCTTATGGGTCTTTTCTTAAGTACCGTAGGCGTCGATTTACTCTCAAGCAAGCAGCGCTTTACCTTTGGATTCCCATTCCTTTTTGACGGGATTGGAATGGTTCCAATGGCGATGGGCCTTCTCGGAATATCTGAAATCCTTATGAATCTCGAGGAATCAATCGATAGGGTCATTTATAAGGCCAAGATAAAAAATCTTCTCCCGAGCCTTCAGGAGTGGAAAAGATCGATTGGTCCGATCTGGCGAGGTTCTTTGATAGGCTTTTTTATAGGCATTATGCCTGGACCGGGAGCAGTGGTTTCTACCTTCGTCTCTTATTCTGTTGAGAAAAAGATTTCCAAACATCCAGAGGAATTTGGAAAGGGAGCCATCGAAGGGGTGGCAGGCCCTGAAACCGCCAACAATGCGGCCGTAGGGGGGGCCTATGTTCCTCTCATGGCTATGGGAATTCCCCAGAGTGCAGTGACGGGTCTACTCTTGGGGGCTTTGATGATCCATGGTGTAACGCCCGGCCCATTATTGATCAGTCAGCATCCTCAAATCTTTTGGGGAGTCATTGCCAGTATGTATATAGGGAATGTTATGCTTCTACTGTTGAATCTTCCCTTAATTGGCATTTGGGTGAAACTTCTTGAGGTCCCCTATCGTATTTTAATGCCCTTGATTCTTCTTTGCTGCCTGATTGGTGCATATAGTATCAATTACAGTGTAGCGGATGTGATCATCATGACTATTTTCGGGATTACCGGATATATCCTGAGAAAATTTGATTACGAAGTGGCACCCATGATATTGGCCTATATTCTTGGTCCCTTGATGGAAAGATCCTTCCGTCAATCCTTAATGATGTCCGATGGCAAGTTCTCTATCTTTATTGAGAGACCTATTTCGGCTGTCGCATTAGGAATCGCAGTTCTGCTTTTACTCTCTTCGGGGTTTTCATTTTATCGAAAAGCCAAAACCAAATTACTTCAGTAAGGCAAAGGCTCACGAGATGGGGTTGAACAGTTTTAATAAAACAAGAAAGGAGGTGATTAAAGATTTTTGAAGAAGTGAATATTTGGATGAATTTGTCCAAGCCTGGTAAATCAAATACATTAAGGAGGATCATTATGAAAAAGAGAATAATCGGGTCCCTTTTTTGGGTAAGTATTCTGTTCATGTTGGTTTGCATTTCGTTTAACCATCCTTGGGCCGCAGAAAAATATCCATCACGTTCGATAGAACTCGTTTGCGGTATGGCTCCAGGCGGAGCGTCAGACATTCTTAATCGCATGTTGGCCAGATATTTCGAGAAGTATCTTGGTGTCGCTGTAGTTCCTACAAACAAACCCGGGGCTGCGCAGGTGGTTGGAACAACCTATTTGGCCAAATCGGCACCCGATGGATACACGATTGGCAACATGAGTATCCAGGTTGTTACAGCTATTGTAGCAGGGCAGGCAACAACGTATTCTTTGGATGATGTGCGTGCGGTTTGCCAACTCGCTTATGTTGGTACTGTATTAGGTGTCCCTACGGATTCGCCGTGGAAAACGTTTCAGGAGTTTATGGATTATGCAAGGAAGAACCCAGGTGTAAAATACGCCCATCAAGGAGTTGGATCGGGTGCTCATATAAGGATGGAGACCCTCAACAGATATGCTAAGCTGGGATTAGCAGGTATTCCATTCAATGGTGAAGGTGAAATGATTCCCGCTGTCCTGGGAAAGCATCTTCCAATTGCGGGTTTCAGCCCAGGGGGTGTTAGACCACAGGTAGAGGCCGGGAAAATGCGGATTCTTTTCAGCTTTGATCCGCCCGCAGAGGTTGGGTTTGATCCAACCCTCCCTCATCTCCTTTCTGTTTTTGGTAAAGATGCGCCCGATCTTGATATTTCGGTATATTTGTGGATGCCTAGGAAGACTCCTGATGAGATCGTTCGGATGATTGAACAGACTTATGTAAAGATGACAAAAGACCCAGAGTTTATAAGCGAACTTAGAAAAAACAACTATGTGCCTGCATATATTGATGGTAACACAGTGATGCAAAAAAAGATTCCGGAGAAAATGCCTCAAATGAAGGAAACCCTTCAATTTGTGGGAATGCTTAAGTAAACCCGCATCTCGGACAGCGTTTCGCATATGCGGGGTGCTTGCCTCCGTGGGCGGGGTATTAAACCTTGATCATGGCAAGGGGACTGCTGCGTTCTCTTTGACTCCAGTACAAGGTTCTCGACTGCAAGCAGAGGGGCGCAAGGTGTTTTACGAAGGTTCTGATATGCAACGGGGAATTGTGCCGGTGGCCTATGCGGTGACAGTGATGATGCGTCAAACACAGCCGGCGGAGCTTTGAGTTTTGCCGTTAACTCAGGGCGTATTGCCGGTGAAAATGTATTGAAGTACATAATTTAAATGGGCCATCAGGTAGTGGCAGAGCAACCCAAAAGGATCCTTCTTTTACGACTGACAATAAATGAAGATATTTCTTGTCCACTACCTAGACAGTTCCATTTGTGAGGGATAAACCCCAGGTCTTGATTGACTCGATCTTGATGTCTGATGTCTTTGATTGAGAAACAAAGTGAATGGGGGATATTCGTTATGAAAACAACCGAAAAGCTAAAAGGAACAGTGATCACAGGGGTCGTTGGTGAAGATGTGCATATCGTTGGCATAACGGTTTTAGGACATGCTCTAAGAAAGGCCGGGTTTAATGTTGTTGCCCTAGGAGCCCAGGTTCCTCAAGAGGACTTTATCGGGGCAGCTATAGAGACAAAGGCCGATGCTATTCTTGTCTCTTCACTAGGCGGACACGCCAAAGAATTGGTCCAGGAATTTAAAGACAAATGTTTTGAAGCTGGGTTGGGGGATATTCGTTTATACATAGGTGGACATCTGGTAATTGGTGAAACAAGGTGGGAAGATGTAGAGAAGTCGTTCAAGAGGCTTGGTTTTAACAGAGTATATCCACCCGGTGTATCTATGAAACAGGTGGTGGAGGATCTGGAGTCCGATCTTAAGGGGAGAAATTAGCTATGGAGATCCGAAACAAGAGACTTACGGATGATGAGTTTGAGGATGAGAGAGAAAAGGTCCTTGCCATGTGGCCAACTGGCAAAGAGGTTGATTTTGATGAGGCTATTGAGTTTCACAAGAGTATGCCCGAGAAGAAAAACTGTGCAAAAAAGTATGCAGATGCCAAAACAAAAGGAGTAGTATTAACCCGTACTGACTCTGGTGTGCCACTTGTTGAAGAGCAAATTGACTATTTAAGATATTTACAGGATGAGGGGAGAAGTGATCTGCTTGGTACAATCATTGACAGCTATACCAGACTTTTACAATTTAAGAAGGCCGGGGAGGGAATTATCGAAAGCTCCAGAACAGGGAAATGGATGCTTAACGGATACCCCATCGTAAATCATGGTCGGGTGAAGGCCAGGAAAATAATAGTAGCGGTAGACCAGCCAGTACAGATAAGAGGACCTATTGCAGACTCGAGGTTAATCGTGGAGACAGGATTGGCTGCAGGGTATACTGCAACGACATGTACGCCAATGATGTCATTTTCGCAATATAGCTCAAATTTACCCTTATCCACAATCATACGTAACTATCAATATGTTTACAGGTTAATGGGCCGCTATGAGGAAGAAAGAGTGCCCATTGTTGGTGAGATGTCAGGAGGAGCCCAGGTAATAACGCCAAATAGTCTGACACATGCATTAATGATCATAGAGGCTATAATCGCGGCAGAACAGGGGGTTAAGAATATAAGCCCTGTGATCCACGGACAGGGAAATTTAATTCAAGATGTTGCCGCATGTATTGCCCTTCGTGAGCTTTGCCGCGAGTACTTGAATAGATTTGGTTACAGCGATATGGAATTAAGCGTTGTGTTTACAACGTGGTCTGGTAAGTTCCCTGCAGATACTGCTGAGGCCTTTGCTGTCATCTGCTTGTCTGTTATTCCACCTCTACTGGGTGGAGCTCAAGTAGCTCACGTGAAGACAATAAACGAGGCGCACACTATTCCGAGAAAGGAGGATAATGCTGCTAGTCTTAGAGCAGATAAGAAGGTAATAGAGATGTTGAGGGGTCAAAGATTCGAATTGGAGAGCAAGGGAGTGGAGGAGGAAATTAAAACTCAGAAGCTGGAAACAAAGGCTATCTTGGATAGGGTGATAGATCTGGGGGAGGGTGATGTAGCTGTGGGGGCGATAAAGGCTTTTAAGTTAGGGGTTCTGGATCAAGTATTTCCTACAAATCGTCATGTTGCTGGCAAAGTGTCGGGAATTAGGGATAGTGAAGGGGCAGTAAGATATTTTGATCATGGTAATTTACCATTCACAAATGAGATTTTGGAGTTTCATCGGGAGAAAATAGCTGATAGAGAAAAGCTTCAGGGCAAGAAGGTCGACTATGATTTAATGATTGATGACATTTTCTCGATAAGCAAAGGCTCGCTGGTAACTCGGTTTAATACTTAAGGATATCGTATGGAATCCCTCGTGTTAGGTTCTTCCCCTACATGCTGTCTCGGATCATTTTACACCAGCCGGACTGAATTCTATTTCTTTTTCAATCAATCGGTCAGCAATTCTCGGTGAAAATAAATTGGGCTTAATATCTCGATGATAGTAGAAAGGCAATTTTGTTTTCGCAAAGAGTTCTTTTGTTCGATTCCTCCAAAATAATTGTAACCTATCAAAAGACTAATTTTGGGGTCACCCATTATTTATTGATATTTTTCCTTATTTTCCAATCCCTAATAAATTATTAAGTGCGATCTCAGTTTATTTAGGGTTTGTCAATAAGCAAGTCTAATGCTGACTTGACTACTGAGCTGACCGTTTTCATCCTATAGTTATCCGGCAGAGACCGTAGAATTCACTGGTTTGATGGTATAGATGCAAGCAAATCGGTTGGCTGCCTTCAGATCTCCTTTGCGCAAAGCTTCTCGCACATCATCCAGTTTTTGAGTATCTTCGAGAGACAAGTAGGGAGACCATTCGATGTCTATATCGATCAGCTCAACATCAACCCGATGAGCGAAGAGATCCAGTTAGTCGTCAACTAAACTGCGTTCCCCTTCTATTCAGGCATTGTAACATTGTCCTCTCGAATGTATGAGCCGCTACAAGATTGGTTAATATTCGCCCTCTGTTGCTTCCAAATTTAGTGCCTTGATAAATTCCTTTGGAGTCCTATACTCCTCAAAAGGTTTGAAGTCTCTATCATAAGAGACCAAATATTTTATTCCGAGCATTTTTACCACGGCTATTTGTTCCAAATCTTTCTCTTTAATCATCTCTCTATATTGGTTCATTTCTTCATCCACAAGAAGAGAGGGAATAATGGTGCAACTTAGAAGAAGATAATTTCGAAAGGCAGCTGCCAAATCTTTGTTGTAATACTTCCAAAAATATTTTTGGACTTCCCGCAATACACGTTCAGATATTATAGCCTCGATCTCTGCCTGGTTTAGCAATTCTATAATCTTCCTTGAATTGGATTGAGGGAATTCAAAAGCATAGATAAAGACATTGGTGTCTAAGAAGGTCCTAATTTTCATCCTCAAGAGTCTCCAGATCCTTTGCTAACTGGTCAGGTGCAACTTTTCTCCTTTTTACATTCTCCATTTCTTGCCAGAGTACCTGTCGATTTAATACTCCAATATCCATGGCATACTTAAGGATAGCAGCTCGCGCAGCCTCGTCTCGATTGGTGAAAAGGCCCACTTTAACTAAGTGATCGAGAGCCTCTTCTTCAGCCTTCTCAAGGTGAAGTTTTAGTTTGTCCATCAAAGATTCCTCCTTTCTCTGCTATTTATTTTATCTTTTTAGTATGAATTAAGCAATCATTTCCTTTCACTACTTTCGTGAGATTGAAAAAGCGATTAAAAGGAATTTCATGAATTCCTGGAGCGCCCACTTTTTTCTGTCTTTTCCCTTGACACCCCATTCAGGCTTATTATATATTCACTCCATCCATAAACAAGTTACTCATAAGACCACACCGTAACTTTTCCGCCCGTCCAGTTTTCAAACAGTACTTCAGCATGAAAGAGTTTCATCGCTCCTTCGAGATCATGGTTGTCCCAGGCAAAATTCCATTGTTTCATAGCATGTTTAATCTCTTCTCTTGAAAGTGGCATAATTTTCTCCCTTGATATCTTGAAATAAACAGTCTGCGAGGTACTCGTTTCAGAAAAGATTCTACACCCTTGAAAAGAACCCGTCAATTTCAAAAGTTGCTCTCAGTATGAGACTCAGGGGAACTCAGTAAAACTGTTCGGCTCGAAGGCGATCCTCGTACCGTTCTGCTGCAGGACAATCCCGGCCATCAGGCGAAGAATCGAAGGGTTGACTTTCAACATATCTTCATTTTATATTAGTTAAATTATTTAACCATTAAAGTAATTAACTTCAAAGTAGGATCAATGAGCGGAAAAAAAGGCGTCAATAAAG
>Ga0214474_1001619_pt1 | contig 10310 bp, 7 predicted proteins | sample RVTome_2_FD_187335 | JGI IMG/M metagenome (GOLD analysis project Ga0214474, IMG submission 187335) | Soil microbial communities from uranium-contaminated site in the Upper Colorado River Basin, Wyoming, United States - RVT95D214 HiSeq ...
CTCGGTTTTTCAAGGAGGGGATCAGGCTGCTGGTTTTTTCACTCACAATGTCATCTGCGTCCCTTTGAAGATTAAACAGGGAATCATCGGCGTCATTCAGGGCATCAATAAATGTAAGGGTGAATTCACCAAAGACGATCTGGAGCTCTTTCTTGCCCTCGCAGACCAAATTGCCATCGCCCTTGATAACGCCCGCTTGTATGAAGAATTAAATGTGATGGCCCTGCAGCTGGTCGAGGGGCTCTCCGAGGCCATTGAAAAGAGGGACAGCTATTCCGGAGGGCACCCCCAGAGGGTGCTCAAGGTCTGTATGGCGATGTCCAAATATCTGCCGCTCAGTACCGAAGAAAAGAGGCAGCTGACGCTCGCAGCCATCCTCCATGACATAGGGAAGGTGGGGATCACCGATCACATCCTGGCTAAGAACGGGGTGTTGACGGTGGAGGAAATGGAGATCATCCGGGAGCACCCCCGTGCCGGCGCAGCGATAGTAGGGCACATCAAACAATTGCAGTCGATCATGCCGGCGATACAATACCACCATGAACATTACGACGGTTCGGGATATCCAGAGGGGCTGGCGGGCGAGGAAATACCCCTTGTCGCCAGGATCATCGCGGTGGCAGACACCTACGATGCCATCATCCATGAGCGCGCGTATCACAGAGGAATGAGCAAAAGCGAAGCCGTGGCAGAGATCGCGGAACATGTTGGTACCCAGTTTGACCCGCACATGGTGGAAGCCTTTGCTCAAGCCCTGGATAACGGGGATATTTGATCTCCATGGATATCTCAAGAGCAAAGGAGTGCGTGCTGATCACATCAGTAACCCTTTGGCCAAACCGCCGGAGGTGGCCCTTTGGTCAGAGCCACCTTCGGCTCCGGAAGGAGAAACCTTGAACATGAGAAAAGGCAACCCGATCATCTTCGCCTTGGATGTGGGGACCTGGGAAGAGGCCGAGCGGTTTGTGGAGGGGCTCAAGGAGTGGGTGTGGGGCTTCAAGATAGGGAAAGAGCTCTTCACCTGGATGGGGCCGAAGGTAGTGGAGATGGTGCAGGAGAGGGGCGGCAAGGTATTCTTGGATCTCAAATATCACGATATCCCCTCGACAACGGCCAAGGCCGCTGCCATGGCGACACGGCTCAGGGTATCCATGTTTAACCTCCACGCCCTGGGAGGTGTGGAGATGATGCGCTCGGCAGTAGAGGCATCCCATGAGGCGGCCCAAAAAGAGGGTCTGCCTACCCCGACGATATTAGGGGTCACTGTTTTGACAAGCCTGCAGGCACGAGACCTGAGAGCGGTGGGCATTGCCCTCTCTCTTGAGGAAGAGGTGGTTCAGCTGGCCTCGCTGGCTCAAAAGGCAGGGCTCGATGGGGTGGTAGCCTCCCCTTTGGAGATCAAGCCGTTGCGTGAGGCCTGTGGCGCGGATATGGTAATAGTGACCCCTGGGGTGAGGCCGGATAAAGATCGACAACTGGCCAAAGGGCCACCTCCGGATGATCAGGCCAGGGTGATGACCCCTGCTGAGGCAATCACGGCAGGGGCAGATTATTTGGTCATCGGCCGTCCCATTAGGGAGGCAACTGATTCCCTGAAGGCAACCCAGGAGATCCTTCAGGAGATTAGATCAGCGCAGTAAATCGCTCTATGTCTTCCGGGGTATCGATACCGATGGAGGGGGAGGAGCAGATAACGGTTTTGATCTTATACCCATTTTCTAATATCCTCAGTTGTTCCAATCCCTCCTGCTCTTCGAGACGACTGGGAGGCAGGGCGGTGAGCTTCAGGAGGAATGCCCGTTGAAATGCGTACAGCCCTATATGTTGCCAATAGCCCTTTAGCCCCTTCTTATCCAATTTTTTGATGAGTTCGAATCCTTTGAACGGATCATCATTGGCCAAAGGGCCACTGGCCAAAGGGCCACTGGCCAAAGGGCCACCTTTGACCAAAGGGCCACCTTTGACCAAAGGGTCACCTCCGGCGGCTCCGGCTGTCTTCTCCAGAACGTTCCTGGGATAGGGAATGGGCGCTCGGGAGAAATAGAGGGCGAACCCATCATGATCTACTGTGACCTTGACTACATTGGGGTTGCCGAGGTCGTTACCTCCTTGCAGCGGGGTTATTAAGGTCGTCACCATGATCGACTGGTCTTGCGCAAAAGGCGCAATGGCGCTGTCGATTGCCTCCGGTTGGATCAGGGGCTCGTCTCCTTGGCAGTTCACCACGATGTCTGCGTCAATACCCGCCGCCACCTCAGCCACCCGTTCGGTGCCTGAACGATGAAGGGGAGAGGTTAAGGCGGCCTCTCCGCCGAATCCCCTTACCGCAGCAACTATGCGCTCGTCGTCGGTGGCCACAATGACCTGCTGGATGGATGATGATTGGACCCGCTCATAGACATACTGGATAAGCGGTTTTCCCTTGATCATTATCAGGGGTTTGCCAGGCAATCGGGTGGCAGCGTACCGAGCAGGTATGATAGCGGCTGTCTTCATGAGGAAGAAATAACGAATTACCGTCGAAAAGTCAACTCCCTTTACAACAGGCCATGTCGGCACAGTGAGCGAATACTTCTGGCCAAAGGGCCACCTCCGGGAAACAGCTTTTATGGGGGTTATGAGGGTGCAGCGAGGATAAAAAAAGAAGGGGTCTCCTCCCGCCCTTGGCGGGATTGACCCCTAAAGTCCCGCCTTTGGCGAGATAATTTACTTGATTCACGACAAGGCGATTTTGACCACCTCATCCATCCGCTGGACGAACCTAAATTCCATCCCTTCTTTGATATGTTCCGACAATTCTTCCAGGTCCTTCTCATTCTTTTGCGGCAGGATGATGGTCTTGATCCCCGCCCTCTTCCCTGCCAAGACCTTCTCTTTGATGCCGCCGACGGGGAGGATGAGGCCCCTCAAGGTGATTTCACCGGTCATGGCCACATCGTTGCGCACCGGCTTGTCGGTCAGCAGCGAGGTAAGGGCTATAAACATGGCAATCCCTGCCGAAGGTCCATCTTTGGGGATGGCGCCGGCGGGGACATGGATGTGGATATCGTTTTTTTGATAGAAGTTTTCCTCGATCCCCAGGTCCTTGGCCTTGGACCTGATATAACTGAGGGCGGCCTGGGCGGATTCTTTCATCACCTCCCCCAGTTGTCCGGTGAGAGCGAGCCCCTTTTCGCCGTTCATCTTGGTGGCCTCCACAAAGATGATATCTCCTCCGGTGGGGGTCCAGGCAAGCCCGGTGGCCACGCCTGGGTTGGAAGTCCTCTCCGCCACCTCAGGGAAGAACTTGACAGGCCCTAAGAATCTGTGCAGCATGTCCGTCTTATCCGTCTGCACCGTCACCTTTTCCTGTTTTCCTTCGGCCACCTCTTTGGCCACTGCCCGGCAGATGGCTGCGATCTCACGCTCGAGGTTGCGCACCCCGGCCTCCCTGGTGTAGGAATTTATGATGGCCAGCAGCGGCTCATCTTTGAATTCCAATAGATCAGAAGAGAGCCCGTGTTCATTGAGTTGTTTGGGGATGAGATGTTGCTTGGCGATCATCAGCTTCTCATCATCGGAGTACCCGGGCAGCTCCAAGACTTCCATGCGGTCCTTTAAGGCCGGCGGGATGGGCTCGAGTATATTAGCCGTCGTGATGAACATGACCTTTGAGAGGTCGAAGGGGACGTCGATGTAGTGGTCAGAAAATGAGAAGTTCTGTTCAGGGTCCAGCACCTCCAACAGGGCAGAGGACGGATCCCCCCTGAAATCTGTGCCGATCTTATCCACCTCATCGAGCATGAAGATGGGATTATTGCTCCCGGTCTTTTTGACTCCCAGTATGATCCTGCCCGGCAGGGCGCCGACATAGGTCCTCCGGTGCCCCCTGATCTCCGCCTCATCCCGCACCCCGCCCAGGGAGATCCTGGTGAACTTGCGCCCCATGGCCCTGGCGATGGACATCCCGAGAGAGGTCTTCCCGACACCCGGCGGCCCCACAAAGCAGAGGATAGGGCCCTTCATGTCTTTCTTCAACTTGCGCACGGCCAAATACTCTAAGATCCTCTTTTTCACCTTCTCTAAGTCATAGTGATCTTCATCCAAGATCTTCCGGGCATGGTCAATAGCGAGGTTGTCATCGGTGCTCTTAGACCAGGGGAGCTCTACCAACCAATCGAGGTAGGTCCTGGCCACCGTGTATTCTGCTGAGGCAGGCGGCATCTTGGAAAGTCTGTCGAGCTCCTTTTCAGCGGCCTTGCGCGCCTCTTCGGGCATACCTGCATTTTCGACCTTTTGTTTTAACTCCTTCAGTTCCGTACTGTACTCATCCATCTCACCCAGCTCTTTTTTAATGGCCTTCATCTGCTCCCGCAGATAGTATTCCCGTTGTGTCTTGTCGATATCCTCTTTGACCTGTGATTGAATCTTATCCCCCAACTCCAGCACCTGCACCTCCCGCGCGAGCAGGAGGTGAACCTTATTGAGGCGGTCTTTTGCCTTTTCGATCTCCAGAACCTCTTGCTTTTCCGATGGGTTGATGTTGAGGTTGGAAGCGATGATATCGGCCAGGATGCCGGGGTCCTTGATATTCAGGACCATGTTCTTCAATTCTACGGTGAGGTGAGGCGCCAATTCTACCGCCCTCTGGAAGAGATTCTTCAGGTTCATGACCAGGGCGTCGATTTCTACTCCTTTGGCCTCCTCTTCGGTGAGCACCTTTACCTCTGCTACCACATAGGGATCTTGTTGGACAAACCGGAGGATCTTAATGCGCTCGAGCCCCTGGACGATGACCCGTTGGGTTCCGTCCATCTCCCTCACCATGCGGACCAAGTGCGCTGCAACCCCAATGGAATAGAGCTCGCCGGGATCCGGGTCTTCGACCTCTGAGCTGTGTTGGGTTATAACCCCGATGATCCGGTCCCCTTCCATGGCTTCATCGATCAATTTCACGGATTTCTTCCGACCTACCATAATGGGGAGGATGAGTTCAGGGAAGAGAACGGTCCCCCGTAAGGGCAGTATGGGCAGGCGGTTAGGGATGAAAATCTTCTCCTTCCCCTTTTCGCCTTTTGATCGCGGTACGAATATCATCCTTTCTCCTCTTGGTGGCCTCGGAATCTCCCTGAGACCACGCGTAAAACATAATCACGTCGTTTCTATCTGTCAACTACTAATTTTCCCGTTGTTTTAGAGCAAAAAGGCCAAAAAGGTTGGCGGCCTTTTGTGGGTTATATCTCCATCTCCGCGGAGGCGTTCTTTCCTCCCTCGGCAAACGGAGGTGGGGTAAGGGGAGCAGGTACCGGGATCTTACCTCCCTTCCGAAGGGGAGGTAAGATATTCTTTCACCTTGCCGAGGACGATCTTCGGTATGTCCTCTTTGTTCTTTACATTGAAAAGTGAGATGTTCTTCCTTTTTTCCGTACCTTCCTTAAAACGGGCGGTATGGACGTTGGTGCCCAAATGGACAGCCGTTACCCGGTTTTCGATTTTTTTAAAGAAATCAATGAGTTTTTCAAGATTCGTGATCTGCATATCAGTGATGATGAAGATATCGGGTTTTTTGGCACAGGAGAGGAGGTAGGTTATGTCATCCGGATCAAGGGCCGTGCCGCCGCCGAAGTATCGACATATGGCCTGGTAAATCCGCTCTTTGTCGTGGTTGAATTCCAAGACGACCTTATTGCCCCTCAGGGCGTCGCTGAAGTTATAGACAGCTGCCCTCGATTCATGCTTGAGGTACGCATTGCATGCGCAGATCGCCCCCAGAACGGCGTACGATAACTTCTCGCGAGGATTAATCATGCTTCCTGAGGAGTCGATGATGATGAGACAGTCGGGGGTTCCCTCGAATTCTCCGTGGGTCTCCCCTTCTCTCTTCGTCCAAATTTGCGTTATCCCCGGTATGATCTTGCCGAAGCTGGTCCAGAGATCGATATCGGCGAAGGGTTTCCCTATCTCCCAGGGTTTATGGGCATGGGGATGAAGGTACCCCCTCTTTTCAATGGGGAGTTTTCTGATGGGGAGGGTATAGCTTTCAGCCAGTTTCATGTAATAAAGGAGGTTGGCGTCAATGGCGTTGCCTTTTCCCCTTCCCATTCCCCCGGCGCTGTATCCCTTTCCCTCCAATTCCTCTTTTAAATCCTCCACCGTCTCCTTGAATTCCTGTAACTCTTCGACGGCGCTGGCGAATTCCCTCAGCCCCCGATCGATCTCTTCCAGGGAGTAGTTCTCCAGGGAGTGCTCCCCCATGGGGTTAGGCTCTCTCTGGGAGCTCTGTTGTTCGTTTGCCACTTCTTTTTCGAGGATGCCCTGGATGACCTCGGTGAATTTTCTTATGCTCTCCCGCCATCTCTTTCGCTCAAGATAGGGGATGCGGGAGAGACGATTGACGAGTTCTTCATGCCCTCCCGTGCCCAGATCCTCTCCCCAGATCTTTTCATAGAGGGCAGCCAGCACCTCGTGAACGCCGGTTTTAGGCAGGTTTTTGTAGAGCGTGGCAATTTTGGTATCTTTTTCCTTTACACAGTAGGTATCGGTCACCACATCCATAAAATAGGAGGTTGCCCTTTGGGCCTGATCCTTTTGCCGCACCACCTTTTTGGCCTCGTTGTAGAGGGTGATGTGGGTGTGAAAATCCCAGGGGCAATACATATAGTGGGTGATGCCATGGTCGAGAACCGCCTCGACGATCTCCTCGCCGTCCATCTTGCCCTTGAGTTTTTCGTAAAAGGCGCTGCTGATGGCCAGTTGTTTGCTCTTGATCTCCAGGGCGACATCCTCACCCCCTTCGATCACTGTGGGTAAAGGCAGTTGGGGGTAGAGGTGCTTTTTTCTCACCCCGGACCATAGCTTTTGAATGATATCTTCGATTTCCATTGCCGCTTTTCAGGTGTAAAAGGGCTTTATCCCGTCGGTGGGAAAGATGAGTTGGTCTCTCTCGTAGACCTTCCCTCCTACTATTTTGCCTAATCCCTTGATCCTTCCCCCGACAATGAGCTCACCGCCGGTCATGCCATGTCCGGTGTTAAAGCCGAGATTGTGCCTGATGACGATCTTTCCCCGCTTCATGCCCGCCCCGGTATAGTTCTTGCCGCTGCCTTCGATGATCAATTCCCCTCCATCCAGCCCGATGCCTGTAAAGTCACCGACATTACCCTCCACGATCAATTTTTTGTTGGCGGGAAGGCGATATCCGAGGAGATTGATCTTGACATTGAGGTCTTGCAGGTGGAGGCAGATTTCCTCCTCCTTGGCATGGTTACAGAGAACGGAGATATAGACCCCTGCCGGACCTGTTATCAGGTAGGGAATCTGATCCGAGTGGTCGAGGGCGAAACAAAACTCCTCTATATCCTCTGCCGTGTACTCTAACCCTTCCATCCCCTTTTCGGCTATGCTATAGGCCTTGATGACGGTGCTATATTGCATCAGCCACACCAAGTCCTTGGCCTCATTTTTCAAGAGGTCTTCATACCCCGCGAGGATCTTGGAGAGCGTTTCTTCTTTGGATTTTAAGATTTTATCCAGGGGTATCTCGCGTTTGCGAGCGCCGGCTTGGTGGAACGCCTCAAAGGGATTTTTCATCCTTTGCTCCGATATCCTTTTTTATCTCTTCGTAAATGGGATGATCCCCTTCGAGGGGGGTTATTGCTTCGCCTGCAAAGGCCCGATATCCCACGGAGAAAGCCTCCAGGAGGTATTCCCTCTGCTCGCTGTATCTTTGGAAGATCTCTTCTGTAGCCTCCTTGACCAGATATATCTGGAAGGGGTCGTTCCTGCCCTCGCCCTCCTTTTTGGAGAGGTAGGAATCCTTCCACTGAATGCGATGGGCAAGGACATAAGGGATGACCAGACGGATGTGCTCAAGATCCACCCCATCGTCCTCTAAAAACCAGGCCAGGGTCTGCGCGTAATTCCTGATGGACATGGGGAGCCGATTGGAGGCACAATTTTTAATGTGATGGCAGAGATAGCCGGTATAGTGGCAGCCGTCCTCACATACCTCCACCGACCGCTTTTGACCGAACTTATGGCAAAAGGAGAGCTCGGCGAGCGCCATGCGCACAAAGGCGTTGGCATCGACGTCATAGTCCAACGCCATCCTCTCCTCGTTAATTGTTCTCCGCTCCTCTTTGGTAAGACCTTCGATCCCGAGCGTTTCTTTTATGTATTCCCCGAAGAGATCGCAGACCCCTTCGGCCAGGGCCATCTTTTCCTCATAGGGGTTTTCTCCCCGCAAGATCTGCTGAAGCTCCTTTTCATACTGGGGGTGCCGGAGGGGATTATGCGATAGCGCCTCCTTGCCGATGGTGTACGCTATGTTTGAACCGGGATGTCTCGATTCGATCAGGATATCGAAACGGTCGATGAGGGGGGCGATGATGGTGTTCGTTCCCCTATCCTGATAGTTGGCCGTCGCAAAGAGCGAGTATTCGTCATTGATCAAGATCTCATTGAGATATTCCCAGTTGCCGCGGTCGACCCCGTTCAGGATCATGCTCTGTTTGGTCTCCGGCAGGCGGTTTATTTCGTCTACGATCTTGACCGGGATCTGCGCGAAGTTGCTCCACACCACTTTTTCCTTGCCCTTGTTGAGTTCGCCGAGATGAGGCCTGCCGATGATTTTTTCCTCGGTCTGTTCGGGATGCCCTGAGACCTCGCTTCCCCAGATGACCCCGAGGGGGTACCGATAGAGGATGGAACCCACGTATTCCGCGGAGGTGGTCTTGCCCAGCCCGGGCTCGCCAATGATGAGCTCCTTGCCCCTGTTGAGGCCGGTGAGCAGGCCGAAGAGCAGGGTGGAGTTGAACGATTCATCCTTTATGGAGATATCAGGTCTGTTGAGATAGAGGTTCTCGCTGATATATTTGTATATCCCTCTGATCCTCGTTTGGAAATAACCGTTCTTCATTGATAAATCCTTTACCTCGCCGCAGTTATCTTTGCTTTCTCTCTGCACTTAACATAGCATCATGTTGTGCGGAAATCAAGGAGACAGAACCTTTGGCCAAAGGGCCACCTCCGGTACCCTTTTACCGGTTTCGTTCTCAAATCGGTGACTGTACCACCGGTGTGACTTTGGTTGTTATTGTCCGCGCAGTGGAGAGATCAAAAAAATATGCGATGGCGGCGGGGATGAGGCAGGGAAACCACCAAGAGGAGAGGGGTCAATCCCTCCAATCGGCAAGGGTGCGCACGATGAAATAGAGGTTGGTGAAGAAGGCGCTGAATCCAATGACGACGCCGGCGATGGCCCTCTCTGTGGAGATCTGGTAGATGTCGCTTTCAGAGAAGAAGGAGTTGGCGACGAGGATGGTGACCAATATGGAGGCAACCAGGCCGCCCACTATCCCCTTGAAGTAGATCAAGAGGGCCAGGCCAATGGCGATCCCGACGATTATCTTGGTCTCGGGCAGGTACAATCTCGCCCCGTAGATGATATCGAACATTTGTTGAAGGACAACCGTAAACACCCCATTCTCCTTTTTTACCAAGCTATAGTTCAGTAAAGGCTAAAACGAGCCCTTTGTCAACCCGATTTTAGTTAGAAAATAGTTCGCAAATCTTCTCATCCCTCCTTCGCTAAAGGTGGGTAAAGGGGATTGGCAAGTCGAAATTCATTGGTGGCGTCCACTGATGAAAATTGATCAGAAAGTAAACCAACCCAATCCCTCCCCACCTCCCTGACCAAAGGGTCACCTTCGGTTTACAAAGGGAGGAGTTTTTCCCCCTTTAATAAAGGGGGATCCAGGGGGATTTTCCCCGCCAAGGCGGGATTCGTGAGTGCCCAAGCCGACATGAGGCATTACCTAGAAATAAGTCCTTCACTCTTCCTCCCCCCTCGTGAGACTGTGTCATAATTACATTTTAGCACCAAATATCCCTTCTCCCCTTTAGTAAGGGGAGAAGGTGCAGGATGAGGGGTTACAATAAAAACAATATGTTAAATGCTTTTTAGCTGAGCCCCTCACCCCCACCCTCTCCCCACTGACGTGGGGCGAGGGAAATATTTGAATTGCGACACAGTCTCTCGTGGGGAGAGGAGACAGGTGAGGGGGAAACCATATGAGATCATATCCAACCTCACCTGTGTCGCTTAGTGACACATCCCGTATTCTCTGATTTGTGCAAAGCGTCCCGCCCTACTTTGTATAATGATGCTCCTTTAAATCTTTTAAGGACATCATGCCGCAAGGCGGCAAAATCTGAATGGCGGGATGTCGCATAGCGACAGAGCGGGACCGGCCCTCTCCCGCCGGCGGGCGAGGGGGGTACAGAGTATTTTTATGGTTCCCGGAGGTGACCCTTTGGTCAGTGGGTGA
>Ga0214474_1001621_pt1 | contig 10304 bp, 8 predicted proteins | sample RVTome_2_FD_187335 | JGI IMG/M metagenome (GOLD analysis project Ga0214474, IMG submission 187335) | Soil microbial communities from uranium-contaminated site in the Upper Colorado River Basin, Wyoming, United States - RVT95D214 HiSeq ...
AGGCAAATGGAGGCACACTCTTTATTGATGAGATATCAGAGATAGACACAAAGCTCCAGTTAAAGCTCCTCCGTTTTATATTGGATAAGGAATTCAGCCCCCTCAACAGTAATAATTCATTTAAGGCAGATGTAAGGATAATTGTTGCAACCAACAAAGACCTGAAAGAGGCTGTGGCTAATGGAAAATTTATAGAAGACCTTTACAACAGTTTCAAGCATTTACATATAAAGCTACCTCCTCTCAGAGAAAGGAAAGAGGATATACTGCCCCTTGCAAAACATTTCCTGAAGGAAGCTATCAGGAAATATGAAACAGAACCGAAGGAACTTTCTAAAGATGCAAAGGATTTTCTTACAAGATACGACTGGCCTGGTAATGTGCGTGAGCTGGAAAATACTATAAAAAGAGCTACCGTGCTTTCAAGGGGTGCAGTTATAGAAAAAAAAGACCTCTTGCTTGAAGACATCGGTTCTTACTCGATTAAGGAGTTTCTTGAGGAAAAACTTAGACGTTATTTAAAAGAAATGACAAAACTTGAAAACTGTTATCTCTATGAGACTGTGCTTTCGGAGGTAGAAAGTTCGCTTATTACGATAGTCCTTAAAGAGACTGGAGGCAACCAGCTCAAGGCTGCAAAAACTCTTGGTATAAATAGAAATACCTTAAGGGCAAAGATAAAAGAATACAAGATCCGCATATAGGTAGTGTCGTGTCTTTATCATTTCTGTAATTCAGATCCCTGTGCATTTGGTCATTCTGAGCGGAGTGAAGAATCTCGCTTCTCAATCTCTACCTGACTTTCTAATGATTCATAGGATGACCACCAATTATCATTAATCTTCAGAGCATCTTCAACTTGAAGCTTTGGAAGAAGTTTTAATGTACTCGAAAAAATGCGCTGATTATTTAGTGTCTGTCCATAAAGTCGGTTGTTTGTCATTCCGGACTTGATCCGGAATCCAGAACCTATTGAAAACACTGGATTCCCTCCGTCATCCGTCTTAAGTACTGACGGACGTAAGACGAATTCGCGAGAATGACGACTTTTTATGGAAATGACAGTTTATAAACAGACTCTATTTAATAATAATTTTATGCCCCTCAAATTCAACAAGTTGCCCTTTGCGTACTTTACAGCGCTTACGTAATTCCACATTACCATTAACCCTGACACGACCCTCAGCGATCACAGTTTTTGCTATACCTCCGCTGTCGCATAGCCCCATGACTTTCAAAAGGTTATTTAATTCGATAAATTCGTTGTTTCCCAAATTAAACTCTTCCATCGATTATCCCTGCAATATTATTCGGCACACCTCTCGTTACTCTTTTAAGATAGCGATTATCACTTGTACTTAGCACAATTATATCATGGTTGATAGATGCGGAAGAAAGTGAGTGAAAGAAGTGCGTGCTCGCCGTTGAGGTACCATTTTACTTGTTACACCTGCTAAGACGCATACTGAGCAGACAATGAGAAACGATAATTTTCATTTGTAACAGTGCGTCTCTCAGGGATTTCTGTCACCTGAAGTACTTCCTGGACTCCACACTGTAGCGTTTCTGATACAGACGCAAGGTTTCTCTTGGAAATAATTGGTCAAGGGGAATCTGAGCGATGAAGGTTTACGTGTAGTTATCCGCAGATGGCTGATTGAAATATCGCGCTCTCTCCTAACAATTGCACCTCCTTACATCAGAAGTTGCAATAGTCTATCACTTTCTCAAATGGCTATAAACTATTTTCTGTAAGAGTTTTTCAACAGCATGTTTTTTATTGACCCGAGGGGAAATGGCCCAGAAAAGCCATCTCAGAACGGTTGTGACAGGCAAAAAACATTTTTGATGACCCTCTATTGAGAAATGAACTCCCATTTATCCTCAAGCACCTTCCATTCCCCCTGCTCATTAAGCATCTTAACGTTTCCTGTGGCCTTCTCCCCTTGCCGTGACCTCCCGATAACGGTAAACGAAATCTGGCTGCCGGAAACAGATGGCTTGCTAATCTTCACTTCATCAGGCCGCGTCTTGCAGAGTTCGGCAATTATATTGAGAGTGTCTTTGTCGTAAGATTCAAATTCCTTCCATACCTTGCTGGACAGAAACGTGAGCATCTTCCCGGTATCGCCAGCAAGGCATGCCCTGTAGTATTCGGCATAAACCTTTGCCGGCCGACTGGCCTCACCTGTCACTGAGATTTTTTTTTGAGAGGTTCGGCCTTCGCATTTGACTTCCCCCGATTCACCTTAAACGACGCCTCACAAGATAGAGTGATCTCGTAAAAATCATCGACGATAGGCTTGGAGGTGCTAATCTTCCCTTCGATTTTACTGTTGTCGATTTTATCAAGAGTGAGCGCCAACTTATCTGCTATGGCAACATAATGTATCTTTTTTCCGGGAAAGTAAAGGGCACCGAGACCTCCCGTCGCCAGTTTTTTCTCTTTTGGCGATATTTCGAAGATTAAGACATGCACTTTGTTCTTTTTGATAAATTTGTCGCTGAGTATACCGATACTAAAGTCACCTTGCAAGGGTTTGTCCGATAGGGCTACAATCGGGGAATCAGGATTGACCTCATCGATATAGGCATGAAGCAATTTAATTTTTACCTTGTTCAGAGTCAAAGAACCTGATACGCTGTTCCCTGCATAGCTCAATCCAGCACAGGCTATAAGCATCCCTACACATAAAATCACAAGCACACTAATAAATGAGTGTCTTCCCATAGCAGCCTCCATAAGGTTTGAAAATATGTGATTATCCCCAAGGTTTGAGAGTTATTTTTAACTATAACCTCTGTAATGGACTTTGTCAACGAGGCCATGAAAGAATTGTTTACCGAAAATGCATATTGACAATAGAAATCAACCTATAAAATAACCACTTAAGAACGTTGGCTTTAGGAAGTTATTGAGTCCGGCCTACCTGATCCCGCTCTTGTACGTATTTCGACATGTACTCAGCAAACTCAGATCCCTAAGAACAGTAAAAGGTTTAATTGGTAATTGTTACCTTGCCCAAATAGTGCCAGTGTTGGTTCGTAGGTGCAGGTAACACGCCGATTGAATCAACTGCTGTGCGTATTTGATGAAGGAACAATCCGCATTATTAGCATGCGAAGAATCGTTTGTTTCTGTGAGAAAGTGAGATATTTCTGAAACCTCTCAAATTGCTCTTTTTGGTATTTGCCTTAACGCCCAAATTTCCCGTTTTATCTCTTTCGATGTTTGTTATAATTTACAAAACTGATATCCTTGTTTTTAATACCTATATCCTTATAATTTACAAAAACTTATTAGTTTTTAAATAATATTAAAGAGGAATATGAAATTTAACATTATTAAAACTGACAGGAGTGCACGTGTATGTCTCATAGAGACAGAGAGAGGGAAAATAAACACGCCTGTATTTATGCCTGTTGGAACAGTTGGTACAGTTAAGGCCATGTCTCCTGAAGAATTAAAAGAGATGGGTGCTGAGATAATACTATGCAATACTTATCATCTCTACCTGAGGCCGGGACATGAGGTAGTCTCATCTCTTGGTGGTATTCACAAATTTATGAACTGGGATCGAACTATACTTTCAGATAGTGGTGGTTTTCAAGTCTTCAGCCTCTCTGCCCTCAGAAAGATAGAGGAAAACGGAGTGCATTTCAAATCCCATCTTGATGGCTCAATGCATTTCATCGGACCTAAAGAGGCGATGGAGATTCAGTCCTCACTTAGTTCCGATATAGCAATGGTACTTGATGACTGTACCCCCTATCCTTCATCTTATGAATACGCACAGGAGTCTCTTGAACGGACAATAAAGTGGGCTGCAGAATGTAAAAGATTACAAAAGGCAGGTCAGGCGCTGTTCGGGATTATTCAGGGGAGCTTATTCGAGGAACTCCGTCGAAGAAGTGCAGAGGAACTTGTAAATATGGATTTCGACGGCTACGCAGCAGGCGGCCTGAGTGTGGGTGAGCCGAAAGAGGAAATGCATAAAATGATATATTTTACGGCTCCTCTTCTTCCTCCTGATAAACCAAGATATCTAATGGGGATAGGAGACCTGAAAGATGTACTTATTGCAGTTGAGGCAGGATTTGATATGTTTGACTGTGTGATGCCTACAAGAAATGCACGAAACGGAACATTATTCACGAGTAAAGGTAAGATAAGTATTAAAAGAGAGGAATTCAGGTCTGACAGTGGACCGCTTGACCCTGATTGTGAGTGTTACACATGCAGAAATTATTCAAGAGGATATCTAAGGCACATTTTCCTTTCAAAGGAAATACTCTCGATGAGATTGAATACAATACATAACCTGTATTTCTATTTTAATTTCTTCAGGAATATGAGAAAATCTATCATAGAAGGAATATTTACTGAATTCAAGACAAAATGGGAAGCGATATTGTAACAAAAAATTATACTGCAGAAGTAAGAAAAGTCCTCATTTGTACATTAATCCTGAACTTAATTGTTGCCCTCGCAAAAGTTCTCTATGGATATTTAACTAATTCTGTTGCCATGATGTCTGATGGATTTCATTCCGGTTTTGATGGTGCATCAAATGTAATAGGTTTGATCGGAATCTGGATAGCATCCCATCCACCGGATGAGAAGCATCCTTATGGACACAGGAAATATGAAACCCTTTTCACAATTATCATTGCTGTTATGTTGTTTACTACATGTTTGCAGATATTGAGGAAAGTCTTCCAATCCTTCTATGAAGATCATATAACAATCGTTACACAAACCAGTTTTGCTATTATGCTTATGACAATGGGAGTTAATGTTTTCGTAATGCTCTATGAAAATAGTAAGGGGAAAAAGCTCGGCAGTGAATTTTTAGTGGCTGATGCAATGCATACTAAGAGCGATATATTTGTGTCTTTTGCAGTAATAATAAGTCTTGTATTTACAAAAATGGGTTATCACTATGCTGATAGCATTGTAGGAATCATTATTACTTTCTTCATAGCAAGGATTGGATACCAGATCATTAAAGAGGCATCGTACATACTTGTTGATACTATTTGTATTGACACATCTGCAGTTGAACTTGTAGTGAGCAATATAGAAGGGGTAAGGGGATGCCATGATATAAGGACAAGAGGTTCAGTGAATTCAATTTATCTCGACCTCCATGCCCTTGTAGACGGTAATCTCTCGACAGAAAATGCCCACGGGATTGCTGACAATATAGAAGAAGAGATTAAAAAAGAATTTCCCTCGGTTGTGGATATCATTGTGCATATCGAACCTGAGAGATTAGAGAAGTAATAATGGAAGATGAAAATTTATAATCTGTCAGGAACAATTTTGTCATTCCGCACTTGTCGGAGCGACTCTCAGCGAAGACTCGCATCGAGATGCGGAATCCAGGTTTGTTGTTACTTACTGGATTCCTGCTTCCGCAGGAATGACAACATGGAAAAGGTTATGCTCCGCAACAAAGCTTCAGAGATTTTTTGTTTGAATATAATAAAATATCTTCCATAGTCCCCCTTTAGTAAAAGGGGACTATGGAAGATTAAAACATCATGCATCTTTTAAATAGCAGTTTACAGTATCGGTAAATAGCGCTCTAACTCATAAGGGTGAATCTTTATCCGGTAATCATCCCATTCAACCTTTTTGCTGATGATAAGCTGTTCGAAAATATGCTCACCTAATGTATCTCTCAGAAGTTTACTCTTTTCTGCATATTCTATGGCCTCAATAAGACTTCCGGGCAGGCAGTCTATATTATATTTCTTCCTCTCATTTTCAGAAAGGTGGTAAACATCCATCTCAACGGGTTCAGGAAGCTTATAACCTTTCTCAATGCCTTTGAGTCCTGCCTGAAGCATACAGGAAAAGGCAAGATAAGGATTACAGGCCGGGTCCGGTGAGCGGAGCTCGACGCGCGTAGCCTTTTCCTTGCCTGGCTTATAAAGGGGAACCCTTACAAGGGTAGACCTGTTTCGCCTTGCCCAGCATATATACACAGGGGCCTCATAGCCGGGGACAAGCCTCTTATAAGAGTTTACCCACTGGTTCAGTACCAATGTAAACTCTTTAACATGGGTGAGGATACCTGCAATATATTTCTTGCCGGTATCCGAGAGAAAATACTGGTCCTTTGGGTCGAAGAAGGCATTCTTGGTACCTTTAAAAGTGATTGATGTGTGTGCATGCCGCTCCCATTCTGGCCGAATATCGGCTTGGGCATAAAGGTGGCATAGACATTGTATTGTTTGGCTATCTCCTTTACAATTATCCTGTGGGTCATTACGATATCAGCCATTGTTAAGGCATCTTCATATCTTAAATCTATCTCATGCTGGGAATGAGCAACCTCGTGATGGGAATATTCCACCTTTATACCCATAGATTCAAGGGCGAGGATGGTATCCCGGCGAAGGTCTTCTGCGGCATCCGTAGGATAATCAAAATAACCACCTTCATCGAGAGTTTCTGTATTTTTGTCGTTCTTGAAATAGAAATATTCAAGTTCAGGACCAACATACAGAGTAAAACCCTTCTGTCGTGCCTTTTCGAGGTTAACCTTAAGGATATATCTCGGGTCTCCCTTGTATGGGGAACCATCAGGTTCGTAGATATCGCAGAACATTCTCGCAACTGCCTTTTCCTTTGGCCTCCATGGAAGGATTACGAAGGTGGCAGGGTCCGGCCTTGCGATCATGTCGCTCTCATCAATCCTTGCAAAGCCCTTTATAGATGAGCCATCAAAGCCCATGCCCTCATTAAAGGCAAATTCGAGTTCGTCTACCGGGACAGCGAAACTTTTAAGCTGGCCATGGATATCAGTAAACCAGAGCCTGATAAATTTCACACCATGTTTCTTTACTAATTCCATCGCATCTTTTTTATCTCTTGGTTTTTCCATGCCCTTTTTAATTTTTAATTTCTCCACTTTTGCCCTCCTGTTTTTGATTTTTTTAAAGAAAATAGGGGATACCTAAAATTAGGTTCAAGGGATTAATAATACAGGATATTATCCACCCCTGAAAAATACCTTATAAAAATTTATTGCCCTGCCTCTGTATTCTTCGTATATCCTTTCTGTTTCTTTCATTATTTTGTCTATATCAGGCATGCCTTGAAACCATTCAGTAAGCATATCCTTTGTAACCTCTATATGAAACTGAAACCCATAGACATTATCACCATATCTGAATGCCTGATTCTTGTATAGTTCAGAACTTGCTAACAGTACCGCGTCTAATGGAAGGTCAAAGGTGTCACCATGCCAGTGGAATACCTTAAACTTCCTCCAGAAATCTCCCACCCTGGGATGAATGGCAAGACGCCTCATGAGGGGGTCTTTTAAGCCATCTCCCGTGAGTTCAACATGATACCACCCAATCTCTTTTTCAGGTCCCGGATAGACCTCTGCGCCAAGGCAATGAGCAATCATCTGTGAGCCGAGACATATACCGAGAACCCTCATATCCCTGTTTATCGCCTCTCTGATAATGCGCGACTCTATAACGAGATGAGGGTATCTTTCAAGCTCATATACACCCATAGGCCCACCCATAACCACAAGGGAATCAAACCTTTCTAAAGGTGGTGGCGCCACTCCGGAACCGAGATCTGCAATTCTGAAAGGGATATGCTCTTCCTTCAGGAAAACCTCTATTGTTCCCGGTCCTTCTGTGATTATATTCTTAATTATTAAAACTGCCATTTTTATTTGCCTTTATAGAATTTCCTGGTAATCTCAACAATCTTTTGTCTCATATCTTCAATCTTTTTAATGAGTTCATCTTTTGATTTAAGATTAAGGAACTTGATTATTATATCAATAAGTTCAGAATTAATCTTCAACACATCTTCATCATTGAGTCTCAATAATGTATCAATAGTTCTAAAAAACATATGTGAGTTTAACAGTAATTTTTTTGTATCAGCATCCAAAATAGCATATCTCCTGAGTCTTTTAATTGCAGTTACCGTGTTATGTGTCACGAGGTCCGGTAAGTTAGCAGCATGTTTTAATTGAAGGTATTGTATGAGAAATTCTATTTCTTTAATTCCACCAGGCCCATTTTTAATATCATATCCGGAAGACTCCCTGGAAATTTCATGTATAATTCTTTTTCTCATATCCTCAATGTCAGACCCGCTAATTTCAATGCCTCTTTGTGAGATTATCTGTCTTCTCAAGTGTTGAAATTCCTTTAAAAGAATCATATCTCCGGCGATTGGCCTTGCCCTCAATAGCGTCTGTACTTCCCATGGATGTGCCGACTTGAGATAGTAGTTTTTATAACCCTCGATATCATTTACAAGTATCCCCTGTGAGCCATCAGGCCTTAAACGCATATCAACTTTATAAGCAAAACCCTTAGCAGTGTATTCCGAAAGAAATTTGATCAGGTCTTCAGCAATCCCTTTGTCATGAGGTGGATAGGGTCCATTCTGAGTGCTGATGAATATGAGATCAAGGTCTGAACCTATATTCAGTTCGCCTGCCCCGAATCCCCCAAGCCCTATAACTGCAAAGCCTTTATTCGCATGCAAATCTTTTATTATTGCCCGTATAATTGTATCTGCAAGTATACTTAATGTATGCAAGAGTCCATATACATCTAAATAACCTTTAATAAAAAGCAGACCCGATTTCAATTCTTCAATAATTTTGAATTCTCTTACTGCATTCACAGGATTGACATTATACTTCAGTATGTTAACCAGTCGTTCCTGTACAGATGTATAATCCATCCTGATATCGGGATATTCAAAGATGCCTTCAAGGTTTTCAAGACTTAACAGTAATCTTGTAAAGTATTTGCTTATTACAAATGTACTGACAATTATCTCTCTTGTATCGTTTCTCTGGAGCAATAAGTCTATGTAAGATTCATGATTCCCGATCTTCCGGATAAATGACACAAGCATACTTAATGCCCTGTCTTTATTTACAGACTTCACTACCTGTTCAAGAAATGCAGGTATCGTTTTTCTCAGAAGGGTCCTTTCTCTCATGGTCTTTCCAATGGAGATTTGTTCAAGAAGGGCATCCATGTTTTTAAGGGCTGAATCAGGATTCATAAAACCTCTAAAGGAGAGATAATCAAGTATTGCATCCTCCGGCAATTCATCCTTAAGGGATAATAGAACCTCCTGTGTAACATCAGTCCCGCCAAGAAGGGAGTTATACATGTCTCTTACCTTGAGCCTTTTTAATCTGAGCTCAGAGGTAAAATCCTTTTCATTATTAAATAACATCTTTTTTGAAAGGATTGCGATTTCTTCAGGGTTTGACGGCAAAGAATGTGTCTGGAGATCATCCTTCATCTGAAGGATATGTTCGAGTCTCCTCAAAAAAAGATAACTCTCTGAAAGTGTCCTGATATCCTCTTTGGATAAGATTCCTTCTTTCGACAATTCCTCAAGAGCTGTGGTGAGCGTACCTGTTCTAAGATTTTTTCTATCACCGCCGTAAAGGAGTTGAAAAGTCTGTACAAAGAACTCGATTTCTCTGATTCCTCCATACCCGCGTTTTATATCGTCAACATCGAAAATTATATCCACCTTTTTCTTGAGTTCTTTGATCTCTTCTATATCGTTATAATCAATTGACCTCTTCCATACAAACGGTTCAATCGCACTTATAAACATTCTACTGAAAAGTTCATCTCCTGCTGCATGTCTTGCCCGTACCAGGGCCATTCTTTCCCATGTCTTCCCCCATGACTCATAATAAGAGACATACGAGTCCAGTGATAGTGATATTGCTCCTTTCTGACCATTGGGTCTCAATCTCAGATCTACCCTGTATGCGATTCCATCCTCTGTTGGTGACTGGAGTAGTCCTGTTAGAATCTCGGTAAGCCTGCAAAAATACTCATGGGAATAAATTTTGTTGACCCTGATACCCGATGGAGTGAGAATACCAGAAGACATACATTCATCTAATTTATAGACTGAGATGATATCTATATCAGAACTATAATTTAATTCTCCAGCGCCAAGCTTTCCAAGTCCTATTATAGAAAATGAATTATTTTTCAGATCACCGAACTTTTCTCTCATTAAAAAATATGAAATATCAAGTGATAGTTCTAAGATTGCCTCTGAAAGGATGCTTAATTCAGACATACATTCATTAAGACTGGTAATACCTGAGATATCCTTAATGGTTATTCTCAAGAGATAACTTTTTTTTATCTCTCTGAGAATTTTCATTGCTTCTTGTTTGAATAAACCGGAGGATTTCTTTACAGGAACTTTATACTTCTTGCGGGCTTGAGAGATAATCTCCTGTCTTTTGATTGGACTGCGAATG
>Ga0214474_1001623_pt1 | contig 10303 bp, 5 predicted proteins | sample RVTome_2_FD_187335 | JGI IMG/M metagenome (GOLD analysis project Ga0214474, IMG submission 187335) | Soil microbial communities from uranium-contaminated site in the Upper Colorado River Basin, Wyoming, United States - RVT95D214 HiSeq ...
ATCAGCCACAAAAGCTCGAGCTACACCTTCAGCAAGTCCATAGTAAACTCCATATAGGGCAAAAAGCAGCCATATGTGCCACGAGGCGGATGCTATAGCAAAACCAAGGTAAGTGACAGCATAGACTAACCAACCCAGAACTATGATTCCACGTCTGCCCAGCTTGTCTGACAGTATCCCGGCAGGAATTGAAACGGCCGCGTAGACGACATTGAACAGGATGAGCATCAATAGTATGTAGAGGACAGGGTTACCCAGGTTCTGCGCTCGCAGAATGAGGAAGGCATCGCTGGAATTGCCTAAAGTAAATAAAAACATTATGCCCAGAAAAAGTTTGAAGCGATTATCAAAGCCAGCTTTTGTGTGCTTAGAGCTTTTTCCTAAACATTCAGAGTAGCTCTGCGTGTTTGGGCTTTTCTTAGCTTCACGAATAAAGAAAAAAATAAACAGCGCCAGCACCGCCGGGATAATTCCAACAAGCACCAGCCACTGGTAAGTGCCTAGAATTAACTCAAGGGCACCCTTCTGGAGCAAGAAGACAACAGCAGCAGCAGCCACAAGCCCCAGGGCAGCGCCCGAGGTATCCATAGCCCGATGAAATCCAAAGGCTTTGCCCCGCTGTTCAGCCGATACAGAATCGGCCACCAATGCATCACGTGGTGCCGTGCGCACACCTTTGCCAAACCTGTCGGCAAATCTCACCCCCAAAACCAACCCCCAGGTTGTGGCTATATACATAAATGGTTTAGCTAACGTAGATAACCCGTAACCAATAACAGCTAAGAATTTACGTTTACCAAGCCTATCGCTGAGCCAGCCACTGACAACTTTGAGCAAAGAGGCTGTGCTTTCAGCCACCCCCTCAATAAAACCGATGGTGACAGCAGCCACTCCCAAGATATTGGCCAGAAACAAGGGAAGGAGGGTAAAAATCATCTCACTGCTGACATCAGTAAGAAAACTCACCAACCCGAGGAAGAAAATATTGGAGTTAAGACCGAAGATGCGTTTTCGTTCCGCCATTTGCAGTCGCTTTCCTGCAAAACTATAGCTGCCTAGTATAACACTTTTATCAAATGACCCGTTAGAGCTGACCCTTTAAAAATTAAACATACCACAGAGATTGACCACTAATGCTTTTTTTGCTAAACTTCAGCTTTGGTTATTCAAGCTTGTGGAGAACGTATTGTCTGACATATTAACCAAGAGCGAAGCTTTCACCAGCCACAATGTCTCCACCAAGACAAGCTCACCCTGCAACTACAAGAACTCAGCAAGCAGCGCAACAAGAGATTAATACATGGCAACAGTCAAAGCAGTACTAAACAGGAAAGAGATTCTCACCGAGGACAACAAAACCATCCTCGATGTATGTAAAGAAAATGGCGTCTATATCCCCACATTTTGCACCGGCGAACACTCAAAACCACTAGACCCTTGCTGGGCTTCTGCCGTAGAAGTCAAGGGACACGGGATGGTAACCTCTTGCACCACACAAATAGCAGACGGCATGGTAATCCAAACCGATAACGCCGAGATCACGTCCACACGAAAACAATGCCTTGAATCACTCGTCTCTGACCATTATGGCGATTGTATTGCGCCTTGCCAAATAGCCTGCCCTGCTGGCATTGACATTCCCGGCTACATTGCCCTTATTAAGCGGGGGGCATATAAAGAAGCGGCGGAGCTTATCAAAGAACGGCTCCCCTTGCCAGCAGTAATCGGTCGTATTTGTCCTCATCCTTGCGAACAGGCCTGCCGAAGAAACCTTGTCGACGAGCCTATATCCATATGCAGCTTGAAGCGGTTTGCTGCCGACTGCGATCTGTCAAGCGAGGAGCACTTCGCACCAACAATTAAGCCGAAGAGCGGTTTCAAAGTAGCCATTGTCGGTTCTGGACCATCCGGCTTGTCTGCAGCATATTATATAGCTCAGGAAGGTCATGATATCACAATCTTTGAGGCACTACCTCAGCCTGGAGGCATGCTTCGCTATGGCATACCAGCCTATCGACTACCAAGAGAACTTCTTGACCTGGAGATTGCAACAATCACAGATTTGGGGGTGACCATAAAGACAAAACAGGCTTTAGGCAAAGATTTCACAGTAAGGAGCCTCCTTAATGATGGCTTCCATGCTATCCTGCTTGCCATTGGTGCACATCAGAGCCAAAAAATGGATGTTGAGAACGAAGATTTGCCAGGCGTGCTACCAGGCACTGACTTTCTCCGTGATATTAGCATGGGAGAGCAGGCGCAGCTTGGGGATAAGGTGGCAGTTATCGGTGGTGGCAACACGGCTATAGATGCTGCCCGCACTGCCATTCGACTGGGTGCAAATGAAGTAACCATCGTTTATCGTCGCTCCAGAGCCGAGATGCCAGCCAGTGATTGGGAAGTTGAAGAAGCCGAAGAAGAAGGCGTCAAATTTCACTTTTTAGCAGCTCCAATAAAAATAACGGGTGAAAATGGCAAGGTCAGCAGTATTCAGTGCATCAAAATGGCTTTGGGCAAACCTGATGCCAGCGGACGCCCGCGACCAGAGCCAGTACCAGGTTCAGAATTTACTCTCACCGTTGACAATGTGATTGCCGCTATCGGCCAGCGTCCCAATCTTTCGTCTCTGTCATGGGAAACTGAAATAAAAACAGAACGAGGCAACATTGTGGTTGCTCCGGAAATCCTGCAAACTGGAATGAAGGGAGTCTTTGCCAGCGGCGACTGTATAACTGGCGCTGCTACAGCAGTGGAAGCCATTGCATCTGGGAGAAAAGCCGCTATAGCCATTGACCGGTATCTAAAAGATACAGAAACGATAATATTCAAAGAGCCTTTTAACATCAGCAAAGGGAAGCTTGACGAGCTGAATAAACAAGAGTTCCTTCAATTTGAGTCTCAGCCGAGGCAAAAAATGCCAAGGCTTAACGTAGAAGAAACACGCAGCAATTTCAAACAAATTGAACTCGGCTTTACTGAAGAAATGGCAAAACTGGAAACAGAGCGTTGTCTGGAATGTGGGTGCAAAGCTGCTTATGATTGCACTCTCCGCGAGTTAGCTACCGAACATATAATACCGCCTCCTACAATTAGGCGAGATAAGATTCGTTATCCATTAGATAAAGCCCATCCATTTATTGAGCGAGATCCCAACAAGTGCATAAGCTGTGAAAACTGTGTCCGCATATGTCATGATACTCACAGCTTCGAAGCAATATCGGTAAGCGAAAAGGTGGACGCCTACAAAGGGTATGGTAATTTACTAACAGATACAACATGCGTGGCATGCGGTCAATGTGTTTCAGTCTGTCCTGTCGGGGCACTTGTTTCTAAAACCGGCATGCCACCCAAATATGAAGTCAAGACTATCTGCGCTTATTGCGGGGTAGGATGTGGTATCCTTTTAGGTGTCCGCGGCGGTATCATAGTTAACGTGAGAGGAGACGTTGAAAATCCCGTAAACAATGGGGCGCTCTGTGTAAAAGGACGGTTCGGTTATGACTACATCAACCATCCGGAGCGGCTAACTGCACCTCTGATCAAGAAGAACGGCAGCTTTGTAGAGACAAGCTGGGAAGAGGCTCTTGATTTTGTCGCCAAAAAATTAGCAGGCTATAAAGGGGGACAATTTGCCTTCCTGGCTTCAGCCAAGTGTACTAACGAAGAGAATTATGTGGCACAGAAATTCACTCGTGTGGTCATGCAGACAAATAACATAGACCACTGTGCCCGTCTCTGACATTCTCCCACGGTGGCCGGTCTGGCCGCCAGTTTCGGCAGCGGTGCTATGACCAATTCCATGAGCGAAATCAAAGGAGCCGATTGCATCCTGGTCATCGGTAGTAACACCACTGATGCACATCCGGTCATTGCTTACGATATAAAGAAAGCAGTACGCAACGGAGCCAAACTCATTATAGCCAATCCCAGGAAAATCGATCTCTGTGACTATGCTCATCTATGGCTACGACATTTTCCAGGCAGTGATGTCGCCCTGCTCATGGGCATGATGAGGGTGATCCTTGAGGAGAAACTGGCTGACCTAACATTCGTTGGGGAATGCTGCGACAATTTAGATGCCTTCAAGGAATCGTTGAAGAATTTTGACCTCGACTTCGTAGAGAAAGTTACCGGCGTGCCAGCCAACACCATAATTGAGGCAGCAAGATTATATGCCACATGTAAACCGGCAACCATTATCTATGCTATGGGCATTACCCAGCACAGCCACGGCACAGATAATGTACTGGCTACCGCTAACTTAGCTATGTTGACCGGTAATATGGGCAAACCGTCATCAGGTGTAAATCCACTAAGAGGGCAAAACAACGTTCAGGGTGCCTGCGATATGGGCGGGTTACCCGTCGTTTACACCGGTTACCAGAGGGTTGACAATCCAGATATTCAAAAGAAGTTTGAAGTTGCCTGGAGAGAAGACTTAAGTCCGACTCCGGGACTAACCTTAACAGAGATGCTAGACGCCGCTTGCAATAGAAGGATTAAAGCAATCTACGTAATGGGCGAGAATCCTATACTGAGCGATGCCGATGCCAATCATACCGAGAAGGCACTGAGAGAACTCGAGTTCTTAGTAGTCCAAGACATTTTCCTCACCGAAACTGCCCGGCTGGCTGATGTAGTTTTGCCGGCAGTGAGCTTTGCCGAAAAGGATGGCACATTTACCAACACCGAACGGTGCATACAGCGAGTGAGGAAAGCAATCGAACCTGTAGGCAACTCCAAGCCTGACTGGTGGATTATATGCCAGCTAGCCAGTAAAATGGGCGCACAGAATTTCGATTTCGAAAACCCCTCTCAGGTTATGGAGGAAATTGCCGGATTGACACCCAGCTACGGAGGCGTCAACTACGAACGCCTGGAGGAATGTGGGCTGCAATGGCCTTGTCCGACAAAAGACCACCCGGGAACACCTATATTGCATGTAGGTAGATTCGTCTGCGGACTGGGAAAATTCACACCGCTGCAATATAAGCCACCTGCTGAATTGCCTGACAAAGAATACCCGCTCATACTCACCACGGGGCGCAGCCTGTATCACTATCACACCGGCACCATGACACGAAAGGTTGCCGGACTCAATTTCATTGAGCCTGAGGGAACAGTAGCTATAAATTCACTTGACGCCTCATCTCTAAAGATTGCTGACGGTGACAAAGTCAAGGTGACTTCACGTCGTGGTGAGGTAATAACCAAAGCAAGGGTTACCGAGAAATCACCTCCGAGAGTAGTATATATGGATTTCCATTTTGCCGAGAGCGCAGCAAATATTCTGACTAATACAGCATTAGACCCGGTAGCCAAAATTCCGGAGTTTAAAGTATGTGCCGTAAAAATAGAGGGGGTTAAAGAGAAATGAGCAAGCTGACTTTAACTATTGACGGGCAACAAATAGTAGTCGATAGCGGGATGACCGTCTTCGAAGCCGCTGCCAGTGCCGGCATCTACATTCCCAGCCTTTGTGCTCATCCTGACCTGCCGCCTTCGGGAGAGTGCGGGCTATGTCTGGTGGAAATCGAAAGCCAGCCCGAATATGCCATCTCGTGCACTACAAAGGTTGCCCGGAACATGGTGGTTCACACCGATACGCCAGAACTTCGGCAGAAACAGCGCCAGGTCATGGAGAAGATTATGTCTGAGCATCCTACCGCCTGCCTTACCTGCTGGCGCAAGGAGCGGTGCCAGCCATTCGACGTATGTCTCCGGAGCGTGAAAATTACCGAACGCTGCGTTACCTGCCCTGAAAACGGCCGCTGTGAGCTCCAAAAGGTAGCTGACTTCATAGACATCGGTGAGATAACCATTCCCTATACGTACCGGGAACTGCCGGTGAACCTGGATAACCCCTTCTTCGACCTCGACTACAATCTATGCATCGCCTGCGGGCGATGTGTCAGGGCTTGCGGAGATTTAAGAGAGGTAAAAGCCCTCGACTTTATTCAACTGAATGGCTATCGAGTGGCTGGGCCAGCCAAGGGCACCCACAAAGACTCAGGGTGTAAGTTCTGCTTTACCTGCGTCGAAGTGTGCCCTACCGGCGCACTGGTAGACAGGGAGGCAAAATATCACACCATCGCCGATTGGGAAGGCTATGTCGTCCCCTGCCGTCAGGCTTGCCCGGCTCATATAGACATACCCCGCTACGTTAATCTCATCGCCCGAGGAAAATACAGCGAGGCTCTGGCTGTAATTCGAGAAAAGGTGCCGTTCCCTGGAGCTCTGGGGCGTGTCTGCATACACCCGTGTGAACAGGCCTGCCGCCGTGAGGATTTGAATGCCCCCATCTGCATAAAATTCCTCAAGCGTTTTGCCGCGGATAACGATAACGGACTATGGAAGAAGAATTCCAAGGTGGCACGTCCAACAGGCAAGAAGGTAGCCGTGGTAGGTGCAGGCCCGGCAGGCCTAACCGCAGCCTTTTACCTGGCTAAACGGGGACATGCAGTAACAGTTTTCGAAGCCTTACCACAAACCGGTGGTATGCTGCGGGTCGGCATCCCCGCCTACCGATTGCCGCGAGAAATCCTGGACGCCGAAATTAAGGAGATTGAAAATGTCGGCGTTAAGATAAAAACTAATACCAGAATCGAGTCTGTAGATAGCCTCTTTGAACAGGGGTACAATGCCGTGTTTCTGGGGCTTGGTGCCCATAAAGGAACCAAGATGGGTGTCGACGGCGAAGACAGTCCCGGCGTAATAGACGGCGTGACATTCCTCCGCCAGGTGAGCTTAGGCGAAAAAGTGAAAATAGGCAAAAAGATAGCCATAATCGGTGGCGGCAATGCTGCTATAGACTGCTCGCGAACGGCATTGCGCCTCGGCGCCAAAGAAGTAAGCATAATCTATCGCCGGACTCGTGATGAAATGCCAGCCGCCTCTGAAGAGGTCGAGGAAGCGCTGCACGAAGGAGTGAAAATCACCTTCCTTGCAGCACCCAATCGAATAAAAGTCAAAAACGGGCATCTTGAGCTGGAGTGCCTGCACATGAAACTGGGAGAGCCAGATGCCAGCGGCAGACGCCGTCCCGTGGCAATCCCAGGCAGCGAATATACCTCGGACTTCGATAACATCATAGCCAGCATCGGTCAGGCGCCCGAAGTCCCGGCCCAGCTAGGCGTGAAACTGGGCCGCAGCGACGTCATTAAAGCCGATGAGCATACCCTGGCTACCAGCCGGGAAGGCGCATTTGCCGGCGGTGATATCGTTACCGGTCCAGCTTCAGTCATCGAAGCTATCGCCCATGGCAGGCAGGCCGCCAGCTCTATCGATAAATACTTAGGCGGCAGCGGCATAATTGATGAGTCCCTGGTCGCTGCGGAGAAACCTGACCCTCGACTGGGCAGCGATGGTGATTTCGCTGACAGACGCCAGGTAACCATGCCTTGTCTGAACACCAAACAGCGTCTGGCTGACTTTGTCGAGGTGGAGCTCGGCTATCCCGAGCCAACAGCCATTGAAGAGGCCAGCCGTTGCCTGAGATGCGACCTCAGACTTAAAATCTCTTCGCCCATGTTGCCACCAGTCAAAATAAAAACTGCTTAGCTATCGGAGGTATTTATGTTCAAAATCGTGACTAAAGAGAAGCTGTGTCCTGTGGTCGACTTTATGAAGATCGAGGCGCCAGCGGTAGCCAAAAAGGCTAAACCAGGCCAGTTTGTTGTCATACGTGTTGATGAAGTCGGTGAGCGCATTCCACTTACGCTGGCTGACTGGGACGCTAAAGAGGGGACTCTCAGCCTGGTAGCTATGCGAGTGGGCACTTCGACATATAAACTATCCAATCTTAATTCCGGTGACCGCATACTGGATCTGGTCGGCCCTTTAGGGCTGCCTTCAGAAATAGAAAACTTCGGCACCGTGGTCTGCGTTGGCGGTGGCGTCGGTGTGGCTCCGGTATTTCCTATAGCCAGGGCTTTGAAGCAAGCCGGCAATAAGGTTATCACCATAATGGGCGCTCGTACTAAAGACCTGCTTTTCTGGGAAGACCGCTTGCGCAGCGTAAGCGATGAGCTGATAGTTACCACCGATGATGGTTCCTACGCCCGCAAAGATGTGGTCACCGCGCCATTGAAGGAAGTGCTGGAAAGGGAGAAAAAGGTCAACCGCGTCGTTGCCATCGGTCCGGCCATAATGATGAAGTTTTGCTCCTTAACGACAAAACCTTTCGCCGTCCCCACCATAGTCAGCATCAATTCCATTATGGTTGATGGCACGGGAATGTGCGGCTGCTGTCGTGTCTCAGTGGCCGATGCAACCAAGTTTGTCTGCGTTGATGGCCCGGAATTCGATGGGCACCAGGTTAACTGGGACCTTCTGTTTGCCCGCCAGCGGATTTATTGCGATGAAGAAAAACACTCTCTGGAGCAATGGCAATCCTGCCACTGCCAGAAAGGTTAACGCCCTCTGTGTCTTTGTGAGGAGCGGCAACAAACATGGCAATCCCGGTACGAGGTGATAAATGTAAGGGCAAAATTTTAAGTCCGCCCGCGGTATCACAAATACGCGCCTCGGACAGACTTGAAGGCTTGGCATTACATCTTTAAGTAAATAACTGACTGAAATGGAGAATGGAAATGGAACAGAAAGCAAAACCAAAGCTTGATTTAAATAGAGTGGATATGCCCCGCCAAACCCCGAAGGTCAGGGCAAGAAATTACAATGAGGTAGCGCTGGGCTATACTCACGACATGGCACTTCAGGAAGCAACCCGCTGTATTCAATGCCCCAAGCGCCCATGCGTTGTCGGTTGCCCGGTGAACGTTGATATTCCCGAATTCATAAAGGCAATACGCGACAATGACATGCCTGAGTCAGTTAAGGTAATGAAGGGCAAAAATGCTTTACCGGGCATATGTGGACGTGTCTGCCCACAGGAGTCACAGTGTGAGCAGGTATGCACGCTATCTAAGAAGGGTGCGCCAATAGCCATCGGCAGACTGGAAAGATATGTAGCTGACTGGGAACGGGAACATATTGCAGAGCTGGATTCATCTCCAAATCTACCACCACCGACAGGCAAGAAGGTGGCAGTAATCGGCTCAGGCCCTGCCGGATTGACCTGCGCCGCCGACCTGACTAAATTCGGACACAAGGTGACCATCTTTGAGGCACTTCATACTGCCGGCGGAGTGTTGATGTACGGCATCCCCGAGTTCAGACTGCCCAAAGCCATCGTTCAGGGCGAGGTAGATTATGTCAAGTCATTGGGTGTAGAAGTCAAGCTTGACTCAGTGATGGGCAAACTGGCTACCGTGGACGAACTGCTGGATAGCAACTATGACGCCATATTCCTGGGCACCGGTGCCGGATTACCCATGTTCCTCGACATACCCGGGGAGAACCTCAATGGCGTCTATTCAGCCAACGAGTTCCTCACCCGCGTAAACCTGATGAAAGCCTATCTCTTCCCCGAGTACGATACGCCGATAAAGGTCGGGAAAAAGGTAGCCGTCATCGGCGGCGGCAATGTGGCTATGGATTCAGCCCGCTGTGCTTTGAGGTTGGGTGCCGATGAAGTCTATATCGTCTATCGACGGTCTCGAGTGGAACTGCCGGCACGACATGAGGAGGTGGAGAATGCCGAGGAGGAAGGTATTATCTTCAAGTTACTCACCAATCCTAAACGGTTTATAGGCAATGACCAGGGCTGGGTAACAGCTATGGAATGCTACGAGATGGAACTCGGCGAGCCTGATGCCAGCGGCAGACGCCGCCCTGTCGTCAAGGAAGGTAGCGAGTTCACCATCGAGGTTGATGTTGCCATCGTAGCATTGGGGACTACCCCCAACCCACTGATACCATCAACCACAACAGGGCTGGAGACAAAGAAAAACGGCACTGTGGTTGCCGATGAAGAAAATGGCAAGACGGTAAAAGACAGAGTGTGGGCGGGTGGTGATGTCGTCACCGGCGCCGCCACCGTCATCAGCGCCATGGGCGCCGGCAAACGCGCCGCCGCCTCAATAGACTCCTATTTAAGAGGACACTCCTAAATCCCAATCTTAGCTTTTGGCTTTTGGTTTTTGATTTTTGACTTGGTGGGTAGGCTTTGAGCGGCGGATGGCTAATAGGCGTTTTATCTCCGCGCTCAACCGTTTGACATCAAACGGTTTGGTAACATATGGAACCCCTGTCCTGGTAAGAAAAGCCTCGGTATCTGTTCCCATAACATCACCGGTGATAAAGACTACACGCTTCGCCAGAGATGACTCTATCTCCTTAATACGCCCATACAACTCGCTACCGCTCATGCCGGGCAACCTCATATCCAGCAAAATGAGACTGT
>Ga0214474_1001624_pt1 | contig 10299 bp, 9 predicted proteins | sample RVTome_2_FD_187335 | JGI IMG/M metagenome (GOLD analysis project Ga0214474, IMG submission 187335) | Soil microbial communities from uranium-contaminated site in the Upper Colorado River Basin, Wyoming, United States - RVT95D214 HiSeq ...
TTTATTTCATGATCCCCCCTTACCAGCACGGCCACTGTACTCTTGTCAGTCCTGAATATGAGGGTCTTGACAAGCTGATCCGGAGATATGGAAAGAAATTTAGTGACCTCTTCAACACTCTTCTTGTTCGGCGTTTCAACCTCTTCAAGGGGTCTCATCTTAACAGGGGGCGAGGAGGTTTCATCATGGGAATTAATTACCTCTGCCTTGTCAAGATTGGCGGCATAATTACATTGCGAGCAACTTACAATCTGATCTTCGCCTGTATCAGCAAGCACCATGAACTCATGTGAAAAGCTTCCTCCAATACTGCCGGTATATGCCTCAACAGCCCTGAACCGGAGACCGCATCTGCGGAATATATTATTATAGGTCTCGTACATTATCTGATAGCTTTTTTCCGCGCCTTCCTCTTCCGCGTCAAAACTGTAGGCGTCCTTCATCAAAAATTCACGGCCGCGCATAATGCCGAACCTCGGCCTGATCTCGTCTCTGAACTTGGTCTGTATCTGGTAAAAATTTATCGGCATCTGTTTATATGAGTGTATCTCTCTCCTTACCAGATCAGTGATAACCTCTTCATGAGTCGGGCCAAGACATGCATCATGGTTATGCCGGTCCTTAAATCTCAGAAGTTCCCGGCCGTAATACTCCCATCGGCCGCTCTCCTGCCAAAGTTCCGCGGGCTGTACAGCAGGCATTAGAAGTTCTATTGCCCCTGACCGATTCATCTCCTCACGGATAATGTTTTCAACCTTATTTATGGATTTAAGGCCCGCCGGAAGATAGGTATAGATTCCTGAGGCCAGTTTTTTTATCAGGCCGGCCCTGAGCATTAATTGGTGACTCAGGACATCCGCTTCGGCCGGTGTCTCCTTCAGTGTGGGTATAAAGTATCTCGAATATCTCATAGCAGTAAATAACACCTTTTTCTTTTAGTTAGTTGATTAGCGAACTATCAATAATACAATAAATGAGATGAAAACCCGAATATAGAAGGACGAAAGTCGTCACCCCGTTGAAAAACGGGGTCCAGAGATCTTATAATTATCTGAAAAACACTGGATTCCGGCCTCCGCCGGAATAACGGATTATAGATTTTTTCATCATATTCCAGGACAATCAGTATACGACACCTGAAACAATAAAATCTTTTCAATTGTTATCATGCTTTGCGGGATTGATTATCAACATTTTAACTAGTTACTAATTTCTTAACTTCCCTGATCAATACTTTAGCAAGGTCCTTCTCGGGAAGTTTTTTCACCACCTCTCCCTTTTTAAACAGGACACCCTGTCCCCTGCCTCCGGCCACTCCGATATCCGCCTCTCTGGCCTCGCCCGGACCGTTTACCACGCATCCCATTATGGCTATCCTGGGAGAGGACCTGATTCCCTGGATCTCTTTTTCCACTTTTTCCACAATCCTGAAGAGGTCTATTTCACACCTGCCGCAGGTCGGGCAAGAGATGATCTCAGGACCACGGTGCCTGAGGTCTAAGGCCCTCAGTATCTCATACGCCGCTTTTACCTCATCAACAGGATCTCTTGACAGTGATACACGGATCGTATCTCCTATGCCTTCAAAAAGCAGGACGCCTATGCCAATAGCATTCTTTACGGTGCCGGATATAAGCGTTCCCGCCTCTGTCACCCCCAGATGGAAAGGGTAATCCACCTTCCGGCTTAAGAGTCGATAGGCCTCTATAGTGTTCAGGACATTGGATGATTTTAATGAAATCTTAATGTTAGTATAATCCATATCTTCAAACAGCTTTATATATTCCAGGGCGCTGTCCACCATGGCTGCAGGCGTGGCGTGACCGTATTTCTTCAGGATTTTTTTAGGGAGAGAACCAGTATTTACGCCTATCCGGATTGGTATTCCTCTTTCCCCGGCCTCGCGTATTATCTTTTCAACCCTGTCCCTGGCACCGATATTCCCGGGATTTATTCTTAAACCGTCGGCTTCGGCCCTAATGGCAGCGATCGCCAGTCGGTAATCGAAATGTATATCGGCTATTAACGGAGGATCAGCCTCGGCCTTAATCTTCCGGAAGGCCTCGGCTGATTCCATATCGGGCACGGCCATACGGACTATGTCGCAGCCTGCTTCATGCAATTGCCTGATCTGATTTATTGTGGATGGAATATCCCTTGTGTCCGTATTGGTCATTGATTGAACTGCTATAGGCGCATTTCCACCGATGGGTATATCTCCCACAAAGATTTGACGGCTTTTTCTTCTGACACTATCCTTTTTCAAATTATGCCTCTCGATTTTCATATGAGACCTTATGAATAATATAGATTTTATATCATTACGACTTCTCTGTCATTTCGACCGCATGGAGAAATCTGATTATAGTGAACGACATAAATAAGTGGCCATACTCGCAAAAGCAGGCTACGGATGTCCGGCAGAAACCCTTTTTTTTAGAGGCGAAAGAATACAGTGCCCGGTATTTTGCATAACTCTTAGCAAAGGCGGGCGGAGGGCTTCCAGCGGACTATCCACAAAGGAGGACCGGCTATCTACCCGGATACTCGCCGCCCGCCTGACGACATCCTTAGGCCAGTTACTTGCAGATAATTTCTTTCGCTCTTAAAAAAAGGGTTTCTGCCGGACAATAGGGAAATAACAATCATCAAAATAACCAGTTTTTTTAAGTCGTTCACTATAATTTAAAACTATTTAGATTTTAGAGAGATTCATATCAAAAAATAAATAGAATCCTTTGTTAAAGATAAAATTAATGACAACATAAAATTATGGACCGGTTCATGTCAATGAAATATGGACAGGAAGCCCCTATAAGATATAGAATTTTAATCCAAATTGAATCAATTGGGAAGATAATATTTAGGTTGAATACTTTACAAAAGGGGGAAAAATCATTATTGTTGTGTGACTTTATTTATATGACAGAAAGGGACATGGATGACCGTCGCGAAAAAGATCGAGTCTGCCATTAAAAAATCTTCATGGATCAGGAAGATGTTTGAGGAGGGTGTCAGGAGAAAAAGACTGTTTGGCAACGATAATGTATTTGACTTCAGCCTTGGGAATCCAGTTATCGAACCCCCGAATGAATTTAATCGGATACTTAAAAAATTGGCAAATGATAAGGGCACGGGAAGGCATGCTTATATGCCGAATGCCGGCTATGAGGAGACAAGAAAGGCGGTAGCCGATTATCTCGCGGATCATAATCAGGGCAGGCTGTCATCCAGTGATGTTGTGATGACGGTTGGGGCTGGAGGGGCACTAAATATTATTTTAAAGACGATCCTTGACCCGGATGATGAAGTCATTATCCCCAGCCCGTATTTCGTGGAATATAATTTCTATCTCGACAATCATCAGGGGATGCCGGTGGTTGTAAATACGAGGCCTGATTTTTCCCTTGACCTTAATGCTATTGAAAAGGCCTTTACAGAGAAGACAAAGGCCGTGCTGATAAATTCACCCAATAATCCGACAGGCAGGGTATATTCCGAAGACGAACTTCGCGAACTGGCAGGGCTGCTGGATGAACAAGGTCAAAGATTAGGCAGGCCGGTCTATCTTATCTCAGACGAGCCTTATAGAAAGATAGTCTATGATAATATTGAAGTCCCGAGTATTTTTAATCTCTATAGGGAGAGTTTTGTGGCCACGTCCTTTTCCAAGGACCTCTCCCTGCCCGGAGAAAGGATAGGATATGCCGCTGTGAATCCGGATATCTCAGAAAAGTCATTGATTATTGATGGGATGATCCTTGCGAACAGGATACTCGGTTATGTCAATGCTCCGGCTCTTATGCAGAGGGCCATAACAGAGCTCCTTGAAGTCAGCGTGGATGTGTCTCTTTATCAGAAGAAGAGGGATATGCTCTGTGCCGGCCTTTCATCCATTGGATATCAGTATATAAAGCCGCAGGGGGCATTCTATCTGTTCCCCAAAAGCCCGATCGAGGATGACGTGGAGTTTGTGTCCGCTCTCCAGGAAGAAAATATCCTTACAGTCCCTGGAAGCGGTTTCGGATGCCCCGGACACTTCAGGATCGCATATTGTGTCAATGATAGTGTTATTGAGGGAGCGATGAAGGGATTTGGAAATGTTATTAACAAGTATGTATAATCAAATTTCATAAGGAGAATGCGATGTATTCAAAGACAATCTCGCTCAGGTTTCCAAAACAGATAGTCAACGAACCCATAGTTGTGAACCTTGTTAAAAAGTTTGATCTTTCATTTAACATACTTAAGGCGACCGTGTATCCCAGGGAAGAAGGTTTCATGGTCCTGGAGCTGAGCGGCCATAAAAAGAAGTATCAGGAAGGTATTAATTATCTGAAGGATCTTGGGATCAAGGTGGAGAGCATAGGGCATGATATCCGCAGGGATGATGAAACCTGTTTTCAGTGCGGGGCCTGTACCGCGGTCTGTCCTACCGGCGCTTTATATATCAAAAGACCGGAGATGGAGGTGATATTTGACAGGGATAGGTGCAGCGCCTGCGAGCTTTGCGTGATTGCGTGCCCGGCCCGTGCAATGGAGGTGAAGTTTGACAGGAGCCTGGTTGGTTGAAGCCTCTTCCACTTATTATCCATTATAATATGATGATCTACCGCCCGTTCGCGTTGCTCACTTAAGACGCCGAGGACTCCGAGTATTTTCCCTCAATTCTCTTTTCTGCCCTCACAGCAGAAAAGAGAAGAGTTTTTCTTTGCGTACTCAGCGGCTTAGCGGTGAAATCGTTTTTTAAACAATCATTAATCAGTTTTTGTATATACACAATCCTTAAATTACGCGATCCAATGGCACAGAGGACATTTAAGATAATAACCCTCGGATGCAAGGTTAATCAGTATGAATCCGCTTATCTGCAAGAGAGGTTTAAAGGGGCAGGGTGGCGTCATGTCCCGAGGGATCAGAAGGCAGACGTAACATTTGTCAACACCTGCATAGTCACTCAGCGGGCTTCTTACCAATCAAGACAGGCCTTAAGAAAGATAATAAGAGAAAATCCTTCCGGCATGACCGTGGCGATCGGCTGTTATGCACAGGTATTCCCGGAAGAGCTTCTTAAGATAGAGGGTATCAATATAATAGCCGGGAATACGGCAAAGGGGCGATTGCCTGATCTTCTCCTTAAGGGGGAGACAGGATGCAATTCGGGCATGTTACCAGGCGGTTTTAATAATAGGGAACCATTCGAATATCTTCCCGTAAAGGATTTTTCAGATCGCACCAGGGCATTTCTGAAGATACAGGATGGGTGCGAATCATTTTGCAGTTACTGCATAGTACCATTTGCAAGAGGGCCTTTTAGAAGCCTTGAGCCGGCCCAAGTTATTAGATCGCTGAATTCCTTTTCTGAGAATGGCTACAAAGAGGTTGTTTTAACCGGTATTCACCTCGGTAGATACGGGGCTGATCTCGAAGGGGCTGTTGACCTCAAAGGCCTGCTCCGCGATATAGGATGGGCAGGGTTGCCCTTGAGGATAAGACTCAGTTCCCTCGAACCAAAAGAGATAGACCAGGATCTGGTAGAGATGATGGCCTCAGAGGAGTGGATCTGCAGACATCTTCATATCCCCATGCAAAGCGGTGATGAGGGGATATTAAAAAGGATGAACAGGCATTATAGCCCCAATGAGTTTGAACGGCTTATCAATCATATATATATGAAGATACCCCTTGCGGCCATTGGCGTTGATGTCATGGCCGGATTCCCTGGTGAAGGGGAAATAGCCTACCATAACAGTTATTCTCTTATTAATAATCTGCCGGTATCCTATCTCCATGTCTTTCCATTCTCGCCGAGGGATGGGACACTTGCCGCTAAATTGCCCGGTCAGGTTGACCAGGTGGTGATCAAGGAAAGGGCGAGTGCGTTGAGGGACCTTGGTCATAAAAAGCGAAGCACCTTTTACAGGTCATGTCTGGGGAAGGAGTTTTCAGTGCTCGCGGAGGGGTGGCACTCTGAAGAGGAGGGTCTAATAAAGGGTTTGAGCGACAACTATCTTTCCGTCGTCTTTCCGTCGCCCGTACTAATCAGAAACAGGATTTTAAGGATCCACATGGAAGATGTGGCAAAAGGTATTGCGACAGGCAGATCTGTATAACCGGTCTTTTAAAAGGGCCTTCTTAGGCCTTTTCTTCGAAATCTTCTTGCCTCCTCCTTCCAACCCCTTTTCTTTCTGCCCGATTGCCTTCGTATCTGGTCAGGATCCCGCTTTATATCCAGCGCAAAACTGCCTGTCTGAAACTCGGGAGGACTTTTCCGTACCTTTAATCGTTTTTCCTCCCTTTCTTTTATTGCGTCTTTTGGAACAGAAGGTCCTGATATGTGTTGAGGGGATATTTCAGATGTCAGAAAAAGGTCTCCAAATTGGTAAAAAAATCCGCCCTCACTTTGAGCTGAATGGGCTATGATCTCGAGAAGGACAGGCCGTTGATCACGGCGCATGCCTATCCTTCGGGCTACCTCGCGTTCGGGTGAGAGTATATAATATGATCCTTTAATCTTCCTGAGCCCTTTCTCCATCACTACAGGATGGGCCTTCCTCCTTATTCCAATATATAAGATCTTGGGGGTCGACTGCGTGGGGTGGCTCAGATCGAGCGTCCATCGTCTTTCTGTTGTTTTTATACGTTTTCCGTCAGACAGGAAAAGGTCCCGTTCTTTGCCCAATAATATCTCATTTATGTTCCCCTCCCTCACATAGCCCCAACCGGGTTCCTCGTTAATGGCACGGATCAATTCCTTATAAGGGACAAAGCCTTCCTCGTCAGGGACCAGGCCGAACTCGTACGGGCTGTGTCCAAGCATATAGATCATAAGCCGGCCGAGATTCTCAGACCTTATAAGATTCTTTTTATGCACCTTTTTCTGACCTTTGTTACAAAATTGAGACTGTCCAATCCTTTTGCCCTAAAGATCCATAATGGGATTAGCATTGATAAATGATTATTCTGGGGATAGACCTTTAATCCGGACTCTTTTTAAAGTCCTTGTAGAACAAGGCATCGTCTATTGCAATAGCGGCAAGGTTGGTCAGTTCGGTAAGGAGGGAGAGATCCTCTTTTCTAAAACCGTATGGCTTTTCAAAAGAATCCGCATAAAGCACTCCTCTGATGTTAGAACCGCTGATCAACGGTGAGCACATTACGGATCCAATCTTTAATAACTTCAGGGTGTCTGAAAGCTCCACCTCTTTTGTTTCACGAACGTCCAATATTAATATCGGTTTTCGATTTTTTATGACTTTATCCACGACAAGTCGGCTGTATCTGTTGAAGGGATCATCCCCCGGCTTTCTTGATCTGGATATTACCAATTCTGAATGATCACCGGATCCATCCTCAATAAACAGTATAAAGACGACCCTGTCTACCCTTTTAAAATGATCCAGGATATGATCAAGTATCTTTTCTGAGATCTCATTTATATTAAAGGATTCGCTAATTATGCTGTTTATCTTGCGGAGCAATACCATGTTTTTTGAATCGGAACTCTTCCTTTTTTGAACCGGTGTGACGATTCCACCGCCTACAGTCCTGGTGAGATCGAGGTAATCCTTAAGGGTTGATACTGAATCCAGGCATTCTTTACCAAGACAGATAACGCTCATTCCGATTACGATGGGAACGGCCCTTTTTAATTCTATATCCAAATCCGGTTTGATATAGTTACCGTCTACATAAGTGCCGTTTTTGCTGCCCAGATCCCTTACAATATATCTGTTTTCATTTTTTGTGATCTTAAGGTGTTTTCGAGATACGGTTATATCCTTGACCTGAATATCATTATCAGGAGATCGGCCGATGTATATATCCTCCCCCGTAAATTGAATAGATCGTTCTTTTTCGGATCCATCAAATACAAAAATCTCTGTCATGATGTTTTACCCGTATCAGGAAGAATTCATACTTCACAGTATAGCATTTTAGGTGAACTCAAAAGAAACCCGATTTGGATTGAACCTATGTCCTGATTTTATTATATAAAATATCTATATTAAAAGTCAAAATAATACAAGCAAATTTGATGCGGAAATATTTGAAAAAATATAATCTAATGATACAATAAATATAATTATTTCACAGGACATTTTAAAATGGATTATTGGTTTGCATTATTTACAGAAATTGTATATACTTATAAAACAATATTTATTATAATAACGCCTTTTTGTATTTAAGAGAGATTATATGAATCATAGAGATAAAAGAAAATCCGAGAGGATTGACTCGCATAACCTGATTTTTTATGTCTGCCTTAATGAAAAAGATGAACCTGTAGGGCAGGGGATGGGAAGGACGATAAATATAAGTGAAAGCGGTATCCTATTGGAATCACACGTTATTATTGATCCTAATTATATCGTGTCTTTTACAATAAGCCTTGAAGATGTAATTATGGATATCAAAGGCAAAGTCAGATTTAGCAAGAAGCGTAATGATGGAAAATTCGAATCAGGGATCGAGTTCATTGATTGCGATGAATCAAAGAAACGTGTGCTGAAACAATTTTCGACAATATTTAAGACTGATTATCAATCCGAGTCAGAAGATTCTTAAGGGGAAAGGATGTCTATAAAGGAACGTATAAAGACGTTGGCTAAAGAGGCGGAACTTTATCGATCTCAGAGCCTTCTGAATCAATCCAGGCAGAAGTATCTAGAACTTCTCAAATTGGCTGAGAGTGATGAATCAATCTCTAAAAATAAAAAATTGATCAATGATATTAAAAGCAGGATCCAGGCGGTAGATGATGAGATCACCGAGATTGAGGAGGCGGATAAAAAAGCTCCCGAGCTTTCCGAGGATGTTCAAAATCTTATCAGCGGCCTGTTTTCATTTTCGCAAAACCAGGCCACAGCCGCAATAGAAGGGGCGATGGCTCTGGCTAAATTCGGACAGTATGACAAGGCGGTTAAAGAACTTGAAAGACTTATAAAGGAGGGGCCCATTCCATTACAGGCGGCAATAAATCTGCTGAGGTGCCATCTATCTCTTGCCTCGCCTGAAGTGGCCCTCAATCAATTAAAGCGATGGGAGTCCAGGGATGAATTAGGCAAAGGGGACTTAAAATACCTCCGGAAGTTCCTTGATGATCATTTTAAGAAAAAAGGCATTGATATCCAGTTACCGGATACAGGTGAATTACCCTCCGGAGAAAAGGGTGTTGAGGAAAAATCTGACGATCTTATAGACCTGTCTTCAATCGGTATTCAATTTTCAGAAGGCAAGTTTAAAGGGAAAATGATGGAATTCGACGTGTCGTTTCAATCGGGCAATACCGTGAGTATAATCATACCGCCTACCAAGAAGGATTTAGCAGAGACCTTCAAAAAAGGCCTCAGGTTGCCGAATATACAGTGTACATCGTCTATTGCCATATTTAATGGCAGCGGGGTAGTAACACAAAAGTCAAATATTACGACCGGTCAAAAGCGCGGGAGCTACAGTGTTGACATCCTAATAGATGGCAAGTAGTCGCAGTGATTATTCCGATATATTTACCCGCCTTCGCAGAAAGCCGCCAACTCCAGTTGGCGGATGAATCCGCCATAATTACGGCGGATAAATGCGGAAAGGGTATCCGCCGAAGCTGTGTTAGCAATGCGGCGAATAGCTGCGTTTATTGTTAACATGATTAGCGTAGGAGGATGTACTTCGGCGGGTTTCGCCGAAGCTGGAGCCTTGATGCCGCCGACTTCAGTCGGCGGGGCTCCACAAGTTCAGTATTTTGAATTTATTCAGGGCATTAAAGAAACGGGAATATAGAGTATATGGCTATTTTCAATGCAAAGGATAGAATTATCGAGTGCAAGATTGTCTATTACGGCCCCGGTCGCTGCGGAAAGACTACCAATCTTGAACATATTTTTAAGGCGGGGAAAAAATATACAAAAAGTGACATGGTTTCGATAAACACTAAGGGTGATCGCACACTCTTCTTTGATTTCCTTCCCATAGGTCTTGGAAAGATAAGGGGCTGTGATATCAAGCTGCAGCTCTACACAGTGCCAGGACAACAAAAATACAATTCCACTAGAAAACTCGTCCTTAAAAATGTGGACGGTTTGGTATTTGTCGCAGACTCTCTTGAAGTTCGCAGGGAGGCCAATATCTTGTCCTTGAAGGATCTCCAGGATAACCTGGCGGAACAGAATATAGATATGTTCCAGATGCCGGTGGTCTTGCAATATAATAAACGGGATCTGGCTGATGATGGTATCCCTATTTTGCCTATTGAGGTCATGGATAAGGATCTTAATAGCCAGCTCAAGGCCCCATATTTCG
>Ga0214474_1001625_pt1 | contig 10299 bp, 2 predicted proteins | sample RVTome_2_FD_187335 | JGI IMG/M metagenome (GOLD analysis project Ga0214474, IMG submission 187335) | Soil microbial communities from uranium-contaminated site in the Upper Colorado River Basin, Wyoming, United States - RVT95D214 HiSeq ...
GCTGTAATGTTGGCAGCAGGTTTGAAGGGAATTGAAAAGGGTTATGAACTTCCTCCGCCCGTTGAAGAGGACATCTTTGAGATGTCCGAGGAATCGAGGAAGAAACATGGGATCGACTCCCTTCCGGGAAATCTATTGGAAGCGATTCAATTGACAGAGCAGAGCGATTTAGTCAGAGAAACTTTGGGAGATCACATCTTTCAAAAATTTATCGAGAATAAGAAGATCGAATGGGATCAATATCGAACTCATGTCTCCCAATTTGAACTTGAGAAATATCTTCCTATCCTTTAGTTTCTCTCTCTTGCCTTTATTGATAGTCCTTCATTTACCGGAAACATCCCCTCCCCCCTTCCTTGGTGGGGAGGGGATTCACTCTATAATTAAGAGGAGCATATTATAGTTTGCATTACCCTTGGTAGTCTTTGCGAGGAGTGATAGCGACGAAGCAATCTCAAAGCGAGATTGCCACGCCCTTTGGGCTCGCAATGACACTTTTTGCCATTCCAAATGCAAACTATTTCATGTTTTCGGTAGTATGTAGTAGATTTTTTGAGTATGAGGGATAAGGGGAACAGATTGAGTTTTCCTCAACCGTAGGTTATGTTAAACAAATGTGAAATGGTAGAGGCATAGAGAGGTTGAACATATGGTGAAAGGCAAGAGACTTGATTGGAGTGAATCTCTTGAAAAGCTTTTACAACGGAATCCCGGCCTAAGGATCATCGACGATCCGGAGAAGCTTGAATATTACCGGCAAGATCTCAATGTTGATCTGCCGGCCATGATCCGGGACCTCATGCTCAAGAGCTTGCCTGATCTCGTTTTTCAGCCCGCCATTGAAGAACATCTTCTCGAGATCTTCTCATTGGCCCGAAAGCATAAAATCCCGCTCACTATCAGGGGTGCTGGAACCTGGGGGTATGGGGGTGCCGTTCCTACCCGCGGTGGGATACTAATCGATCTCAGCCTCATGGACAGCATCGAAGTTAATCCTGAAACCAAACAGCTAACCGTAGGGCCAGGTGCCAGGTTTCTTGACATACATCGTGAGCTCGAACGCCATGGCCTTACACTCTTGAGTATGACTTCAGGAAAGGGAGGAACCCTTGCAGGGTGGATGGCCACGGGAGGAATGGGATTCGGCACTTTCAGCCATGGCCCAGTGCGAAATCAACTGATCTCCATAAGAGTGGTCACACCCGAAGGAAAAATTCGAGATCTGAAAGCACAGGACTCAGAGATCAACTATTTCCTTTCCACTGAAGGGCAGATGGGAATTATTGTTAAGGCCACGCTTAAGGTGGGTCCCCGGCCATCTCAATGGTATCCCTTCGTTCTTCCCTTTGAAAGAACATCCGCTGCCTATGCCTTCGCAAAGCAGGTTTCCCGTCACCCTTCATTCAAGCCCCATGATGTGATCGTTTACCATACCGAATTGACGCGCATCCTCAAGGCGCAATCAAATGGAAAGATGTCGATTGAGGACAAGAATTTGGTCCTGGTCGCATTTGCCGATGTTGAGCAAGCCCGTGGGTTCAAGGCTTATCTTAATGAGCAGGTAGTTCAAACCGCCGATGAAGCATCAGCCCATTACCTCTGGGAGGAACGATTTCTCCCCATGTCCATCAAGCACCTTGGGCCGTCTCTTTTGGCCATTGAGGTGATTCTCCCTCTGGATCAGGTCGCTCCCTATTTTGAAAAAATTAGCGAGTGGGGCAAGCGTTTAGGTGTGACCTTTTACCCATCCTCTCATCTCATCAATCAAGAACAAGTCCTATTTCTTGCGATGGTCACCTCTGATTATCGGAAGGCCATCTTTTATGTAGACCTCCTCCTTGTCCCGATGATGGTCAGGCTGGCTGTTCAGTTTTACCATGGGAAGCCCTATGGTTTGGGAATCTGGAACACACCTTTCCTGGGTGATCTCTACCCCAAAGAAGAGTTGAAACAACTGCGACGTTATAAAAAAGAGGTGGATCCTCTTGGAATCCTGAATCCAGGGAAGTTCTTTGCGGTTTCAGGAAGACTGGGTCCTCTTCAAAAAATGCTTTTCCATCCGGATATCTTTAACCTCGAACTTTCCTCAACGCAGTGGCTCCTCTTCAAGCTCTTTTCCATCATTCCGGAGAAGACGCTTCGGCAGCGCATCCCTGTTGTTCCGGAAGGGCTTGAAGGGATCACAAACGAGGTCCTATCCTGTGCCCAATGCGGAAATTGCGTTACCCGGTGTCCCGTTTATCGGGCTACCGGAGACGAAATCCTCACAGCGAGAGGAAAGCTTCTAACCCTTAAGAGGGCCTTGGAAACAAAAAAGATCGAGCTATCAAAGCTCCTGCCCCTTTACTTCTGCCTTCACTGCGGACGTTGTGATGAAGAATGCCAGGTCAACTTGAAGCATCGCCAGCTTTATGATCAATTTGAAAAGTATTTATCCCGAACCATCGATTTCCCGATTCAGCAAGTCACGGACTTCGTCCAGGAAGTGGAAAGAAGCCCTGAGTTTTATCGGTTTCTGGATGTGATTCGGACGGGTTTTGACCAGAAGATTTACGAACAACGTCAGACCTTCGCAAGATACCATGTCCTGATCGATGAAGAATATTGCCTCCATTGCGGAACGTGTGTCGATGCCTGCATGTATAGCGTGAGGAAGCGCGATGAGTCAGATCCCAGGCATGTTTTGATCGCTGACGAAGCGCTCTGCCGGGGGTGCGGAGCCTGCCTCGAACGGTGTCCACAGATTGCAGTGGGAATATCCGCCACCACGGTGGAGCTTCATCCCGATTACCTGAGTATGGGCGATCCCTATTGGAATAGCGAGGTCATCACCCGTATCGACCTGGAAACAACCACCGGCAAGATTCCAGTCTCTGGAACAGGGCAGGGAGACCCTCATCGCGGCTTTGGAAATGACGGCATTCGGTTCGGTCACTTTCACATCGTGGGACCTGCACAAAACCTCCTCTATGAAAGCTCTGCCGATGCCATTGCCGTCCAGCTCGGGCAGCGGCCGAAATATCTGACGTTCGACGGAGATGGGATCAAGACTCCTGCTCCCCGATTAGTCGGCCTGAAAACTCCTCTCATCCTCGATGTCATGCCAATGGACGGAGGAGAGGCTTTATTGGACCCCATGTTTGAGTCAGTTCGAACCATGGGGACTCGTCTCACGCTCCGTTTAGAGGAAGTTCAGAGATACGGATCCAAGATCAGGGACCAAATTCATTCTCTGATTCTCCGGTTGACTTCAGACGACATAAGGAGCTTGGCTGTAAGGGAAAAGTGGCCTGAAATCATTCGGAATCATCCTCCCGATTTGATAGAAATTGAACTAGACGACACAGTTCTTGGCCAGATCGATCAATCGACCGATGGATTGAAGGATCTCTTCTCTGAATCTGTTATTTTCTCCGCAGTAATAAAGATTAGAAGGGAGGATGTAGATTCGGAGCTTAGGCCAACTCCGGTATTTCAAAAAAAGCTGGAATCTTTATTCCGGTCGCCTTTTGATATCTTGGTTCTTACCTCGGATTACGATTCCGAAAAAGGATACTATCCGACCACAGATGCAGTGCCTGCAGTCCATCGATTTCTGGTCGAGCAGAAACTGCGTCATCGGTTTTCAATTCTTGCTGCTGGAGGCATCCGCTCTGCTGCAGATTCGCAAAAGACGATCCAGCGAGGTGCAAACGGAATCAAGATCGATTGGCCAGTGCTGTTAACAGCAGATCCAATGGCCAGGCAGAGATTTCTCAGAGGGGAAGGAGTCCAGATTTCATTCGATACACCGACACTGGCGAAGCGTATCACCAACCTCATTCGTGTATGGAATGTTCAGATCATCGAGGTTCTTGGCGCCTCTGGGTTCAAAGAAATCAGAAAGACCGTGGGTGAGGAAAATCGATTACTCATCTTCGACGATCTGGAAGAAAGGATTTATGACTATTTTAAGAGTAACGAGAGACTGGAACGAAACCGCCAATCCAACATGGCTCGCGTCCAAAGAGAAGGTGACGGCTATGGTTGGCGATACAGTCAATTGAAGGATCTCATCCAGCCCACGCATCTCCCACACCGGTTCTATAACTGTGACCTAAAACCCTCATGCTATCGCATCTTCGATCGCGATTACGTCTGGCCCGCTTCCCTCATCGCATCGGTTGGCCGTATGGCCTCTGGAGACCGGGAGACGCTTCTGCTCAGCCATACAGAGGAACGAGGAAATCTTGGAGATGGCTTCGATTTTATCCAGGTCCAGTTTCAGCAGAACCCGGACACCATATTAGAAAAAAGGTTGGACGAGGTGTCAACCGCTCTTCAGATTGTCCCTCAATTACGGTTGAAGGCACCCTTTATAGGAGCCGGGATGTCCGTTGGATCGATTGGTCCGGGGACCTGGCGCGCTCGGGTCCTGGCAAGCCGTGCTCTCGAAACACAGATGGACACTGGCGAGGGAGGATACCCGACTTTTTTCATCCTTGATTCGAAGTGGAACCCTCTCGATCTAACCGATCGGCAGGTTGCCCTCTTGGGCTCCCTCATGGAAGAAAGGAAACTTATCCCTGTGGAGGAGATGGTGAAACGGGTCCGTCAGGAGATGGAGGAATCGGATGGATATCAGGGATTGCTGGATGCCTTGGGAAAGTATCCGGCCTCTATGCCAATCCAATTCGTCCCTATTGTCATGCCCGAAGATGAGCCTTATGTCTCCACTCAACTCAAGACAGGATTATTCGGAGTCACCAAAGAGACCATCCGACGGGCTCCCCGCGTCGTGATCGCCTATAGTCAAGGAGCCAAACAGGGTGTCGGGGGTCACTTGCTGGGAAGAAAAGTCTTTGGCCTGGTTTCAAGGCTTCGCGGCGTTGCCGAGGGGATCAGCCTCATCTCTCCCTTCCCTTTTCACAATTGCTATTCCATCGAGGATGTCAAGGCATTCATCGACGCTGTGCGCATGATCAACCGTCGTACGACCATCTGTATCAAGGTTTCCCCATCCCCTGATATTGAATTTATCGTTTCCGGCCTCGCCCGCATCGCCAAGGATAACCAGATGGTAATCGAGGTCTGGCTCGATGGACCTCGCGGAGGAACAGGCGCGGCCCCCGATATCATCAAGGGCCAGATGGGAATGCACATGGAGTATGCCATTCCTATCTGTCACGAAAAATTGATGGACGACGGACTGAGAGATTATGTTGTCTTTATGGGAAGCGGCGGATTTCGCACGTGGGGAGACGTGATTAAGGGAATCGCCCTAGGACTCGACGGCGTTGTCCTGGGTACCGCAGACCTCGTGGCCATCGGCTGTGTTCGGGACCGCAACTGCGAATCCGGGTGTCGGAGTGGCATCTCTACCATCGAACCGAGAATGCAGCTTTTGCGTGATGTGGAAATAAATACCCAACAGATCATCAACTTTCGTGCAATTCTCCAAGCTCAAACAACCAGAGCCCTGGCCGCTCTCGATATGAAGGACATCAGAGAACTCCGGGGCTGTTATGACTGTATTGGATGGCCACTTCTCGAGGAGAGGGTCAGCGACCGTCGCCGTCGCAGGGCTGAAGCCTCGTTAGCTCGCCCTTCTGACAGACAAGAAGAAGGGAAAACTGCGGCCCCCCAGCAATTAGCAACGAATCTGATATCAGCTCCCTCGGATTGCGGAGTCGCTGCCATTGTCTCCAACCATTTCATCCCGAACCATATCATGGACCTGATGCTCGATCGGATGGGCAACCGTGGCATGGATGGCGTTGGAATTTGGAAAGGAGGCTGTTACCCCCCCCATATGGATCAATATGCCTTTCATGTCCTAATCAAGGGCATACTTCAATCCGACGTAGAGCAGGAATATACTTCCAGAGAACCGAATATCGATCCATTAGAAATTCGTCGGCAAGCGAGACAGGAAGTCTTGACTGAGCGCCGCCGTATCATGAAAGAGATCTTCGATCAATATTTCAAAGGGCTTGAATTGGATGGTTTCAACGGCGATCTGGAGAAATGCCGTATCCCGTATCGGCTTGATCAGGAAGGTCACGAACAGGATTTCCGCCTCTTTGGCGAGAAAGATCCAGGTGATGTATTCCGATTCTTTGTGCGGGTTCGGCAGGAAGAGTTGTATCGCTTCATAGAGCATGACCTGCTGAACGATCCCATCTGGCCGCCCCGTGAGATGCGCTACCCAGATCTGACAGTGGAGAATTATAGAGATCGAATCGAATTTCTGCGGGAGGCTGAGGACGAGTATATTTACCGGCTCTCTCGCAAAATCACACGGGAGAACTACGCAGAGGTTCCTCAGAAGAAGGCAGCCGTCCTGTCATGTGGTAAAAACTCCGGCTGTTGGAAGAGCGATGGCCGGCAAATCCCATGGGAGCTTCCTGAAGCGCCTGTGAATGTGATCCATCGACGACTGGCTACTGGTTCTGTGGTAGACCAGATGAATGCCCATCCCTTTGCTGAGCTGCACACAGCCCTAACGCATAATGGCGAGACGACGAATTACCGCACGATGCTGAATCGAGTCTCACAGTTCAACCTAACGCCTTTGGCCCAGACCGACACAGCAGTGGCCTCCCTCAAACTCCACCTGCTCAGCCAATACCTACATTATCCCTTCGATGCTCTGGTCGAATCCTTTTCACCCACGACTGGGTGGAAACTAACCCAGCTGCCTCCTGAAGTAAGGGATCACTTCATGCGTGTCCAGGAGGTCGAATTGGAAAGTGCTCCTGATGGTCCGTATCAATACCTTTGCGGCCGGATCGATCCCTATCGAAGGGTGATCGAGCGGTTGGACATTATCGACCCATCGCTACTTCGGCCCAATGTGGCCATGCTCTATGACGATGGAGAGAATTTCGTCAGCATCATCTGTTCCGAGAAGCAGGGAAGTGATGCTGGGCTTGAAGAGCTTTACCGTCTGGGCTTAATCCAAAGTACCGTTCCACCATTAAATTTCACAGTGAATACAGGTATGGTGAGCAGGGTTTTCTACGATGAAAAGGGAAAGATCACAGGCCACGAGGTATTAGATAAATTCGGAAAACGGTTGGATATCCCCCATGGGACATATCCTTCTTCAGAGTCTATGCCTTTTGTGATGGGTGGCACAAGAATTGAAACAAGTTCCGATCCTATGGTCTTTGTGCGAGATCACCTCAGCCGATGGGGATTTAGTGAATTCAAGATGGCTTTAGAGCGGATCACAAGGAACTTTTCAACTGTGCAAGCGGTCAAGGAACTGACCCGAATCTGCGACTATCTGCCTGGTTGGGAGACTGGGGATAAAGATAGAGGGACACTTCTACATATCGTGCAAGGACATATCAACTCGGTATTGGATCGTACAAATGGCGAAAATGGAATCGTTCGCGTAACCTTGGCCAATACTGGAAGGCTGGAAAAGCCTGAAGGGACAGAACAGGTCTTAGTCGTCGACAGCCGGGGGTTTCGGCCTGAAGGTATCGATCCTCTTCGAGTACTAAGCTGTTTTCTCGATCATGCCCATCGGATGGGGTGGAGAAATTTTATCGTTTATAGGGCGGAGGGCCAGCGGGGTATTGGTATGGGGATGGGGTCTGGTCTAACTTTAGACACGACAGTAGACGTCTATGGAAGCCCGGGTGAATACTGTGGCGCATTCAACATGGGAGCCTTGGTGCGAGTCCATGGCCACGCCCAGAACTTCACAGGAATGGTCATGCATTCTGGAACACTTGAAATCCATGGTGACGTAGGAAAGGTAACTGGATACTCTTCAAAAGGAGGAACATTCAACATCCTCGGCAACGTGGTAGACCGGGGATGGGTCTGCGCGGTGAGCGACCCTCGAGGTCCGGGTTTAGAGGTGAACATCGTAGGTACGGCCTACGAGCACCTTTGCCAGGCCCTTATGGGTGGATCGGTGATTATGCTTGGCCTCTTTCGGGGATATGATGGAATCCTCCGTCGGATGGAATCCCCTTATAGCGGAGCTAAAATCTTGGCAGGAGCCTCTGCTGGAGAAGTTATCTTCTATGACCCCCAAAAAAGATTGGAAGAGGCACAGTACAAGAGTTGTATTGTACAATCTATCGATGGCAAAAAGTGGGAAGAAATCATGGGCCGTCTGATGAAACTGGAGAATATCTTTGTTCTTGGTTTCTCTCGTGAAAATAGCCATCTAACAGTCAAGATCGATGGGCATTTTGAGACGATCACCCCAGAAAACTTCCGATGGATTATCCCAAAAGGAGAATTAGAAGGCTACCATTAGAATAAACAAGACGTATAGCGAATAGCGGATAGCACATAGCGTATGGAGCCCCACGGGCAAGTCCGTGATACCCTATCCTACGCTCGTGTGGGGCGACATCCCGGTCACAAGCCGTTGTCTTCTGCTGCCGGGATAGCGAATAGCGGATAGCCATTCACAATCCTAACCCTCAATATTCCTTTACTTTAGAACTTAGAATCTCCTATTATTAAGGGGAGCATGAAATAGTTTGCTCCAAAAGACTGATAGTGGTCATTGCGAGGAGCATGAGCGACGTGGCAATCTCATGGGATTGCTTCGCTTCGCTCGCAATGACAGTTCGATTGTAATGCAAACTATAATATGCTCCGAGTAATAACATTGAGAAAAAGAACCGGACCCCCTTCTCCCCTGGCGGGAGAGGGCGGGGGTGAGGGGGAACATACCAGGTCCACCCCCACCTCAATCCTCCCCCCTGCCTTCGCCGAAGCGGCTATGCGCAGGCAGGCATCAAGGGGGAGGATAACACTTGGTAACTGTCATCGTCCGTGAATGACGAACCCGTCATGAAAGATTATCTTGAAGTTTTGAATGGTGCTGGGTTAGATTGAAAGCGTGGAACGTCATTCTGAATTAAAAGGCAAGGCCCTCTTATTCCTTCTTTTCCTTTGGATTCTCTGGTTTCTCAACGTGAGCGCAAGGACCATATTCTCACCCATCTTACCGCTGATCGAAGATGAGTTTATGATTCGTCATGCGCGGGCAAGCAGTATTTTTATATTCCAGTCCATGGGCTATGCCATCTCGGTCTGTTTCGCAGGTTTTTACTCTGGCAGGTTTGGCTACAAAAGATCCATAGCACTCTCACTGGCTATCACATCGTTCGCGTTATTTCTGCTCTCCTTTGTAAAAACCTTCTCAACATTTTATTTATTTTCTTTCATCCTTGGGTTAGCATCGGGTATCTATCTACCGTCAGTCCTACCGTTCATCACTGAATATTTTGTTGAAAACAAATGGGGCAAATCCATTGCCATTCACGATTCCGCTGCCTCGATCAGCATATTCAGCACTCCATTGGTCATACTTTTCTCTCTTCATTTCTGCACATGGCGGGGAGTCCTTGAAGTGTTTGCGGTTGTCCTCCTGATAAGCGCCGTCATCTTCTATTCGATAAGCGATGAGATTAAGATCAGACATTCCCAGAAGATTAGGCTGGGTAATCTTTTCAAAACACGATTCCTTTGGATAGCGATAATCATTTGGGTCTTTGCCGCGGGGGCCAATATAGGTGTCTATTTTATTGTCCCTCTCTATCTTACAAAGGAGTTATCGCTGAGCATCGGGTCTGCAAATTCCATATTAGGGATGTCAAGGCTCGGAGGGATTGGAGTGGCTGTCTTGTGCGGGTTTTTGATTGACAGATTTAACTTAAAAAAACTCATGTTTGCTATGCTTTTTCTTGCGGGCATTTGCACTATCCTCACAGGAGTTGTCCCTGCCGGGTTCATTGGATTTTCTCTCTTTTTTCAAGCTATTTTTATGGCAGGTTTTTTCCCTGCGGCACTCGTAACCGTCACGAAGATGTTTAGCAGCGAAACGAGAAGTGTGGCTATTGGAATTATTCTGGCCTTCAGTGTCATATTCGGAGGGGGATTAGTCCCCTATCTCCTTGGTTTTGCCGGAGATTTTCTCAGTTTCAGGTTTGGTATTTCACTCCTTGGAATATTGGTTTCCCTATCAAGCCTGCTGATATTCTCCTTGAAAGAGCTTAAATAATGGGCCTAATGCGCAGGAATAGAAATTGAGGTCATAGAAATAGGGTCTTGTTTTTTGATATAATCGACACTAAAGACCTTCATTTACTTAATGTCGGTTTTTCACATCTTTCATTCACATCCTCTTTGATTCCATCGTCTTCGCCACCGTGCTTACAATCTGTTTGAAATCGAAAGGCTTGGAGATCAAAAAATCTAGCTCAGCCTCCTTCATCTTCTCTTCCCCTATCTCCATCCCCCATCCCGTAATCATCCCCACCGGTGTTTGAGGACTCATCT
>Ga0214474_1001626_pt1 | contig 10294 bp, 19 predicted proteins | sample RVTome_2_FD_187335 | JGI IMG/M metagenome (GOLD analysis project Ga0214474, IMG submission 187335) | Soil microbial communities from uranium-contaminated site in the Upper Colorado River Basin, Wyoming, United States - RVT95D214 HiSeq ...
TGCGGCGTGCGGACAATTGAAAGCGCGAAAGGGAGAGGTTTTCTAAGAGGGGCGCAGCCCCTCTTTAACTCCCCGCTTTTAATAAGGTACGGTTAGTTTTTTGGGGGACTGCGCCTTTCTCAAACTCCCTGCCTGTTTACGGGAAGCATTTCGTAACTCAGGATGCCGCGGTGCCGGCGGAGCAGGAATTTTACCTCCTGCCCTTCGGTCAGAAGGGATTCCGATTCGGCGCGGAGTTTCTTGAAATCCGCTGTTTCCAGGAAGCTCCGAAGCAGTTTTTCGGTTTCGAACAGCTTCGGCTCAGGTTTTCCGGAGGCAAGTAATCGCCGCACGGTTTCATCGTGCCGCTTAGCAGCTACCGTCTCGATGCACTGGGACAGCGTGGGTACCAGCTCTAGTTCCAGCATGTCTTATCTCCGAATCATATTTAAGGTAAGGTAATCCGCGTACCGGCATTGTTGAGGAAGAAGGCGTCTCCAAACTCCTGAAACAGCCGGGCCTGCGCGGGAAAGCCGGTGCAGTGAGATGTCCCCAGCTTCTTAATACCCATATCTTTAAGGTCGGTTATGGTTCTGGAAACCCGCTCCTCCGAAGCCCGGGTAAGGTGGGCGCCGCCGATAGCGGCATAAACCGTCTTTTTACCGGTTAATTTCTGGGCTTGGCGCAGGGTGTTAACTATACCACGGTGGGCGCAACCCAGGACCACAACCAGACCGAAATCGGCGTCAATCACCAGCGCCAGGTCATCGGCTAAAGGGTCCTGATGCAAAGGGCCGTCTTCCTTTATAAATAGGTTATCCTCCACTTTTTCGTACCCGGAAACCAGTGGAATCTCGCCGGTGGTCAGGGCATGTTCGCTTATGCGGACCGGCTCCGCGCTCAAGTTAAAGCGGGCACCCAGGCTTTCCAGCTTTGCCCGTGAAAATGGAAGGCTGATATTATGTTCCCGCGCCTGCTGGTCACGGCGGGTGTATTTCGAGTCCCAGATAGCGGGATGAGCGATTATCTCGACCTCTGTCTTTTTCATCGTTTTCAGCACGTCGCGCAAGCCGCCGGTATGGTCGATATGACCGTGGCTCAACACTATTTTATCTACGGCAGATAAATCGATTCCCAGCACCCGGGCGTTATGTACGGCTGTGGTGCTCAGCCCCGTATCCACCAGTATATTCAGGTCGTCAACCTGGACCAGTATGCTGAGTCCCCACTCGCCCAGGAAACCGTAGCGGGCGGTGTTTTCGGTTAACGTGGTTAGACGGATTTCCATTAATACCTCCTGCTTAACTTCTTTTGTAAGCCCTTTTCCACGGCTCTTTCTGCAGGTTCATAAATTCGATAATGGCTTTTTTCAAAGTCAGGGAGGCCAGGCCGGCACAATGGGCATGGTTATCGGGAAGGCCGCCCAGGCTTTTAGCGATAACCTCAGCACTGATGGCCATGGCTTGACCCAGTGTCCTATTCTTAGCCAGCTCGGTGGTTACACTGCCGCAGGCGATGGTGGCAGCGCAGCCATCGGTCCAGAAGGTAACAACTTTCACTATGCTGTCTCTGGCTTTGAGCCACATTTCCATATTATCGCCACAGGGACCCAGCACATGTGCATAGGCATCAGCATCATCCATGCTGCCTGCATTTCTAGGACGGGTGGCATGGTCGATTACCGCTGGCGAAAATATATTACCAGCTTCTTCTTGCTTGGCTGTCATTCCTGTGTTTGAGGCTTCCAGGCCTGCCAGACTCTACCGACTAAAGATGGCCCGGGTTTTAAAGTAGTTTGCCCGGGTTGCCAGCCTGAAGGCATTACCTCACCGGTAGCACGAACATGCTGGAACGCTTTTATCTGCCGGACTAATTCATCGGGACTCCGTCCCACCTCTGGGGTTAGCACCTCCATCGCCCGGATGATAAAATCAGGGTCTATAATGAAGCGGCCGCGGATGTCCACACCTGCCGCTTCATCATATATCCCGTACACACTACCGATCTTACCGCCGCCGTCCGAGAGCATCGGGAAAGGAACACCGCCATCTACCATTTTAGATAGCTCCTGCTCCTGCCAGATCTTATGTACAAAACGGCTGTCCGTGCTCATGGCTAGAACTTCTACTCCCAGAGCTTTGAACTCCTTATAACGGGCAGCAACCGCTGCCAGTTCTGTCGGTCAGACAAAGGTGAAGTCTCCAGGATAGAAACATAGGACAACCCATCTCCCCTTATAGTCTGAGAGCTTAACGGGAAGAAAACCTTTGCCGGTAACGAAGGCATTGGCCTCAAAGTCGGGGGCCTCCTGACCTACACGTGCCAGCATTTCTTTCACCTCCACTGATGCCGCTGTCTTTGTTTCCGGCGGGGCTGATTTCGGCACTATCGGCCCGCGCGCCGGTTTGACACAACTGTCTTTAGCTTCTGGCATCTCTACCTCCTTTTTTCATTTGCCCTGCTGTTTTTTTGCCACAGTGAAATGCCTCTGTAAGGTTGTGTGCAAAGGCATTATATGTATCTGAGTCGTAACGCTCGATGTTACCTTCGTCGCAAAGTTTCGCCAGCGCCGGGTCTATGGGCAACTGGCCCAGAAGCGGGGCCCCGGCTGCCAGCGCCATGTCTTTTGCCTTACTCTTACCGAAGAGCTCTATCTGCTTATTTATCTCCGGCACGTATAAGTAGCTCATGTTTTCTACTACGCCAAGTATGGGCTTTCCCATCTGCTGTGCCATCTTAACTGCTTTGCGGACAACCATGGCCGTAAGGTCCTGCGGGGTGAAGACAATAATTATTCCTGATACCGGGAGTTGCTGCATCACGGTCAGCGGTGCATCGGCAGTGCCCGGCGGGAGGTCAACGATCAGGTAGTCCAGCTTGCCCCAGAGCACCTCTTCCCAGAACTGGGTAATGGCACGGCCGATGAGCGGCCCGCGCCAGATAACAGCGTCATCCTCACTGGGGAGCAGGAGATTGATGGACATTATTTCGATTCCCGATTTTGACGTAACCGGCAATAGTCCAGTATCACTACCACTGGGACGATCGCCTATTCCAAACATCCTGGGGATACTGGGGCCTGTGATATCGGCATCTAGAATGCCCACATCATAGCCGCAACGGGTGAGCGCCATAGCGGCCAGGCTGGCGACCAGGGACTTGCCGACGCCTCCCTTGCCACTCATGATGGCAACGACATTCCCTATTTGGTTGAGATCCTTAAGTGTAGTATCTACGACGTTAATGTTTACTTCACTGACCCCGGTAAATCCGCTGACAATGTTGTTAATTTTACTTTTTAGCCACTCCTGAGTTCCCGGCACCAGGGCGGTTGACGCCAGCGTGATATCAATCTTGCCATCGTTAATATCCAGTTTACGAACCAGATTCATTCTCACAACACTTCGCATCACACCGGGGACAAGAACCGTTTCCAGGCCTTCCATTACTTGTTTCTTACTTATCATTGTCACCTCTATTTCTAAATGTAATTACTTGTACCAGGCTTCTTTTGAAAAACTGTAAGTGCTTTTGCCCTTTGCTGATAGCTTAAACAGCCCTTGGCTTATGACGCGGGATACTATTTCAGCCTCTTTCATGTGGTGGTCAGTTACCGATAAAATGCCTTCCGGCCTCAAAATTCGATGCAACTCCGCCAGTACTCTGTGAGGCTCATCCAGGTCATGAATGATATCGTATAAAAGAACCACGTCCACGCTATTTGACAGCAGCCCGGTCTGGCAACCGGACAGGATGGTCTGCATATTCGTCAGCCCCTCCTTTGAAGCTAAACTGTTGACTGCCTGAATAGCCAGTGGGTTTACATCAAGAGCGTATATTGTGCCAGATTTGCCTACCAATTCTGCGAGAGACCTTATGTAACTTCCGGGTCCACAGCCGTAGTCCAGTACCTGGAACCCCTGTTTTATACCCACTTCCTTCAAGATATTTATGCGGGGTTGGAGGAAATCCCGACATTTATAAGTCAATGACATCAGTCTGAAATCAAGACTGGACGTTGACTGTACTTTTGATACCCCTTTTTTTACTGCCATAATTCCGTCTCCTACTAAGCGCGTTCCCATTAATTTTTTCTCATTATGAGGAACACTGAGCGATAACGCTTATGGTCTCGCTTAAACATATCTATTTCGCGCTGGTCATCATCTAGTAGGGCCATAGTCCTCCGGTCGCCGGTGAGCTTTGCCCGAACCTCATTGAATTTCTTATCAAGTGGAGCATAGTATTCGTTCCACCAGATATCATAACTTAACATAAAATGGTTGATTAACTCGTAGCCGCTCTGGGATATTTGTCTTCGTTTCTGCTTAAAGTTACCCAGATCGTCATGGACCACGAGAAACCCCCCAGTTTTAAGGAGTCGCCGCCACTCCTTCAGGCCTTTCTCAAAACCTATTACATTCATAGAGCCTTCTGCCCAGATAATATCGAAACTTGCGTCGGGGAAATTCATGTTGTGCATTGAGCAATTCTCAGCTCTGACCCGAGCAGCTAATCCTGCTTTCTTAATCTTAACGGCAAGTTTATCCAGTGAAAACTGGCCAGTATCAATGGCCACTATTTCTCCATTACTCAGTTTTGCCAGCTCCATAGTCGGAACTCCAGAACCACAACCAATATCCAATATGCAGGGGCTTGTCATTTTAGGTAGCGTCCGAAATGCCTTCCTGGTGTACTTCACCAGATTTTTTCTGAGCCGGTCTTTATATGTCTGGAGCTCTTCTTCTGTCAATCAGTAATCCCCCTTGCGCTCTGGTTCTTTTAATCCATCGAATAAGCCCAACTAACAGATTTATTCTTGGCACTCTGCGCATATATCTTATGTAATCGTCACCAAACTGTTGAATAAGGTTATGTTCTTCGTCTACGGCACACCTATAGATAATTATCATACCTGCCATACCCAGTAATCCAAACAACCAGTGCGGGTACCATAGCAGAGTGGTCACAAATACAGAAAGGATGATACCGAGATATTGTGGGTGCCTTATCAGGGCATAGACATGCTTGTCCACCAAACGCGTAGTATGCATAAACCATTTATGCTCAGGAATCCCACCATAATACTGGAATATTGCGATTGGGGAAACGACAAAGGAGATACCTAATGCCCCGATCAGCAGACCAATTACAAAAAGCGCCGGATAGAGTGTTGTTTCCAGAACGCCAGTTAATATAAGTGGATTAACCGGAAAACAGATAATTCCTATTATAAATAGGAGTACCAATCGGAAAATATTGTTCTTTGTCCAGATCATAGCCATCACATACTTCAGCTACTTACGGCCCCTTAATAAGTACAGAGTTCGTAATCATCAGTGCAGTCTTTCCATAAGATTGGTCAGTTTGCCCTGAAGGTAGAGGTTAACGGCCTCATCAATATTTGTCACATCGGTTACAATGGGGTCAATGTTGTAACTTTTAAGACTCTCGAAGGCACCCCAGCCCATCCCGCCGGCGATTAGCACCTGGCAATCACCGATACTTTGAGCCATACTGGCATGCCTTGACTGCGCACCGGCATCATAGCCGTGCCGCTCTCCAGGGGCTGTATCATGGTGCTCGCCGGCGAAGGTGTGATGCCCTGCCTTAGCTCTGGTTTCCTTGCTCATGACCTTACCGTCTTCCACCGTCACCACTACATACAATGGAGCCCTGCCAAAGTGCTGGCTGATGGCTACCCCGTCTTCAGATATCGCGGCAATTTTCATCTCATTTCCTCCTTTTTTGTTTGTGGTTCTGTCACTTCAATCAAGTATTTAATCTCGTCGCCCCGGGCAATTATTTTGACTCTAACATTCTTGCCTTCGGCGAGATATTTCTCAGCATCATCACGTAATTTCATTGATTCGGGAGACTTTAAAAACGATAGTATGGAAGCGTATCTTGCTTGTAACTGTTTACTATCTCCCTGCTCAATCAAAAGCTGGCGAAGACAACTGTCAAGCTGTTGTTCCGCCAGACACTTCAGGCATTTTCCCGGTATTTGTGATGTCGAATATCTTGGCTCAAGGTCAATGGGTTCCATATGTCCAGCTCCGTAAATCTCTAAGTGTGATTTCTGTGACCTGATTTTAAATAACGCCCCTACTTTCTGTGACATCCTCCTTCCGTCGAGCATGGCGGCGCTTCGCATCGCTCCGTTCTGCCACAGCAGGTGGTACCGGGCCTATTCCCGCGTTTCAGGAGGCTCGGTGCAGACAACATTCTGTCCAGTTTGTAGCTGCCACAGTTTGGACATTTAAGTTTTTCGCTGCCCCCAGAGCTGTGGATAAGAAGCTCAAACATGTTTCCACACGCCTGACATTTATATTCATATACTGGCATTTCTATCTTCCTTTTTTATATACCTTGAAATATCTTGCCACATGAGCTCTATTTGCTGGCTGACTGCAGTGGCGCGATATTCGACCACCGGGAGACCTCGAACCATGGCTTCGGTAACCGCATTGTCAAATGGAATCCTGGCAACTATTTCCAGGCCATGGCTCAGGCAATAGCTTTCAATATGTCGGACATTATCCTCATTGATATCATACTTGTTAACACACACCAGCACCGGCACATTGAAGTGATGACAGACATCTACCACCCTGTCCAAATCATGTATACCCGAAAGCGTCGGTTCAGTAACCACCAGAGCCAGGCTGACCCCGGACAAAGATGAGATGACCGGGCAGCCAATGCCCGGTGGTCCGTCAATGATAATGTAATCAAGTTTTTGCTTCTCGGCTATGGTCCGTGCTTGCTGCCTTACGGTGGCGACCAGCTTGCCGGAGTTCTCCTGTGCGATTCCAAGCCGGGCATGAACCAGAGGCCCATACTTTGTATCAGATATAAACCAGCGACCCGACAGTCTTTCATTCATCTTTATAGCTTCAGCAGGGCATACGTTAAAGCAGAAGGCACAACCCTCGCAGGAGGTGGGATCGACCTTGAAGTCAACAATGGCTTCAAAGCGGCACAATTCCTGGCATAGACCGCATTCTGTGCACTTTCCCTCATCGATGACAGCAACTTGCCCGCTCCAAAATTCGTTATCCTGCCGGATTTCAGGTTTAAGTACCAGGTGCAGATCGGCAGCATCCACATCGCAATCGGCCAGTACCTTTTTTTTAGCTAAGGCGGCAAAGGAGGCTACTATACTGGTCTTCCCTGTCCCACCTTTACCGCTTAAGACTGCAAGTTCCTTCATGTACTATTTCTCCGATATGCTCAAACAGTCCGACAAAATCTTTCTTCCAGTTCGGCAAGCCTTCGACCAAGGTTATGCCTTTAGAATAGAGGCGGGCAATCCCGCTGTTCATAGGGATGGTAAGCATAACCGGTATATTTTCTTTAATACAGTACTGCTCGACTTTTCCATCCCCGACCCCGGCGCGGTTGATAACCACACCACAGGGTATACCGAGCTTTCTCACTGTCTCCACAGCCAGGATAAGGTCGTTTAGCCCAAAAGGAGTAGGTTCAGTCACCAGCAAGCAGAAATCACTGTCCTTGATCGATTCCACAACAGGGCATGAAGTTCCCGGTGACACATCGATGATAACTACCGCATCGTGGCTGGCTTTTTCTTTCACTTCCCTAATTACAGGCGTGGGCATAGCTTCACCAATGGCAAGTTTACCGTGGACAAACTCCACGCCATCAGCATGTCCCCACTCAATAATGCCCATCTCCCTTTTCATTTCGGAGATGGCCTTTTCCGGGCAAAGGTAGCTGCAGGCACCACAACCGTGACAAAGCTGGGAGAAAACGAGCACATGCCCTTTGAGAACGGCGATGGCATGATAGGCGCAGACTTCAGCACATTTGCCGCAGTATGTACACTTCTGCATATCAATTTGAGGGACCAGAATAGAGACGGGCTCACTGTGAGTAAGTACCGGTCTTAATAAAATGTGAGCATTAGGCTCCTCTACGTCGCAATCGAGTAGCTGCACCTTTTCACAATCTTTAAGAGACAGGGCAAGACTGGTTGCCACCAGAGTCTTGCCGGTGCCACCTTTGCCGCTGGCAACCGAGATAATCATACTATTCTCTTATCATCTTAGTGCCACATTTGGGACAAATTATGTCGTAACATGGCATGCCCTGTTTGTGAGGTATTTTTTCCCCACACTTGGGGCAGACGCAGTTGCCGCCAGGCCCGGCCCCGGGTTGATTACCTCTCATTCGTCCACCCCTCTGGCCACGACCGGTCGGTGGTCCCATACCGTCTCCTCTAGGCATTATTGCACCTCCAAAGAAATTTAGTTGTTGGTTTTAGCCATTGCCTCCGCCCATGCCAAAATGGCCAGGAACGTTGGGCTGTGAGCTGGCTTTAAGCTTGCCCGATTTGTAGTCCTCTATGGCTTGCCGCACCCTGCCCGATACTCCAGTCAAAACCTTGATGCCGGCAGTCGACAGTACCTGATAGGCATTAGGGCCACAGTTGCCAGTGAGCACCGCCTCTATGCCTTTGCCGGCAATGGTCTGGGCAGCAGAGATTCCAGCTCCACCACCTGCCATAGCTCCGGCATTATCTAAAACCTCAGGCTTCATTGCATCTGAATCAACAATGATGAAATAGCGGCATCGACCGAAACGAGGGTCTATTTCGGCATCCAGGTTACCGGCGGTCGCCGTAATTGCAATCTTCATAGTTTACTCCTTGTGTACAGCGCTTTTGGCTTTCTCAGATTTCCTGATTAGAGCTTCAATATGCTGTAGTTGACTCCGAATGGCTTGCGCTTGCTTCTTCAAGTAATCAAGCTCCTCTTGCTGTGGGGAAAGTGGGATAACACAATATCCCATGCCACGACCCGTCATTGGTCCCATACCATGCGGGCCGGTACCATTAAATCCAGGCATAGCTTTTCTCCTCCGGGGGTTGAGGGCTGAAGCCTCAGCCCCGCTTTTGTTAGTCCTTTTTTTCAAGATCCTGAATTCGGCGCTCGATTTCCTCGAGCTGGCTCTTCATAACGTCCGCCTGATTCTTCAGGAACCCGAGTTCACCCTCACCAGCGGGGGCCGTCCAGTAGGCAGCCTCCGAGGGTGCGGTATAGGGAATCGCTCCTACCTGTAGGCCTGGATACCAGCATCGTGGTAATCCACCTCTGCCACGGCCGATGTAAGGCCACGGCGAAGAAGCACCTCTGAAACCAAGCCCAGCCCCTCCAAACCTGAATCCTCTTCCTTGTCCGTACGGCATAGTCTTACCTCCTTTCGCGTGTTTTGTAAAAACGGGCAATTTTTCTTGAATAGCACTCGACGGGCACGCCTGGATACAGACGCCGCAGTCGGTGCACAGCTTCTTATTTATCACCGCCCGGTCATTATGAATGGTAATAGCCTGCTGTGGGCATACATCAAGGCAAGCACCGCAGCCGTTACATTGCTCGCTATCAATATAGAACATTTTTTATGGCCTCCCGTACCTTCTGCCGCGGCCGCCGCCCATGCCGCGTCCGCGGCCAAATGTTGCCAGGGGACTTATGGAATTGAAATCCGGCGTATAGCAAACCGGACAGGACTGCGAGGCTGTTCCGGACGGCTTGTCCAGCGGCACGTCCCACTGGTGGCCGTTTCGGCATCTGAAGCGATTGAAAGCCAATTCGAAGCTGCCGCCTTCGATCCTGATGGCTTTACCATTTAGTAAGGCATCGGCCACTTTCCGCCGGGCGGACGCCAGGACCCTCTGAAAGGTAGGGCGGGATATATTCATTTTCTCAGCACCCGGCTCCCCCTCCAGGCCCTCGATGTCCTTCAGGCGTATGGCTTCAGCTTCTTCCACCGATAGCCGCACCTCTTCCAGTACCCTCAGCGGTATGCCGGCGGGTTTGTAGTAGGTCACGTTCGGCAGCGAGGCGATTCGACGACATTTAAGCGGTCTCGGCATGTTTAATTTCCCTTTTGTCTATTATGAGCATATGCTCATAATCATTATATTACTTATTTTATAGCCTGTCAAACAAGGCCTGGAGGCATAAAAGCTGTTAGAATAGATGCTATGGTTACGGTGAACGTATTGGTGACGACGGCGCTAAAGGAGAATGCGCTGCATCAGATCAGGGCTGTCAGCAATCGGATAAAGGTAACCGACGTTTCTAAGCTGGCGCAGGCCGAACAAAAGGGGGATCCCGCGGCCAAGCAAGAGCTGGATGTTTTTCTGGCCGCGGCTGAGGTCATCTACGGTTTCAGGCTGCCGGAGAACGTTATCGCGCGTGCGCCGAAGTTGAAGTGGTTTCAAACCATGTCCGCCGGTGTGGACCGGTTTCTGGACGACGAGTTTAATCGAAGCCCTGTAGTCATG
>Ga0214474_1001627_pt1 | contig 10290 bp, 8 predicted proteins | sample RVTome_2_FD_187335 | JGI IMG/M metagenome (GOLD analysis project Ga0214474, IMG submission 187335) | Soil microbial communities from uranium-contaminated site in the Upper Colorado River Basin, Wyoming, United States - RVT95D214 HiSeq ...
CCATCGCCGATTGCAGGATGTTATATTTCTCGGAAAGATCCCGGATCGGCTGGAAGAACATCCGAACATAGGAAAGAAAGGCGACCAGGACTCCCAGCGTGATCATCTCCTGAATCACCTTTCCCCCTCCATACCAGAGGAGAAGTCCGATGGCTCCTGAACTCAGGATTTCAACGAGGGGGACAAAAAAAGCATAAATGGATATCTGTTTCATGTTCGCCAAATAATATCCCTGGTTGATTTTTTCAAAGCGCCGGCTGTTTTCTCTTTCCCTTCGAAAGAGTTGAACCACTTTGATGCCCGAGAAATTTTCGTTAAAAAAAGAATTCATCTGGGCAATCTTGAAACGGATCTCCCGGAACACCTCCCTGGCTTGACGGCTGAAGAAGAGGGTTGTGATAAAGATAAGGGGAATAACAGAAAAAGAGACCAAGGCGAGCTCCCGATTGAGTTGAAGAAGAAGGATGATGATTCCAATCACCAGAAGAATATCTTTCAAGAGGTTGATAAGAACAGAGGTAAACATCTCGTGGATGTTCTGGATGTCGTTGGTCAACCGGGTCACCAACCTTCCGACCGGATTCTTATCAAAAAAGGAAATCGGGAGTTCCTGGAGATGGGAGAAGACCTTCATCCGGAGGTCATGCATCATCTTTTGACCTGCTAACTCCATGGTATAAACCTGGGTGAAGTTTAATCCAAAATTGATGACCAGTATGAGAACAACGAGGAGCGCAATGCGGAAAACACCTCTGACATCTCTCCCCCTCAGGGCGAGAAGATCTTCTCTTTTCAATTCTTTCATTCGGCTAATGGGAATGAACCAATGGGAACCGCTCCTCTCAAAAGAGGAGGGATATTTTTTTAAGATGTCCTCCTCTGATTTTTGGGGAACAAACAGACAATACCGATTTTCCGTCAGCAGGCCAGATTTCTGGATAAGAGCCATCTCTTTTCGATCGATTGATCGCAACACTTCTGGCGGGAGAAGAAACGCCCTTCCCTCTTTTTTCGGTATGAGTTGCTGACCATATTGACTCCAGAAACGGTGTTCCTCCGGTGAGCCATCTTCTCTTAATATCACTTCTCTTGCTTCCACAACAATGTAGCGGTCAATCGCTTCTTTAGTCAGGTAAGGGATGAGGAGGTCTAAGGCCGCTATGATCATAATGAAAAGGAGGGAAAGAGCCATCAGTCTCCAGTACGGCCGTAAGAATCCTCCCAACCTGGCCATCAGTTTCAGGTCGTAAGGCTTTCCTAATTTTCCCTCTTCCATATAGCCGAAATCAGCGTACATAAATAAGGACCCTTAGTTCGGAGTTTTAAGTTCGGAGTTAGGAGTTATTTCTCATCTTTTGAAAGATCCCTGTAAGCTCTTGATAATTCTCCCTTCGCAAACTCCATAGGGTACTGAAAAACCTTTAGGATTTGGAAATCAAACTCTTTATCATTTATCCACAACTCTCCGAACTCCGAACTCCGAACTGTTAACATTGTTCTCCTTCTCCAGCTCTTCTTCCAATTGTCTCTGCCGATAGAGGTCGGTATAGATTCCTCCCTTGGAAAGAAGGGTTTTGTGGTCCCCTGTCTCCGCCACCTGTCCCTCTTCAAGTACGATAATCCGATCTGCTCTCCGCAGGGGAGCGATCCGATGGGTGATGAGAATGCTGGTCTTCCCCTTGAGGAACTTATCCAACCCCTCCAGAATCCGTTCTTCTGTCTGGATGTCCACCGAGGAGAGGGCGTCATCCAAGATGAAGATGGGTGGATCCATGAGAATAGCTCGAGCAATCGCAATCCTTTGCCTCTGTCCTCCGGAAAGGGTGATCCCCTTCTCCCCAACCATCGTATTCATGCCCTCTGGAAATTCCATCATCTCATCATATATCTGCGCAAGCCGTGCAGCCTCTTCAATCTCTTTGTCCGTGGCATCCATCTTTCCAAAGGCGATGTTGTCACGGATCGTATCTGAAAAGAGGAAGGTATCCTGCGGTATATATCCAATGGATTTCCTTAACACCTCGAGAGGGATTTCATGAATTTCAACCCCATCGAAGAAAAGATAACCTTGGGAGGGCTCTAAAATTCTTGTCATGAGATTGCAGAAGATTGTCTTCCCGGACCCAGTCCTTCCAACGACAACCAATCTTTCTCCCTTCTCAACAGTGATATGAATGTCTTGAAGCAGAGGATTCCCTCCGTTTCCCGGAGAAAAGCTGAGACCTCTCATCTCAATGCTTCCTTGCAATAGACCTGATCGAGTGATGCCTGAAGCGTCATAGATTTCTGGGGTCTCTGCAAAAATTCGATTCAAACGGTCCATGGAAGCGCTGCCTCGCTGGATCATATTGATCGCCCAGCCCAAAGCCATCATGGGCCAGGCAAGCAACCCGAGATAGCTCATGAAGGCCACGAAATCACCCGTGGAGATCGATTGAAAAATCGTCAGCTCCCCGCCCAAATAGAGGACGATGGCCATGGAAAGATTGGAGAAGAAAAGGATGAGGGGAAGAAACATTCCCCATACCTTGGTGACATTCAAATTTCTCTGGATATAATCCTTGCTTAACTCAGAGAGTCTTTCCCTCTCCCTTTCCTCCAGAACATAGGCCTTGATCACTCGGATGCCCGTAATGGCCTCCCTCACCCTTTCAGTGAGGGAGGCGAAGGTCTTCTGAAGAATTTCGAAACGGTGATGGATCGTCCGGCTGAAGAGGAGTGTAATCAGCGTAATCAATGGCATGGGAAGAACGGCATAAAGGGTTAACTGGGGATGGATATAAATCATAAAAAAGATCGTCAACACTCCCAGGAAGATCGTATCCACCATGAACACGACCCCCATCGAGAGCGACATTCGGACCGCCTCGATGTCATTGGTGGCGTGGGCCATCAGATCCCCTACTCTGGTACGAGAGAAATAAGAAGGGGAAAGGGTTTGGAGGTGAATAAAAAGGCGATCTCTGAGGGTCTTTTCGATTCGACGAGCCGCCCCCAAAAGAAAATACCTCCAGACATATCGAAACCCACCAATACCTAAAGCAAGGACGAGGACCTCCAATCCATAGAAGAGAAGATGGGAGGGAGAAATAACCTCCAGGGTGAGATCGTCGATGGCGTATTTGATGACCCTTGGGATAAAGAGTTGGAGGACATCAACGATGAGAAGAGCGATGAGTCCGATCAGAATCCACCATCGGTTCTCGAAAAAATCATTCCTCAGGGTTTTGAATGTCTTCATCCTTTTCTACTCTCTGATCACTGAACTTTAATAAACCCATCTTTATAAAGTCAACCCTTCAACTCCCCGGCATGTCCTGTCAGGAACGATGGAAACCGATCGAGTTATTCGGTTAGGGTTATGGTTACGAGGCCCGTTTCGTTCAGCGTCGGACGGTTACGTCAGCTTATTTAAACGAATAACGTTACCGAATGACGATACGGGCCCTGAACCTAGCATGGTACAGGGCGGGCATCGTTACCGTTGCCGATGGACGAAACCTTTGTTCTCCGGGCAATACCTGAGAAAGAAGGACTGTAAAAGAGGAAAGATCAGAGCAAAGAAGCCCGTTCAACTCCTAAACCAGTTGGGGAAACCCCTCGAAAGGCTCTTTGATCCAAAAAGTATAAGAGGCTTTAAAGAAAATCCAAAAAAAACGAAAAATAGCAGATCAATTCGCTTTGGCTACATTGGTCGCCTGGGGCCCTTTCGGGCCATTGGCAATCTCGAACTCTACCTCCTCTCCTGCACGAAGAGATTTAAAGCCCTCCCCCGTAATCCCAGAATAGTGAACAAACACATCGTCCCCGCCAGATTGCTCGATAAATCCATACCCCTTCTTGGTATCAAACCATTTCACAACCCCTTTAGCCAACTCCTTGCCCTCCTTTTCAAAACGGTCTTTACAGCGGGATTTGATATCACTAATCAATTTGGATGTCAAGATTTTTATGTCTGGATTTTTATGTCTGGCTTTCCTTGTGGCCAAGTAGACGCCGAGGAAGATCATCCCCCCGCCCATGAGGGTGATCCACTGAATCTCTTCGCCTAAGAGGTAGTATGCTCCGATCAACGTAACCAAGGGCTCTAGATAGAGGTACATTCCTACAGTGCTTGAATCCTTTTTCTCCAGAGCAGAATACCAATAAAGATAAGCCAGGCCAGAACAGAAAATTCCCAGAAAGAGAATGCTTATCCATCCAGAGAGAGATAAATGGAAGAGGATATTCCATTCCCATTTTAACAAGGTAAAGGGAAAGGTGATGAAACACCCTACGATCATAATGGGTGCGATCGCTGCAAGCGGTGAAAACCGTGAAAGGAATCCTCTTCCTCCAACCGTGAAGGCGGTCCAAGTCAGTGCACTGATGAGGACCAGGAAATCACCGAAGGTGGAGCCAAAACGAAAGATGGAAATGGAAAACACCCCTTTTGAAATAACAAGAAAGATCCCTAAAAAACCAAGGACAATCCCTCCAATCTTTCTCAGGGTGATGGCCTCCCCTAAATAGAAACGAGCTGCAATGGTGATGAAGATTGGCATGATCGCAACAATCCATCCCGTATTGATGGCAGTCGTATAGAGCAGTCCGAAGGCTTGAAGAAGCGTGTGTCCGGAAATCCCTACGATGGCTAAGAAAATAATTGAAAACCAATCTTTGAATGAAAACGCTTTAAGAAATCGTCTGTCTTTTTGAAGCTGAACAAGCAGGAGAAGAAACCCTCCGATCCCAAAGCGCAGCGTCAAAAGCGTAAAAGGATTCATCTCCTTCAAAGCCACTTTCGTCGCAATGAAAGAAAATCCCCAGAAGATAATCGCCCACAAAGCCGACCAGGACAAGTTCAATCCTCCCCCTTTATTTTGTGGGTATTTTTATCATAAAAGCATCAAACTTTCACGTGGAAAATACCTTGACATTTAATGAGATTTATGGTCATAAATAATCCCGGGGATTTGGATATTCGGTGGGGGCAAAATAGGCTTTCTCTTTTGATGGGGGGGGAGCCTGATTAGCCGCCAATATAACAGCCCTTTTGGTTTGACTTTCCTATACCAGGTATGGGAGGTTTCGGCAAAAGGGCTTTTTCATTTATTACCCTAAGTAGAGGATGTCCGGGATGTCACGGCCATCGTTGTATCGGAAAAGAGATAGGACGACCATTATGAAGAAAACATAGAAAAAGGAGGGAATCAATATGAAAAGAATACTCTGGATTATTTCAATACTTTTTATCTTATCTCTTGCCAATTTTGCTTATGCTCAGAGTGGGAAGACTTCTGGACCTCAATTCTATGGTGAATTTAAGCCGGTGGTCGGCGGATGGTCGGAGTATCAGATCACTACAAAGAGTGAAGGGGCCACAAAAATGAAAATTGCTGTGGTTGGGAAGGAAGGAGATGCCTACTGGTATGAAACCGTAATGGAAGGAGGAAAGCAGGGACGAATGATCACAAAAATGCTTGTCTCTGGAAACCCGGAAGATCAGAAAAACGTAAAAAGGATGATTGTCAAGATGGGAAACGAGCCTGCCATGGAGATCTCGGTTCAGATGATGCAGCAGTCATCAAAAGGCAAGGGACAATCGGGTAAGATCGTCGATAAAGGAACGGAGACGATCAAGGTTCCTGCTGGGACGTTCAAGACTCAACACACCCAGTATCAGGGCGCAGAGACGGCAGACACCTGGGTTTATAAAGAGGTTTCTCCTTATGGGTTGATCAAGTCACAATCAAAGGATATGGAGATGGTCCTCATTGGATATGGGACCGGGGCGAAGACATTGATTACAGAGACTCCTCAGAAGTTCGAGATGCCCCAGATCCCCGAAAGACAGCCAAGAAGAAAATAGATTGGTATGAAAACCTTTCTTGCATTCATCTATTTTTTCGGAAGCATCCTGATCATCATTGGTTTGTTATGGCTCGGTCTCTTCTTGGCGCCTCCGGAATTTATTTTAGACAGAGAAGCGGTGACCGTTGAACGCGGCGCCCTAAAATATTCAGAGCGGCTGTTTCCAAACTTTAGGTCCAAAGAGCCATTTCATTACCCCGGGGCCATTGCAGGACTCGCAGGTCAGAATGATGACTGCAAGGTCTGGCTGTTAGTCTATAAAGACAAAAGGCAGGCCAAGAATGCTTTTAAAGACTATGCCAAAAAAGTAACGGCATGTATTGGAATCCACCAGTCCTCTGGCCCCAATTACCATAACTACAAGGATCCGAAGGTTGGAATTTGGGGTCGTATAAAGCCCATCGACGAGGTCATCTTTCACATAGAAGCGAGGGATGAAGAAACTCTCGATCGAACGTTTAAACAAGCCGGATTGATCACTCCCAATCCAAAGGCAAACCTCTTAACCAAAGTCTACCATACGAACAAATTCATCTTACCCATTCTTATTTTTATCCTCGCATATGCCGCTATTCAGCTTCCAATTTGGAACCGCGTAGGAAGTTGGGCAGCTACGGTCTATCCAAAACCTGGGGTTTTGCCTGTGAGCGAATCTGAACTCAGACGGCGCCTTTTAGTCATCAACGATTTGGACGTTCCTTTCAAGGTAACTGAAAGAAAGCATGGAAAGCTGGATGTGACCTGGCGATTAGCCGATGCCAAATGGGCAGGATTGATGACCATGAACAAAGTCACTGTAACCCAAATGATCCGACTAAGACTTTCTGAGAAGGCCACGGCTTGTCGTGCAGTAGATATTATCAAATCGGTGAGAGCCACTGCCGATGGTTTGAGGATGGGGCTTTCCTTCAGCTTTTCTTTTTTCCGGGGGATCGTATTTGGACAGTGGGAGTACGAAAAGCAGTATGGATTAATCTTCAAGGATGGTGGCCTAACATTTGACACAGCCTACGAATATAAATTTCGCCATGACGAATTAAAAAACCCTATCGTGAATATTGTTGTTCAAAGTGGATGGCAATACAAGCCGGTGATGTTCATTTCTAAGATCCTCGGAGGGTAATCTTCTCGGAGATTCGAGACAAGACCCAACAAGGGGAAACCTTTCGTAAGGATTTAAAATTCGAAGAGTGTTGAAACCCCAGAAAAGGACTGTGAAGAAGAGGGACAGTCTCTTTTCTCGAAACAAACAGCAATCACTTCGAATGGAGATCATTTTTAGAGTATAGATAGGGAGGAATAACTTTTCGCTGGGGATTTGATATTGAATTAAAGAGATAGAAAAAAAACGCAATCAATAAGTCGTAAATCCCTGGCCCTGAAAATCCGGATCAAAGGCCAGGGCTTTTTGCACACCTTTTCGTCTCATCACGAGAAAACTCGTGCAATCCACTAAACTGATCCCCCTCTTCCCAATCCTTTCAATCTCCTTTACGGCTTCCACATGCAACTCCATATCAACCCACTCCACCTCAAACGATTTGGCATCCTTTAGGAATAGAATGGCTGAAGGGAGCCCCAACCTTGCCTGTAAGAGAGCAGCGCTCTCCAGCAGGATATAGTTATGCAGCAGCAAGGTCTCTCCAGACTTCAATGCGTCTCCGAATTTATGATACGCAATCATGTGGTTCGTATCGGCCTTATCAGCTAAGGCATAAATGGCCGAGGTGTCCAAAAAGATCACTTGTTAAAGACCTCCTCAAGAGCTTCGTCGTGCCGTTCTGACACTGGTTTAAGAGGACCCTGCCTTGAACGACCTACACCAATAAATGTAAAATCCTTAATCGAAGAAGATCGTTGGCGTCCCGATGGGGAAATATCCTTTTTTACGATCTCGCGAATCACCCCTGCAATCGATTTCTTCTCCTTGAAAGCCCGATTTCTTAGCAATTCATACACCTCTTCATCTATTTGAATTTGAGCTCGTTTCATAATAAAAGCCTCCTATTTCCTTTCTAAGTTTAACATCATGATGGCATGGTGTCAAGCATCATTTCTTTAACATGAAACAGATATGCATTCGATTCCAAGATTCCTCTATCCCAGACTCCTTTCATTCCGAAAATCGGTAAGAAATTCAAGAGGTTTTAAATTCCTTGTTCCTTTGACCTAGATCAAGGAAAAAGATTTAAGAAGGGGTTAATCTTTAATGAAAAAGAACACCCCCATCCTCACCCTCCCCCATCGAGGGGGAGGGATGGGAGGGGGCAAGGAGGAAATACATGACAACAAGAAAGATTGTTAAGATTGATGAGGAGAAATGTACCGGCTGTGGTCTCTGCATTCCAAACTGCGCTGAAGGAGCTCTGCAGATTGTTGATGGGAAAGCAAGGTTGGTAAGCGAAAAGTTCTGCGATGGTTTGGGTGCCTGCCTTGGACATTGTCCAGAGGATGCCATCACCGTCATTGAAAGGGAAGCGGAAGATTTCGACGAAAAGGCAGTAGAAGTTCATCTTCATAAAAAAGAAGAAACTCAACCTAAGCCTCAGCCTCAACCTGTCTTTAATGGATGTCCCTCTTCAAGGCCAATGCATTTTAAAGTTAATGAGATTGAATCAGACAGAGAAGTGATAGGGTCATCAGTCTCCATGCTCTCCCATTGGCCTGTCCAGTTGAAGTTAGTACCAATCAATGCTCCTTACTTTCAGGATGCTGACCTTCTGATTGCGGCTGACTGTGTTCCGTTCGCTTACCCAAACTTCCATCAAGATTTCCTCAAAGGGAAAACCGTAGTCGTGGGTTGTCCAAAATTAGATGATGTTCAATTCTATAAGGAAAAGTTGACTGAGATTTTCAAGGCGAATTCCATTAAAAGCATTACGGTTCCATATATGGAAGTCCCCTGCTGCTTCGGATTGGTCAAAGCCATAGAGGATGCGATTGCAGCGTCAGGGAAGAATATCCCGCTGAAGAAAATAAAGATTGGCATCCGGGGAGAAATTAAAACCGAGGCAGAAGAAAGAACCTTTAGCCATTCTCAAACGTTCGCACATCCACACTGATAAACCCATCCGATTTGGAGATAGGGTGATGGGGAGACGCGGAGATGGAAACCTGTTGTTATGCGTTCTTCATAGCTTCAACTTCTAACCTCACCATGGCCACCTGGGCTTTGCCATGGGTATCGAGTGGAACTTGCTGAATGTATGCAGAGACCAGCTCATGAATAAACTGATCTCGTTGGTCTTCGGGTATCCGCTCGGTGAATGGCATCCACGTTGTTCGTATCCATCCCGCTAAACCCGATTCTCCATCATGCTCCATATCTTTTGGAATAAGCTCAACACGCACAGGTTCAAGGCCTGATTCACTCAGCCATTGAGAGTACTCGTGAGATCCATGGAATCCATACGGAAACTCGAAATCAGAGAAATAATGCCGCCATTTCTGATTTTTCTGGAGGTCTCTCAATACAGAGACAACGCCTTCTGCATTGCCTTTGCCTCCCATTTCCCAAAACACCCTGCCTTTTGGTTTGAGGCTTCGATACAAACCCTCTAATACCGGCTTATGGTTTTTAACCCAATGCAAACTCGCATTGGAAAACACAATATCAAATTCTTCATGAAAGGTTAGACTGGTTGCGTCCATTAAAGTAAATGAAAGGTTAGGATGCTTGCCGGTTGGATAATTCTTCTTTGCAAGTTCAATCATCGAAATAGAATTATCTATACCCACAACTGAACCATTTGGAACATAACTCGCAATTTCTGCTGTCACCTTTCCATCTCCACAGCCTATATCGAGAATATCTTCAGTCCCTTTAAGTTTCAGCCTGGCGATTAATTCTCTTGCCCATTTCTGTTGGCCCTTTGAGTGTTGTTTGTAGTCTTCTGCATTCCAGCTATATTTCTTCATGGATTCTGTTCTCATCGGACACCCCTCCTAAGTCAGGCGGTGGTGTCCACTCTTTCAGGGGAAGTACTGGTTCTCTCGACCAATCGGGAGTATGAGATAGCCGTATGCAGAGCACCCTGAGAGGTCGTATTTTCTTCCAACTTACCGGTCTCGTGGGAGATTGACTTTATCTACAGCCTCAACACAAAGGTCACCGGGAGCCGAATTTTTCGGCGATCCGGTGCACCGACTCGTTGGGTGCCGGTTTTTCCTTCCAGTTTTTTAATAGCATTACAAGACTATAAATCCCTACGGCGAACATGAGGGTATCCTCGTAAACGCCGTATTTTGGGATCTGGATTAATGGAGGAAAAGGAATCGCCCAGAATAGAAGTACGATATAAACGATCTTGTCAACCCGCGGAAGCGCGAAAGTGAGCAACAATAGGGCAAGAGCAGTTGTCGGGCAAGGAAATGTCCCAGGAACAATGACCCGTGGGAACGGATGCCCAAAAAGAAGACTGAATCCCGGATAACATA
>Ga0214474_1001631_pt1 | contig 10285 bp, 9 predicted proteins | sample RVTome_2_FD_187335 | JGI IMG/M metagenome (GOLD analysis project Ga0214474, IMG submission 187335) | Soil microbial communities from uranium-contaminated site in the Upper Colorado River Basin, Wyoming, United States - RVT95D214 HiSeq ...
TGGATGAAGAGGGTTATGTCACGATCGTCGATCGAAAGAAGGATATGATCCTGACGGGTGGAGAGAATGTCTATTCGACAGAGGTGGAAAATATACTCTATATGCATCCTGCGATTTTGGAGTGTGCTGTGGTGGGTGTTCCGGATCAGAAATGGGGTGAGGTTATCAAAGGAATCGTGGTAGTAAAACCTGGCCAAAAGGTGGCGGAGCAAGAGATTATTCAATTTTGTAAAGATAAGATGGCTCATTATAAAGCTCCTAAATCAATCGATTTCATTAAGAGTCTACCAAAAACCGGTTCCGGAAAGATTCACAAAAAAGAATTGAGGGACAAATACTGGGAAGGCTATGAGAAAAAAGTCCATTAAGTGAAAGGTTTCTTCAATAAAATTCTGAAGATCAATCTCAAAACAAAAACCTTCAAGGGAAAAACCATCCCTGACTCCGTTTATGAAACCTATGACTTCTTCTTAACTCCCTCTTTAGGTCTCAATAGGATTTTTTAGGCGCGGGCTATCTTATGGAAATTATAGCACAAAAAGAGTGGTTTCCTCTCCTGGATGTTTTGAGGGAAGAAAAAGGAATCGTCATTCTTCTTGGAGCAACCGATACAGGAAAGAGCTCTCTTATAAAATTTTTAATCTTAAATCTTTGCCAACAAGGATTAAAGGTTGCCCTGGTTGACGCAGACATTGGGCAATCCTTTCTTGGCCCTCCAACCACGATCGGCCTTGCCGTATTCAAATCGGATCCAGATTGGGAAGTGGTGCTATCGCCGCCGGAAATCTTCTTCGTCGGCTCCACCACACCCGAAGGGCATTTTTCTCTCTATCTAAAAGGCGTAAAAAGGATGGTGGACAAAGCAATCTCTTATGGCATAGAATGGGTCCTGGTTGACACAACTGGGTTTGTTTCAGGTGAAGCAGGAAAAGAATTAAAAAGGAGAAAAATCAATCTCCTCTCCCCGCGGTTTATCTTGGCGCTACAAAAATCTAATGAAATAGAACCTATCTTGGAATTGTATGAGAGGAACCCACTTTACAAAATCTATCGTCTGCCTTTATCCGAACAGGTCAAACCGAGGTCTATGGAAGAGCGGAGAATGAGTAAGGCAAATAAATTTCGAGATTATTTTAAGGATTCTGTGATCCATGAATTAGCAATCGAAGAAATCCAAATAGAGGGAGAAGTTTTGGACCCAAATGGTGACATCCTCCCCTTTGATTGGGCATTACGGATCAACGGACTCCTTATCGGACTGAAGGATAGTAATGATGAGACTCTGGCTTTAGGAATAATAAAAAACTATTTCGAAGAAAAAAAGATGGTGAGGGTTTCCACTCCTCTCCGAGAAACCCAAAGAGTAAAAACGATTCAACTCAGCTCTCTCAAAGTTATTCCTCTATATGAAGATGAGAAATTTTGATAGGGGATATATCCGCTACTTCACAATCTTCTTTTTCTGTGATAGATTGTTTTCACTATTTTCACCCTTTATTGTGCCTTCTCTATTATAGGGAAACGGTGGAGGTCAGGGCTAAAAGGAGAAGCTCCATGGCTGGAAATAATGTGAATAAACTTCGAGAAAGAATTAGTTTCTACGAAACCATTCTTGACAACATCTATAATGGGGTGATGATCACCGACCCAGCAGGAAAGATCATCTTTTTTAGTAAAACTTACGGAAATTTCCTTGGGATCGATCCTAAAGAAGTGATCGGGAAAAATTGCACCGATGTTATTGAAAACACGAGAATGGATATTGTCGCTAAAACGAAGATTCCTGAGATTAACCTCCCTCACCGAATCATGGGGCAGGACATGGTGGTTCAACGTATCCCCATTGAATTGAATGGAGAATTGGTTGCTGTATACGGTCAGGTGATGTTTAAGGATGTTCGAGATGTTCATGTTTTGGCGAGGAAATTAAATGTATTGGAATCAAAGGTAGAATTTTACGAAAAGGAATTAGAAAGTTTGAGGTCATCTAAATATACCATTAATCACATTGTGGGGAAGAGTGAGAAAATGGTTGAATTGAAGAGCCTGGCACTCAAAGCAGCAAGGACTAATGCTCCCGTACTTCTCATAGGAGAAAGCGGCACAGGAAAAGAACTCTTTGCACATGCCATCCATTACGCCAGTGACCGGCGAACTCATCCTTTTATCCGATTAAATTGCGCTGCTATCCCCAAGGACCTTTTAGAAGCAGAGCTCTTCGGTTACGAGCCCGGGGCGTTTACCGGAGCAGGGAACAAAGGTAAACCCGGAAAGTTTGAATTAGCCCATCGAGGATCTATCTTTTTAGACGAAATCGGCGATCTTCCCCTGGAAATGCAGCCTAAACTCCTTCGTGTATTAGAAGAAAAAGAGATGGAAAGGTTAGGAGGGACGCGTCTCACCAAGTACGATTTTCGTCTGATCGGTGCGACAAACCAGAATCTCGATAAATGGGTTGAGGCGGGAAAATTTAGAAAGGACTTGTACTATCGCTTGAATGTCATTCCAATCCAAATTCCTTCTCTCCGAGAGAGAAAAGAGGATATCCCAATTATTGCAGAACATCTTATTCAGAACATTAATCAAGACATGGGAACTCATGTGAAAAAGATTTCTCCAGAGGTATTAAATATTTTTCAAAATTATAATTGGCCTGGAAACGTTCGGGAACTCGCAAACATTTTAGAAAGGATCATTTACATTACCGAAGGTGATACGATTCAATTTCGCCATCTTCCATTCTTTCTCCAAAGCATGAAAGAAGGTTCAACCAGACTTCAGCCTTCTCTGCTCAGGAATCTCAGAGAGGATATGGAAAAAGAGGCTTTGATTCATGCTATCCGTGTTTCTAATGATAATAAAAATAGGGCTGCTAAGCTTTTAGGAATTCATCGGACGGCACTCTACAAGAAGATGAAAAAACTGAACATACCTATCTCAACAATTTGAATCGTAGATTTATATCTACATGTAGAAATAATTCTATATATAATTTAATTAATTGATATTTAAAGTAAAATTTATATTTACCCTAATTATTGTAGAATTTTTTCTACACATATAAAATATGAAAAAATTCGATTAATTTTGAAAACATAATAAATTCATGTGGTTTAGGCATTTAATCCGTTATGGCCTAATTTTTGCTGTATAAAAAAGGGAGTGAGATGATGGTAAAAACAGGAATTTTTAATTTGGATGAGCCAAAAATACAGAAAAATGAAATTTTAGTCGTCAAAGATAAGTACTTTAACTCCAAGAATATAGCAATCGTCACAGGCGCTGCCAGTGGCATTGGAAGGGCGACGGCAATCGCTTTAGCAGTGAATGGTCTAAGGGTGGTTGGCAATGATGTCAATGTGGAAGGCGGAAAAGAAACTGTTGCAATGGCTGAGGAGTTAGGTGGAAAAGTCTTTTTTACTAAAACCGATTTGACCAAAGATGAGGAGATCGAAGATTACGTTCGTCAGGCCTCCCAATACGGGAGCATCAAATTTCTCGCAAACATTGCGGGGATACAGCATATTGACCCCATCGAAAATTTTCCAATGCAGATTTATGATCTCATGCAAAAAATCATGCTGAGAGCCCCTTTTTACCTGTCTAAGCTCTGTATCCCCCACATGAAAAGAAGCGAAGACGGCACTGGAGCCATCGGGAATATGTGCTCTGTCCACGGTCACATGGTCACCCGGAATAAACCTGTCTACAACATTACTAAATTTGGTCTGCGGGGCCTAGCACAATCCATCGCCGCTGAAGGAGAGGGAAGGATTAGGGGATTTACGATTAGCACAGGCTTTATCAAAACTCGGCTGGCACTGATGCAGGTCCCCGATCAGGCCAAGCAGCGGGGGATCACCCCTGAAGAAGTGGTAAACGATGTGATGCTGGGCAGGTCCCAAATCAAGGAAATGATGACTCCCATCGAGGTGGCCAATCTCTTTGTGATCGGCTTCTCCTTCTTAGGGAAATACCTCATCGGAGGAGACCTTCTATTTGATGGAGGAATGGTCAAGACATATTGAGAAAATTGTTCGTGTGGGGTGAGATTCCTTCCTGACCCAAGATAAAAAAACAGTGATGGAGGGAGCTGCCTGGGTCATGTCTCCTCCAAAAAAATAATAACTCTTTAGACCTTTTTTGTAAAAATGGTAAACAAGTACTTCAGAGGTAGGGGGTAAAATCAACACTAACAAAAAGAAAGGAGGTTACGATCATGTTATTAAAGAAAGGATTGAAAGCTTTTGTACTTGTCATCTCCGTCCTGTTGTTTCTAACCGTTCAAGCAGGAGCCCAAGCACCTATAAAAATTGGTATTGTGCAAGGTTTTTCAGGAGCTTTGGAGGCTTATGCGAAGCAGATGTTGACTGGATTTAAGATGGGTGTGGAGTATGGGACCAAGGGCAAGAACGAAGTCATCGGCCGAAAGATAGAATTGATTGTTGAAGATGACCAGATCAAGCCCGATGTGGCAAAAAGGTTGATCACAAAGCTCTATGCGGACGATAAAGTCGATCTCGTGGTAGGAACTACCAGCAGTGCAGCAGCCTTGGCCATGCTTCCCGTGGCTATGGAATTCAAGAAGATTCTACTCGTTGAACCAGCCGTAGCAGACTCCATCACCGGGAGCGCCTGGAACCGATATATCTTCAGAACAGGAAGGAACTCCGGTCAAGATGCCATTTCCAATGCGAAAGCAGTCGCCAAACCAGGAGTCTTTCTTGCTGCACTTGCCCAAGATTACGCATTCGGAAGAGACGGGGTTGCGGCTTACAAAGAAGCCGCAGAAAAGTTAGGGGCCAAGATGATCCATGAAGAATATTGCCCCATGGCACAAACCGATCATACCTCTTCTGTCCAGAGAATCATCGATGCCTTAAAAGACAAGTCTGGTGAAAAATATGTTTTCGTGGTGTGGGCAGGGAAGAACCCCCCTATCGAGCAGATGGCTGTCATGAAGGTTGATAAATATGGGATCAAGATCACCACGGGCGGAAATATTCTTCCTGTTCTAAAAGCAACGCTTCCTTTACTAAAAGCATACGAAAGCTTAAAGGGAATGACGGGAGGAGCCTATTACTATTATGAGCTACCCAAAAATCCTGTGAATGATTGGCTGGTAAAGGAACATACAGCTCGATTTAAAGAGCCACCCGACTTCTTTACCTGTGGAGGATTTGCTGCGGCCATGGCAGTCCTCAGAGCCTTCGAAAAGGCCAAATCGACTGATACTGAAAAATTAATCACAACCATGGAAGGGATGGAATTCATGACCCCAAAGGGTAGAATGTATTTCCGTAACATGGACCATCAAGCCATGCAGTCGATGTTTATTTTCAAGTTGGAGGCAAGGCCGGATAAGGAATGGGCTGTCCCAGTCCTGGTTAGAGAGGTCTCTCCGGAGGAAGGAATGCCTCCGATTCTGGTGAAAAGGTAGTTTTTAAATCCCCACTTACCCCCCTTTTCTAAAGGGGGGTAATATTTTTACCTTTCCGAAAGGGTAACACAATTTCTCCTCCCTTTAACAAAACCTGCCTGCCGGTAGGCAGGGGAGGTGGGGAGGGATTTCATAGAAGTATTTTCTGGCAATATGAATCAAACTCCACTCATCGAAACTAAGGACCTCACCATTCGATTCGGTGGTCATGTCGCCGTCGATCATGTAAACGCTCAAATCTTTCCTTTTACTTTCAAGTCGATTATCGGACCGAATGGAGCGGGAAAGACCACCTTCTTCAATTTGATCTCTGGGCAATACCGTCCGACTGAAGGGAAAGTCTTTTTTAGGGGAAAGGATATCACTCCCCTATCTCCTGCCCTCCGAACCAAACTGGGTATTGGAAGGTCCTTCCAACTCACGAATGTCTTCCTTTCTCTCACCGTATTGGAGAATGTCCGATTGGCCATCCAATCACAAAAGGATATCGGTTTTAACTTTTGGAAGAATTATCTCAGATTTTCCGAGTTAGAAGACCGAGCTTATGAAATATTAAAAATGGTATTATTAGATTCGAAATGGAATGTTCCTGCAAGCAGCCTCACCCATGGAGAACAGCGAAAGTTAGAAATAGCCATTTTACTTGCTTTAGAGACAGAAGTCCTTCTATTGGATGAACCCACGGCGGGCATGGCTTTGGAGGAAGTCCCTTCTATTTTGGAACTCCTCAAGGAGATCAAGAGTCGGAAGGATAAAACTATCCTTCTGGTTGAACACAAAATGGATGTGCTGATGGCTCTTTCTGATTCGATAGCTGTCCTTCACGAGGGAAAATTAATTGCAAATGATACTCCTGAGGCCATCAGTAAAAATAAAGAGGTTCAGGAAGCCTATTTTGGTGGAGGTCGATCCCGTGGCTGAACCGATTCTCAAAGTCGAAGGGATTCATTCCTTCATTGGAAAACACCATATCCTCCAGGGAGTCTCTTTTAAGGTCCATCCTGGCAAGGTGACTGTGCTATTGGGTAGAAATGGAGCCGGAAAGAGCACCACTTTAAGGACAATCATTGGATTGCTCTCCCCTTCCCAAGGAACGATCTTTTTAAAGAATCGAGCCATCCACCATATGAAACCCTATGAAATATCCCGTTTGGGCATTGGGTTTGTGCCTGAGGATCGAGGCATCTATAACCTTCTAACTGTCGAAGAAAACTTCCGCGTGGCCATGCTTCAGGAGGATGGGAAGACTCGCGAGATGATGGAAACTATCTTCGAAATCTTTCCTGACCTTAAAAAATTCTGGAAAGCCAAAGCAGGTAATCTAAGCGGAGGGCAAAAACAGATGCTGGCCATTGCCCGACCCCTGGTGAACCGGAACGAACTTCTTTTAATTGATGAACCCTCTAAAGGGTTGGCTCCTATTGTCATTGACCATCTGATCGATTCCATCAATAAATTGAAAGAATTTACAGTGATTATTCTTGTGGAACAAAATTTTTATATGGCCAGTAGCCTGGGTAACGATTTCTACCTCTTTGATGATGGGAAAACGGTTCACCAGGGTCAAATGGAAGAATTGGTTCAAAATGAGGAATTGAAGAAAAAATATTTAGGTATCTCGAGTTGAGATTCCCCTCACCCCACCCTCTCCCCCCACGGGGAGAGGGCAAGGGTGAGGGGTCCTGGCGTCGAAAGGTCCAGAAAAAATATGACTCCTAACCAGAGAAAATGGCTTCCAACGTTGATTGTCTTAGCCATCTTTCTTTCACCCCTTTTATTGATCAATCCTAAAACCTACATCACCATAACGATCTCTGGATTGGCCATGGGGATGCTCCTCTTTTTGGTCTCCTCCGGGTTCTCTCTGATCTTTGGATTTCTGAGCGTCCTCAATTTAGCCCACGGAGCCCTGTTCGCCTGGGGTGCCTATATCGGCTTCACCTCATTCACCCTCATCAATCAATGGACCGGATGGGGTGGATCGAATTCTATCTTTTTGAATATCATCATTTTCCTCTTGGCCCTCATCGTTGCCGGTCTCCTTGTAGCCCTATTAGGGATTATCACCGAAAGATTAGTGATCCGTCCTGTTTATGGAAGCCATCTCTTCCAGATCTTCATCACCGTCGGTGCCATGATTGTAATGGAAGAACTGATTCGTATTGTTTGGGGACCGAATGATGAAGTGATGCCGGTTCCTATCAACTTCATGGGATCTTGGGATCTCTTTGACGTGGTGGTATCGAAATACCCTCTCATTGCTATTGTAATAGGGTTAATCCTTTATCTCGTTATTTTTATGATCTTAAGAAAAACAAAAATAGGGACCATCGTCCGGGCAGGTGTGGAAAACCCAGAAATGGTTCAGGTGATGGGCCATAACATCTATCGTTATTTTACAGGAGTGTTTGCAGCGGGGTCTGCCCTTGCCGCCATTGGTGGGGGGATGTGGGCTACCTTCGTCAAATCGATACACCCCGCCATGGGAGGAGAAGTCATTGTTTTCGCCTTGATCGTTGCCATCATCGGAGGCCTTGGAAGCATGACCGGTTCTGTGGTGGGGGCCTTGATGGTGGGCCTCTCCTATAATTACGTGGCTTATCTGGTTCCTAAGGCAGCTCTTGGAATTACGATGTTGCTTCTCATAATAATCCTTTCGATTCGTCCAACAGGACTATTTCCAGAAGGGACCTAATTTGAATAAAGAAAATTTAAATCCCGTTCAACTCTTTCGTTTTGAGGAAAAAGAAGCTCGCTTCAGAAGCCCCTCTTTTGTCCTTAGAATCCTCCTGTTAGCTTTCTTTGTCTTCACCCCCTATATGTTCCATTCTTTTGAGGTGCTGGATGTCATAATAAAAATCATCATTTTCTCAGCATTGGTAGCAAGCTACGACGTGATTCTTGGGTACACCGGAATCGTCTCTTTGGGCCACGTCTTGTATTTTGGAATCGGTAGTTACTTCGTTGGCATCTTCATGGGAAAGTTAGGATGGACCTCTTATGGCCATCTGGCACTAGCCTTTTTAATCGCTGTTGTGATTTCGGGGATACTTTCTGTTCTGATCGGCCTCTTCTCTCTCCGTATCCGGGCGATCTTCTTCGCCATGGTCACGCTGGCTTTTATGGAGTTTACCTTTATCCTCTCGAGCCAGTTGCGATCGATTACAGGAGGGGATGACGGGATCAGCTTCAAACTACCAGGTATCCTGGCGATCGATTTTAGTTACGGAAAAATTTTGGGCGTTGAGTTTACAGGGAGGTTAATCAGTTATTACTTGATTCTGATTCTTTCCCTTATTCTATTTCTTTTAATGCTCCGATTCGTCCATTCCCCTGTCGGCCGGGTTCTTCAATCGATTCGAGACAATGAACAACGATCTATTGCATTAGGTTATAGAACCTATCTCTTTCAAGTGATCGCCTCCTCCTTCGCCAGTTGTGTGGCTGCGGTGACAGGCGGATGTTTTGCCATTTGGGTGTGCTATGTCAGTCCAGATTCAAGTTTGAGCGTACCGATCATGCTGGATGTTCTCTTGATGGTTATTGTTGGAGGAATGGGAACGCTCTATGGAGGAATTTTTGGGGCTGCCTTCTTGATGATCACCCGCGCCTTCCTTCCAAAGGTACAGGTTCTCATGGCTTCGCTGTTGCCGGGGGTCCCCTTCGCCATAAGGTTATCAGAACGCTGGCTTTTTTATTTTGGACTTCTTTTCATTTTAATTGTCTACTTTTTTCCAAAAGGAATCGTGGGGACAGCCCAAGAGATATTTTCAAAAAGGAAAAGCGAGTAAATAAGACCAAGGCTAAGGCTAAGGCTAAGGCTAAGGCTAAGGCTAAGGTTAAGGTTAAGGTTAAATAATAGATTTATAGTGTCAGGGGAGAGTGGATGATGACAGAACCTAAGATGATCAAAGCCAAAGGAGATGGCATTAAAATTCAACTGGCAGTCTGGAAAGGTAAGGGAAAACAGATTCTTTGTGTTCACGGCATTACAGCGAACGGCCGATTCTGGGATTGTCTGGCCTCGGCTCTCGCCCCGCATCACAGGGTGATCGCTATGGATCTCCGAGGGAGGGGTCTCTCAGATAAACCCCCCACAGGATATTCAATACAGCACCATTGCAAAGATATATTAGCCCTGATGAACGATCAGGGCTTGGAGCGGCCCGTGCTGATGGGCCATTCCCTTGGAGCCTTCATTTCGCTCGTCTTTGCAGCACGATATCCTCGAAGGGTCGGTCAATTGATCTTAGTCGACGGAGGAGGAAAGCTGACAAAGACTCAAATGGCCAAGGTCTTTGCGGGAATCAAGCCCTCTCTGGATCGTTTGGGAAAGGTCTTTCCTTCCGTGAAGGTCTATCTTTCTCAGATGAAGCAAGCCCCCTACCTACAACCGTGGAATTCTTATATGGAGACCTATTTCCGCTATGAGGTGGAAAAGGTGAAGGGCGGTGTACGCTCTCGCGTTCATCCAAAACATATTGAGGAAGAAGCCAAAAACTTAGGGAAAGTGGATTCAACGAAATTCTATGAGAGGGTAAAGGCTCCGACTTTGATTTTGCGAGCCACGAAAGGGATGTTGGCTGAGGATGATCTCTTGCTCCCCGACGGCGTGGCAGACCGGATGGTTCGTGAGATACCAAACGCTAAAAGAGTAGATGTGGAGGGAACCAATCATTACTCCATCCTATTTCAGCCTAACAAGAGTCGTGACCAAGCCATACTTGAATTTCTGGAGGTATCATCTTTATGACCGAAGGAAAAACGATTGACGAAATCAAAGTCGGAGATTCAGCTCAAATCTCTAAGACAATAACAGAAGGCGATATAGAACTCTTTGCCAGG
>Ga0214474_1001632_pt1 | contig 10284 bp, 8 predicted proteins | sample RVTome_2_FD_187335 | JGI IMG/M metagenome (GOLD analysis project Ga0214474, IMG submission 187335) | Soil microbial communities from uranium-contaminated site in the Upper Colorado River Basin, Wyoming, United States - RVT95D214 HiSeq ...
GGACTCGCGGATGCCCAGCTCCTCCATCTTCCGGAAAAGGGCTTCTTCTTTTTCCTGGCTGGCCCCAAAGCTCAACATGTCGGTCTCATTCCGGTCCCACGATATTCATTAAGAGAATAGGCCCGGGCCAGGCTTTCGCCGCGGTACAGAATGGTGAAGAGGTTGGAATTCGCTCGCTTCCGCTGTCCCTCAGAGGTGATAGCCGAAACCGACGGCGAACCCCAGGGTTGAACGCTTGTAGCTCTCCGTATAAAGCCCGGTCACTCCGGTGTAGGTCCGATCGGCCGTGCCGTACAGGATATAGAGGACGCCCAGGTCCAGGTCCAGCTTGGGAATCATCCGGAGGCGCGCCCCAAAACCCAGGGACGTGCAGGAGATCTCGTGGCTGAAATCCGTCTGATACTGCTCGCTGAGGCCAAATTGGGTGCGCAGGACGCCGGCGCTCAGGGAGACGGCGGAGAACAGGTCATACTCCAGGCCGAGGGCCAGGTCAAAGGTGTTGTTGTCCACCAGGTCCTCCCGGCCTTCCCAATTGGCGTTCTTGTCAAAGAAAAGGTTGTAGGAGAGGTGGGCCCGGAACTTGGGCATGACCTCATATTGCAGGCCCAGGGACAGGATGGCCGGGATGTCGTTTCTTTCCTTGACTCCGTCCGGATAGAGGCCCGTATCGTCTATGGTCGTTTGATTCTCCAGCTCGAGCGTGGTGTTGAACTCATACTTGAGGCTGAAATTCAACGTCGGCAGGGGGGTCACATTCAAGCCCAGGATGGGGGTGATGGCCGAACCCACCTGCTTGACGTCCAGCTCTTTGTCCGCCGTTAGAGCAGCCAAACCGGCCTGTCCGACCGCGGTGAAGAACTGGCTGGCCGGAATCATCTGGCCCAGGAGGCCGAGCGGGGGATATACGGGATTGATCATGACATTCCGGATGTGGCCTTTATAAGTGTTCTGGGCCAGGATGTACCGCACACCCCCCGCGACTGAAATCAAGTCGCCAAAAGCGAAAGAAGCGTTGCCTTGAAAGCCGTAGTAAATTGAAGTCCCTTCAAAGGACATGTCCAAAGAATAGGCGTTGGTCGGGACGCCCAACGCGCTGACACCCGCGGGCAGGAGTGAGAAGGGGATTTCGAAGGAAGGCAAGCCGTCGGCGAACTCGGCCGACCCGCCGCCGGCATTGGGGCCGAAGCCGAAGGACAAAGCCAGCGGCCCATTTTTGTAGACGAAAAAGGCGCTGGGAAAGATCGGGACGGTGACCTTGCCCACATACGTGTCGTTGTTGAGGAACGGGAATTCGTTGACGACCGTCTTCTCCTGCAAAATGGTCTGGTTGTGGAGTCCGAAGTGGAAACCGTCGGCCAGCTTGGTCAATCCGGCCGGGTTGTAGTAGACGGCGTCAATGTCCGTAGAGGCGTTGCGGGACAGCAAGCGGAAGTACAGCGAGCTCTGGTTCGGGTTGGTGATGATGCTGGCCAGCGCCGAAGAGGCGAAGAATAGCACCAAGATCGAAAGATATAAGAGATGCTTTTTCATAGGTCCTCCCCTCAAATGATGTGAATTGACCTTTCCATCAACTCGGAGAATTTATACACTTTTCCGTCATTTATATCAAGATGATCTGAAAAAAGGCCGCGGCTGTTCATTGACCCGGCAAAACCAATCGGCTACACTTCCCCAGTCTGGAGGTCCACTTGGGAAAAAACATGAAAACGACACAAGAGCTGATCGTTCTGCTTATCTGTTTTTTGCCCCTGAGCCTGCCCGGCCTTCAAGCCGGCCAGGAAAACAGGCCGCTAACCGTGGCCGAAGCCAGCGGCTTCACCGCCACTTCGACCCATGCCCAGGTTCTTTCCTTCGTCCAGGACCTGGCTCGGGTGAGCCGGAACCTTCGCCTGGAGACGATGGCCGTGACCACGGAAGGCCGGATGATGCCGCTCCTTGTTCTGGGCCGGCCCGTGCCCCGGACGCCGCAAGCTCTCCGCGGCGACCCGAAGCTCGTCGTTTATATCCAGGCCAATATCCACGCCGGCGAGGTGGAGGGCAAGGAAGCCTGCCTGATGCTGGCCCGCGACATCCTCCTCGACCCCCAGCTCACCACCCTGGACAGGCTGGTCGTTCTCATCGCCCCTGACTTCAACCCGGATGGAAACGACAAGATCTCGCCCAACAACCGCCGCCATCAGCCGGGCCCGGAGAAGGGCGTGGGCTTGCGGCCGAACGGCCAGAACCTCGACCTCAACCGCGACGGTATGAAGCTTGAAACCCCGGAAGTGCGGGGGCTGGTGGAGAAGGTCCTCCTCCGCTGGGACCCCGCTTTGCTGGTGGACTGCCACACCACCAACGGCTTCTATCACCAGGAACCGGTGACCTATGTCGGGCCTCTCAACCCCAACGGCGACCTCGAGGTCCTGGAATTCGTGCGCGACAAGATGCTGCCCGCCGTGGCCGGCCGCCTGGAGAAGACCTACGGCTACCCCTCCATGCCCTACGGGGACCCCCGCGATCCGGCCGACCTCAGCCAGGGGCTGAAGACCGACGCCTATTTACCGCGCTACCTCACCAACTATATCGGCCTGCGCAACCGGCTGGCCATCCTCAACGAGAACTATGTCTATGCCGACTACCGGACCCGTGTTCTGGCCTGCTACGCTTTTCTCCGCTCCATACTCGATACCTGCCGGGAGCAGGCCGGTCCGATCCGGGAGCTCGTCCGGCAGGCCGACCAGCGCTCCTCCGAGCGCTGGCGCAGCGCCGCCTCGAGCTCGCTCTTCCACACCGCCTTCGACTTGCAGCCTCTCCCCGACAAGCTCGTCTTCCAGGGCTATGAGCTGGAGGTAACGCCCCGGGAAGGGACCTATCCTCTGGTCAAAAAAACCGACCGGCCAAAAACCTACACCGTGGATTACTATGCCCGGGTCGTCCCCCAGCGTTCGGTCCGCTTCCCCTGGGGTTACTTCCTGACGGCCAGGGAGACTGCCGTAGTGGCCAACCTCAGGCGGCATGGGATTACGGTAGAGAGGCTGACTCAGCCGGTCAAGGCTCAGGTGGAGAGTTTCAAGGTCAACGAACTTCGGCCCGCCGAGCGTCTCTTCCAGGGCCACTGGACCGACAGGATCAAAGGGGAGTATATCCAGGAAGAAAGAGAGTTCCCCGCCGGCACCATCTTCGTCACGACCGCCCAGCCGCTGGGAAGCCTGGCCGCCTGCCTGCTGGAGCCGGAGAGCGACGACGGGCTTGTGGTCTGGAACTTCTTCGACCGGTTCCTGGTGCCCGAGTGGGGCCGCGGCTTCGAGCCCTTCTCCGTCTTCCGGGTGCTGCAGCCCGTGGACCTCAGCCGGGAAACTATCGAATAGGCGCTTTCCCGCAGCCCGGACGGCTAGCGGCTGGAAGAACGGGGCGGAGCAAGGCGAGGAGAGATCAATTTCTTCGTTTTTTCTTTTTCTTTATTTTTGAACTTCTTGGCGGCGACCAGGAATTTGCCGCAGTTCTCGCAGATGTAGATGTCGTTGCTGCCGACGATGGCCGAGCTCATGCCGGTGGCCACGTTGATGTTGCAGCCCTGGCAGACGCCGCCCTCCAGTTCGGCCACGGCGAACCCGTAGCGTTGCATGAGTTTGTCGTAGCGGCTGAGGAGGTTTTGGTCGAGCTCGCCCCGGATGAGGCGGGCCTGCTGTTCCAGCGGCCCGCGCTGTGACTTGGGCGCTTTGCGCAGCTTGAATCCGATGTCCTGGAGCTTCTTCAACAGGCTGGCCCGGCTGACGATCTTATCCTCTTGGGGAATACGCAGTTCAATCTGGGACAGGATGTGGTAAAGCGCTTCCTTGTCCTTGGCTTCGAAAGCCCGCTGCCGGAAATCCGCTTTTCTCAAAAAACCGGCCAGGCCGGCAAAGAGGTGGTTGAACAGGCCGGGCAATGACGGGTTCCAGATGACCAGGATGACCAGATGGACTTTCTTCTTGTCCACCGCCTCGAAGTCGATTCCCTTCTCCGAACGGCCGGCGGCCACGGCGATGTCCCCGCCGGCATTGACCCGGGCATGGGGGAGAGCAATGCCGTTGCCGATGGCCGTGGTTTCCAGCCGCTCCCGGTCGATGATGCGGGTCAGGATAAGCTTCTTGTTCTCGATGAGCTTATCTTTCTGGAGAATATCCAAGAGCTCATCCAAGGCCTCGACCTTAGTCTTGGCCTGGAGGTCATAGGTAACGTGGGAAAGCTTAAGGTAGTCGGAAAAAAACGACGTTCGGATTTGGGGCGATATCTCCATCGGATTGAATCATTCTAGCATAAAACCCCAATTTGGCCAAACTTGAAAAAACCCGCCGGAATCTACCTCTTGAAAGAACTGGTCGGGCGGAACTGGGGCAGGGATTTCTGTTGGCCGAGCAGCCGGATAATTTCCTGCGCCCAGCGGCAGATTTGAACCGTGCCCCTCAGGTCCCAGTCGGGCTCGAACTGGTCGGTGACCTTGTGATAGCGGTTCTTCTTATAGTCTTCCGTCTTGCGCTTGATGAGTTCCTTATCCGCGCCGCGCGAAACGATGCCCTCGTGCAGCCAAACGCCGGGGATGCCGGCCCGGGCGAAGCTGAGCTGGTCGGAGCGGAAGAAGTAGCCCAGGTTTCCTTCCCGCTCGGGGATGGTGCGAAGCCCCAAGAATTCCGCGGCCCGGCGGCAGACATCGTCCAGGTCGGAATGCTTGGCGCCGATGGCGAAAACGTCCTCAGTCTCCCCCCAGACGTTGGTCATCTCCAGGTTGAGGTCGGCCAGGACCGACGATTTTTCCAGGGGCAGGTGGCGGGCCAAATAATCCGAACCCAACAGCCCCTCTTCCTCGGCCGTGACCGCGGCCAGGAGCAGGCGGACCCGAAGCTCCTCGGGGTGACGGGCATAATAGCGGCCCAGGGCCAGGAGCGAGGCCGAGGCGGAGCAGTTGTCCACCGCCCCGTTATAGACCTGGTCGCCTTCACGCTGCACGTCTCGCCCCAGGTGGTCATAATGGGCGCTCAGGATGATCGTGCGGTCCATATATTTCTTATTCAGGGGAAAAACCTGGCCGACGATGTTCCGGACCTCCACCGTCCGAAAGGAAGGCTTCTGCCGAAGGCGCGCCTTCAGGCCGAGAGGAACAGGCTTGAAATCCTTTCCCTCGGCCCGAGCCAGGAGCTTCTGGCGGTCTTGGCCGGCTGCCTCGAATATGGAGCCGGCCGTCTCCCCGCGAACCCATCCCTGGAAAAAAAGCGTCTGAGGCCGGTCGGGCAGAAAAAACCCCTCCCCGGCCCAGGAGTTCTGGACTACCTCCCAGCCGTAGGCCGCGCCCTTGGTATTGTGGATGATGAGCGCGCCGGCCGCGCCCAGCTCGGCCGCTTTCTCGAGCTTGTAGGTCCAGCGGCCGTAGTAGGTCATGTCCTCGCCGTCGAAGATTCCGCCTTCATAATTGCCCGGCTCGTTGACCTCGCACAATAATATTTTGCCGCGCAGGTCCGCTCCTTTGATGTCGTCCCATCCCCTTTCCGGCGCCTGGATGAGGTAGCCGCCATAGACAATCTCCGCTTCCACGACCTGGGGAGCATCCTGACGATAGGAGGTGGCCACAAAGGCTTCTCGGTAGGGGTGGGCGGTTTTCGTTCGGCCCCTCAAGATTTCCAAAGTTGCCCGCGGGTCGGGCCTTGAACCTCTCAGGGCGAAGGGCTGCTGGAAGCTTTCCTCAAAAAAAGGCTCGACCCCGGCCAGCCTGAACTGCGTCTCCTGATAGAGCGCGGCCAGAGCCTCGCCCCGGCTGCCCACGGCCCGGCCTTCGAGCAGGTCGTCGGACAAGAAGCGGAGGTGAGCCTCGATTTCCCGGGTTGTGATTTCGGAATGATTACCGGGAGAACAACCGCCGAGCATTATCACCATACAAAGAACAAGGGCTGCGAATTTGAGGATTTTCATAGGATCTTCTCCGGATAATCCGCCTTTCGTTAGAACATTCCCCTTTTCTTTTCTTCCTTACTTTTGGGGAAGGGGCAGGATTCCTCCCGCCATCTCGCTGATGACGTTGATCAACTGGGTGTTGGCCGGGACGACGATTTTGGCGTTGTGCATCAGAGATTTCTCAACGGTCTCCAAGCGTCTCAAAAGCTGGGCGTTGCCCACGAAATACTGCTGGGCGGCCTCATTGACCAGCTTGATGGCTTGGGCTTCGCCCTCGGCCTCCAGGATGCTGGCTTGCCTGACACCTTCGGCCTTCTTGATCTCGGCCCGGCGGGCGCCGTCAGCCATGGTCTCGGTGGCGGTGGCGAAGTCGATGGCGGCGATCTTCTCGTTCTCGGCCTTAACGACCTTGTTCATCGTTTCCTGGACGTCCTTGGGGGGGTCGATCTCCTTGAGCTCGGTGCGGACGATCTCGATGCCCCAGCTGCCGGTCTCCTCCCGCAGCGTTTTTTGCAGCTCGCTGTTGATCTTTCCCCGTTCGCTGTTGGCCGATTTGAGGGTGAGGGTGCCGATGATGTTGCGCAGGGTGGTGCGGGCCAGGTTCACGATCTGCCACTGGTAGTTGAAGACGTTGTACTGGGAGCTCTTGACGCTCTCCTCATCGTCCTTGACCTTGAAATAGACCTGGGCGTCCACGCGGGCGTTCAGGTTGTCGTTGGTGATGATCTCCTGGGGCTGGGCGTCGACCATGACCTCGGTGATGTTGATCCGGTACAAGCGGTCGATGACGGGGATGATCCAGTGGAAGCCCGGCTTTCCGAAATGGTTGTACTTGCCCAGGCGTTCGATCAAGCCCCGGTGGGTCGGCCGGATGATCCGGATGCCGCTAAAAAACAGAATCACGATGACGACCGCCGCGTAAACGTAAAGGGTTTGATTCATGGAAATTTCTCCTTCCTTTTAAGGTGCGAATTTATCATATATATAATACGGATTGGGATCAACGCCGTTCAAGAGCCGGGCCAGGTCGAGCTTGTCAGACTCCGGCCGCCCCGGCTAAAGGCTTGAACGACTTTCCCGCCGCAGAGCGCCCTCCCGTGTTCCTGCCCTTCCTGTCCTATCACCTTATGATTCTGTTGGGCTTGGCCTTCATCGAGCTGGCCTTGGGGGGACTCCCGCTCTGGCTGTGGATAAAGGCCGGATTGTTCCTGAGGCCCCCTCACGCTCCGGGTCATGCTCATTATTGCTTTGATCGGTCTGCCGCTGGTCATCGCCGCTTTCACCTTGTTGTATAAGGTCTTTAAGGGTAGGATCAAGCCGGAGGGCGGAGGATATTAAAAATCTGTTAAAAAAGAATTATACAATTTTCAACGCAAGCTCATAGGTCTCCCGGACGCCCGCCACCTGGGCGGCCAGGGAGGCCAGGTCTACCCCGGCCCGGCCGGCCTCAAAGGGAGAGGAGCCGCGGCTGAGGCTCACTGCCGCCGTCGCGCCAAACACATCCCCGCACCCGGTTGTGTCTTTGACCCGGACGGCCCGGCGCGGGGAAATCGTTTTTTCCTGACGGGAAGTCATAACCAGGGCGCCCTCCCGGCCCAGGGTGATGAAGACCGCCTCAAGACCGAGGGCGAAGGCCAGGCGGCTGAACTCGCGGATGTCGGCTGCTTCTACCGGCCTCTCCGGCCGGCCCATCATGCAGGCAACCTCCTGGCGATTGGCCTGAAGAAAGGCCACTCCCTGAGCCCAGTCCCGCCATTCGGGTATGGGACGAAAAGCGCGGGGCCGGCCGAGGACGCGCTCCAGGGACAGGGAATGGATGTCGAGCCAGACCGGACAAGAGGCCGCCTCGACAATCTTTCGCCAGCCGGCCAGCTCCAGCTCATAGCCGGAATTGACGATCATGATGAGAAAGTCGAGCCGGGAGAGGTCCCTGAGGATCGGGCTGGGCTCAAGCGCCGGAACGGCTGATTCGAGGACTTCGACTCTTTCTTTTTGACTGGGGTAAAAAAGCCAGACGCGGTTGCCCGGCCCCGGAACGCGGCTCAGTCCCTCTCTCCGGAGCAAAGTCCAATCTTTGATCAAAACATCGAAGTGAGGGGCCAGGCCATCGGCCAGACGGGCATAAAGCTGTGTCTCCTGGCCCAGGCCGCACAGCACCGCCGCCTGGTAGAGCACGCCGCCCAGGTTGGCGAAGCGGTCTCCGGCTTCATCAGAAATTTCATCCCAGCTCACCGTGCCGATGAGCCCGAAGACCGGAGTGGAGCGTTGATTCACAGGACGTCGATCTCCTCGCTAAGGATTTTAGCCCAGGTGCGGGAAAAAAGAAAAACAAAGGCAGCCCGCCTGATTGCGACGGCTCGAAGACCCTGATCCCGACACCTATTTCTTCTCTTTGAAATTCGCAGGGGCCTGGAAGTCCGCCGGGCCCAGGTCGGTCCGATTCGCTTCCAGGACTTCGGTATAAAAGGCCAGAACCGGCTGGGAGCTGTCGTCCTCGGATTTCCGGTCCAAGACACCCTTGGCCAGCTTGCCCAAGATGCCCCCGCCGCTCTCTTCTTCCTGGGCCGGCTGCTCGGCGCCGCCCTGGACCTCAGTGAAATACTTGCCGTCCACCACCACCGGGTAGCCTTGTATCTTCTTCAGCTCGGAAGCGGTGTTGGCCGCCTGGAGGTGCGGCCGGCTGCCGGTCACGTCCAAGCTGCTCAAAATGGTCAGCCAGTTCAAGCCCAGGAACTCCTGCTGATCCACGTCGCCGCTCATTCCCAATTTTTTAAAGTAATCGCGGCCGAAGGCGAACTCGACTTCCCGGCCGGCCTTGAGGTCGGCTGTGAGGGCGGTCGTCCAAACGTCCGTGTTCAGACGCTCGGTTCCCTTCTCCTTGGTTTTGGTGTTTTCCCACTCCACCAGCCAGGTGATGGCGTATTTTTCGCAGGAGAACTGGTTGATGGTCTTGTTCTCGCCGGCTTTTCGGACCTTGAACTCGGAGCGGATGATCTTGATGTCCTTCTCTTCCGGCTTCTCCTGCTGGGCCGTCCGGCCGGCCGTTTCCTGGCCCGTCTGTTGGGGAATGGGCTGGATGGGCCGGACCTGGTATTCCTTGCGCTTGAAATCCAGGCTGGTGACGGTCATCTGCGGCAGGTCGATGATCTCGCCGAACCGGCCGGAGCGGAGCAAGGCCTTGCCGGCCAGGGAACTGACCAGGCCCTTGCCCTTAAAATTGCCCTCCGACTCGGTGCCCTTCCGCTCGGCCGAAATCTTCTCGGTTAGGGCGGTGGTGTAGGTGCCGAATTTCTTGAAGGTGATCTCCGACTTGGACTTCTTGACCAAGTCGCCAAAGGCCGAGCCGGCCAATAAAAGCCCGGCCAACAGGAACACGCTGAGTTTTTTCATCTACCTGTTCTCCTATAATGACTAGTTTAAATCCTATAGGTTATATAGGCATTATAGCTTACAGCTTCACCCATTCCCTGTCAAGCGGCTGGGAAGCATCTCCTTTTCCGTGATGAGACAAGCAGATCCGTGTGGGGTCCTGTCGCGGAAATGGAGATGCAACCGTGCGGTCAAGAAGTATTGATAAAAAAGAGGTTTTAGCGCAAGCTTTCAGGGGAACTGGCCATGAATGGAAAAATTCGATTTCTGACCATCCCGACCGTCGGCCTTATCGCGGCTGGGCTGCTCCTTTATGCTCCAAGGTCCGGCGGGGCGGGGATATCTTCGGGAGCTGCGACCTCGAACCTGGAAAACGGCCTGGCCATCATCCTGAGGCCTGTCCCTTCCGCCACAAGCGTCGCCCTCGTCGTCCTGTTTGACGTCGGCGAAGACCAGGATCCGGCCGGCTCCTCGGGCCTGGCCCATCTCGTCGAACATATTTACCTCACCGCAGCCGCGGGCCCCAGGAAATCCCAGGATTTTCAGGAGTTTGTCTCAGGCCACCCCCTGGGCTGGAACGCCCAAACGGGGAGCCGTTACACTGTCTTGGCCACTGTTTTCCCCCCGGAAAATACAGAGGCCGAGCTGGCCGAGGCCGCCTCCCGGCTGAAGGATCTCCGGGTGACCGGAAACGACCTGAGCAGGGAAAAACCTCGAGTGATCGCGGAACTCCGCAATATGTATGCCGGCCTGCCCGTCCTGGCCGGCCTTAACCACGGCCGGGAGCTGGTGAGGCCTTCACTCAACGGCGGCCGAAAAGGAGGCAGGGAAAATGAAGTGGCCGCCATCACTCTGGCCCAGGTCCGGGATCGGCTATCCTCTTTTTATAAGCCGGCCAACGCCACGCTTGTTCTAGCCGGATCTTTTGTTGAACAAAAAACGCGGCTGTTGATCGGACGACTTTTCGCTGACATCCCCAAGGGAAAGAAGATTTCAGAAATCCCCCGG